>Ga0255055_10000153_pt1 | contig 50899 bp, 38 predicted proteins | sample JV7_2_27_MG_FD_188633 | JGI IMG/M metagenome (GOLD analysis project Ga0255055, IMG submission 188633) | Seawater microbial communities from Jervis Inlet, British Columbia, Canada - JV7_2_27 | ecosystem: Environmental > Aquatic > Marine > Inlet | place: Canada: British Columbia | collected... | reverse complement strand
CATTTCAACTTTTTAAATATTTGCAGCCTTGTAACTGTTTCATACAAAGACCCTCTTGCTATGTAAAGATATTGCTTAAACTCTTTTTTTGAAAACCTGCCTTTTCCCTCTGAAACATTTGAGGCCACAGAAGTAGATGAGGCTTCAATTTGCTCAAATAATCGATAGTGTTTCCGCGGCGCATCAATCTCATCAATAGCTTCAATCACATTTATCGCAAAATCCAATGCTTTCTGATATACTTTTAATTCCTCAAATGCAAATGCCATAATCAGCTCCCTATCTTTGCTTTGCTTTCATCTATGAGCTGTGAGCTATGCGCCATGAACTAAGTTTTGACTATCAGCTATGAGCTACGAGCTTGATGCCCCCGGCATCAGATACAGCTCCGCCTTGTCGATTACATCGCCAAGTTCAACCTAACTAGCTTAAATTATTGAATTTTTATTTAAAACCGGGTCAAAACATCGACCCTTACAATGGACTATGAACTATCATTATTTTTTTGGACGCAGATTTTCTCAGATTAACACAGATTTTTTTCAGGTATTTAACTTTTAACATAATTTTTTAGATCTGTGTGCATCTGCTTTTTTCTTTATCAAAATCTTAAAGTCTGAATTTTTAATAGAACACAGATCTTCGCAGATTTTCTCAGATTTTATTTATTGTTAAAATTATTTTCCTATCTGTGTGCATCTGTGTTTATCTGTGTACTAAATTTTTCCTTCTCGCCTTCCAGCCTTATAGCTTCCTGGCTTTCCAGCAAGGGTGCCTTACCTGGCACCCTTACGGAAGATCACGATTTTGATCGTTCGCAATACAATCATTAAATCCATAAAAAATGACATATTCTTGATATAAAAAAGATCGTAATTGAGCTTTTCGATGGCGTCTTCTATTGAAGCTCCATAACCGTAACTGACCTGGGCCCAGCCGCTTATTCCGGGTTTTACGGTATGACGCTCGCGGTAATAAGGAATCAGTTCCTCCAGCTCTTTTACAAAATGCTCGCGCTCCGGGCGCGGCCCGACGAAACTCATATTGCCTTTCAGAACGTTCCAGAGCTGGGGAATTTCATCAAGGCGCCATTTACGAATTACTTTACCGACACGGGTGATGCGCCAGTCGTCATCTTCTGCCCAAACCGGTCCGCTTTCTTTTTCAGCGTCGGTTATCATGGATCGAAATTTATGTATCTGATACGGTTTTCTATTTTGGCCGACGCGCTCCTGGGAAAAGATGACCGGCCCTCTGGAATCGAGTTTGATCAAGATGGCAATAAGTCCCATCAGCGGTAAAAAAATGATCAGGCCAATAATTGTTAAGATCAGATCAACGGAGCGCTTCAGAAATCGGCGAGTATGGGATTTACGAAATCCTTCCGAAAAAATCAACCAGGCCGGATTAATGGCGTTGACAACCAGTTTTCCGGTGAGCATTTCATAAAAGCTGTTGCCTTCAATAACTTCTATCCCCGCGACACGGCATTTCAAAAGCTCATGGGCCGGAAAATTGTTTCTTTTTTCTTTAATGGCGACCACAATCTTTTCGATGCCCCGTAACCTGGCCTGATCGGATAATCCTTCATATTTCCGGCCGCAAAACGCGGCTGGATTGCGGCTTTTATTTTGATCACTTTTGCGGTTGATGGACTCCGGAATTTCGGCCGTAATCGTATATCCACAATCTTTCCGGCTGCTGATTTCCTGTTTTATGTCCCTCACCAGGTCGGCAGAACCCAATAGAATTATTTTCTGGTTGAAAATCCCTCGATTTAAAACCAGGGTGTAGCAAAACCGCCATGATACGATGAGTAAAATGACAAATCCAAGGCTGATTACAAATATACCGGTCCCGATAACGGCCTGGGGCACGATCAGATAAATAAAGGCCAACAAAATAGCGGCTATGCCCAGGGCCTGAAGCAATCGCAGGCTGATTTCATTATAGTTATCCGAAATTGTAAGATCATACAGATCATTGTAATAAAGACATGATTGGCAAACGAATGTGATCAGCAATATTTTTAATAAAATATAAGGATCGTAAATAAAGGCATCCGGTCCTAAGATGATCCACGAGGCCAGGAAAACCGATACGAATATGAAAAGGCCTTCGCCGATCACAAAGAAGATGTTGCGGATGGGGTAGTATTTTTTAAAAAAGCGTAACATAAAAAAAGTGCCTAAAATTATTGTAAATGGGACTCAGATTTCCGCAGATTTTCACAGATAAACGCAGTTTTTTATTCAAGTATTTAACTTTTAATATATTGTTTTAGATCTGTGTGTATCTGTGTTCATTTGCGTCCAATAAATATCTTTAGCTTCTTAGCCTTCCAGCTTCCTGGCTTCCCAGCCTTGCAGCTATGAGCTGAGAGCTGTAACCTTGTTACCCATAATACGATCCGCCATAATATTTCTTATGATATCTGGAGGCGCCGGCATCAAAATTATTGACAACCGCACCCAGTATTTTGTCTCGCCCGAGTTTGTCGATCAAGCCCGTCACCGAATCTTTGGGGGTACTGCCATATTTAACGACCACAAGAATCCCATCGACATACCTGGCCAGGGCGACGGATTCCGCGGTCAGTTTGGGAGGCGGCGAATCTAAAATTATCAGGCGATCATGATAGCGTGCGGCCACCTCCTCGAGCAGCGCCGCCATGCGTTCTGAAGAAAGCAACTCAGACGGATTATCCGGCAGCTTGCCGGCCGGGAGAATCGTCAGATTATCTATGCCTGTTTTGAGCAGCAGCGACTCAAGCGCCGTTTTGTTGACGAGATAATCGCTTAAACCGTCCACATTTTTATACCCAAACTGTTTGTCGATACTGGGTCTGCGCAAATCGCAGTCAATCAGCAAGACATTCCAGTTCACATGCCGGGCCACACTGACGGCCAGGTTGGCAGCCACAAACGATTTGCCCTCGCCCGGCACCGTACTGGTGACCATCACCGAGCGCGGTGTTTTGCCGGATTCCGGGAACAGCAGGTTGGTCCTCAGAATTTTGAATTGCTCGGCTTCAAAGGATTGGGGATTCATTAAAGTAACCAGGTCTTTTTCGATCTTGCGTCTGGCATATTTTGGCGGGGCTTTACCAAGGGTAAACGTCCTCCCGGAAGGGGTTTTGGCCGGTTCCGGAAACTCAGTTTTAGCTTCCAGTGCCGTTATGAAATTATCGGCTTTTTCGGGGGGTTTTATCGGTTCCGGTAAATCATCCGCGGCCTCGGCTGCCGGTATTAAATCATCCGCTTTTTGAGGGTCTATTTTTTCATCCGCTTTGGCTTCCGCCTTGTCTTCTTTAAGCGGTATTATCTTGAGCTTCTTTGGGCCGGCTTGCTCGGGAGTCTTGTGCTGCTTGCCTTTCTCGGCGATAGACTGCAATTTTTCCCCGATAGATGGTTTTGGCGTTTTCGGTAGGGTCTCTTTGACCGCGGCCTCCTGCTGCAAGCGGGTCAGAGCCCGGCACCTGACCAATGCCGGTGGCGTCAGTTTTCCATCCGGCTCAATCATGTTGTTTTCCAGCAAACGCTTGACGAGTGCGGGATCCTTAAGGATGAACGGACTGCCCATGTCCAGTTTTCTGGTCGCGGGGTCGTGGCGCAGCAATGCCTCCATGTCGGCCTTGCTCAGTGCCTCAGGGGGTTGAGAGGTTTTTTCAGATTTATCTTTAGCTATTAATCCGGCGCCTTTTACATGTTTTACAGATTCCTGTGTTTGCTTTTCGGCAACCTTTTCTTCCATCCGGGAACACTCACGCCTGGCTTCCGGAGTGAGCCAGCCGCCGGGCATGATCATCTGATTGTCAATTAAACGCTGCACGGTGGCCGGGTCCTGCAGAATATTTTTGGACTCGTCATCCAGCTGCCCGGTCTCAGGATCATGTTTCAGAAGGTTTCCCGTCCCGCGGTCATAGTTCATCAGCAAAGCCCAATCCTCCTGCGTGGCCTTTTCGAACTTGCGTGAGACCTGCTCTTTTTGCGCTTTTTTCTCGATGACAGGTTTTTCGGATGTTTTGGTTGCAGCGGCGGCCGCGTTATGCTTCGATTTGCGGGCCATCTCTTCATACTTGGCTCTTCCCGCAGGCGTCAGGGTCCCATCGTCATTAATCAAGCGATAGGTCATCAGCCGTTTAAAAGCGATCGCGTCCCTGGCAATCTTGGGATTCCTGATATCGATTTTCCCGGTAGCGTCATCGAATTGCATGAGGGCTTCATAGTCGGAATCTTTTATCCGATCCGCAACAGTGTGCCCACGCTCTTTACTGAATTTTTCTAATGCGTCGAAGATTTTACCCACATTTCACCTCGTTCGTTTTATTGAATATTCACCACAGAGGCACAGAGTGCACAGAGTGGATTTGTGTTTTGTCCAATCGGGAGACGACGATTGGACAAAAAAGCTCAGCCCTACGGGCAAAACCATAAAATCTATATCTCTGTGGTGAGAAATTAATTTGCAAGGCGCTTAATCCCTTGTTTTAATATTGGAACATTAAAATTGAAGAGTAGCCCCACCTTTTTACCAGTTAATTTCAAATAAGTTAGCAACTGAGCCTCATGTATAGGGTGCAGCCCTTCACACGATTTCAACTCAAGAATTAATTGATTGTCTGCGACAACATCCATTCGATATCCACAGTTCAGTTTAGTACCTTTATACTCAATTGGCAGTTCCACCTGTCTTTCAAATTGAATTCCTCTCAACTTCAACTCATGACAAAGGCATTCTTCATACGCTGATCCCAATAACCCAGGTCCCAGTACCTGATGAACCTCTATAGCAGCGCCGATTACTGCTCCAGTTAGGTCATTTATGTCTTTAAACTTTTTCATTTTTTTAATTTTATTTAACCACAGAGGCTCAGAGTGCACAGAGTAGATTTGTGTTTTGTCCAATCGGGAGACGACGATTGGACAAAAAAACTCAGCCCTGCAGGCAAAAAATTTTAATATCATTCCGCCAAGCGGCAGATGGTATTGTTTTGCCGGTATCTCGCGGCAAAGCAATAAATTCTATATCTCTGTGAACTCTGTGTCTCTGTGGTGAACAAATCATATTTTTAAGTTAACTGATTACAGGGTTTTTCTTTTCTCTGTGAACTCTGTGTCTCTGTGGTGAACAAATCATATTTTTAAGTTAGCTTATGACAGATTTTTTTTCTCTGTGAACTCTGTGTCTCTGTGGTGAATCTATCATATCTTTAAAAAAGCCACATATGGACGAACGATTTCGATGGTTGATTCGACGCCGTTGAAAACCAGCACCGCGAATCCGGCCAACAGACAGGTCGCCACCAGAATGGAAACAGCTGTCAGTACATGGTTCAGCCTTCTTAATCGAAAATCTTTCTTTTGATAAACTTTGGGTATCGTAGCCAGCACGGCAAGGCCCAGGTCATCTTCAAACTTCTCAGGATCTTTTAAGGTGCTGTTTAAAAAGTCCAGCAGAAAGATCAATCCGGCTCCGATGCCCAATCCTGCTGCTACAACCATCATGAATAGCCGCCTTAAATCCGGGGAAATCGGTTTACGCGGCAATCTGGCCGGATCAATGACACGAAACTGTTCACCTTTTTGCTTCTTTTCCATATTCAAAGCAATCTCGGCCTCGAGTTTGCGATTCAACAACGAGTTATAGGATTCTTGGATATTGCCGTAATCCCTGTTTAATACCAGCAGTTCCTCTTCTCTTTTTGGCGTTCGCTCCACACGCTGCTGATATTTGTTTATTTGACGCTTTATTTTCACGATATCATCCGCAAGATCTCTTATGGCGATCTTTATTTCCGTGCGCTGCTTCATTTGTTCGCCAAGCGCTTTATCAGCTAAGAATCTGGACTGGTTTTCAGAAGAGCCCGATCCCTGGGGATTTGAAGATAGTATGCCGGCGGTTTTATATTTGGCCTCAAGAGCCTCTATTTTGAATCTTAAGCGGATAACATCCGGGTGTTTATCGGTATAATTAGTTTCAAGGTCCGCGAGTCGAATTTTAAGCTGATCTATGGTCAGCATATCATCGGTATCCGATTGCGCTGTAATACTTGTTGTGAGCAATTCCTTCCTGGTTTGAATCTGATTTTCGATTGCAATGAGCCGGTTTTTTTCATCACTCAGTCGCTCCTCACGCTCACTCAACTGCAGCTGGAGGTTATCTAAAATTCTGAGATTACCATCTAACTGTTCGGGTAATTCGCCTCTATGGCGCTGGCGGTATGCCCTGAGTTTTTCTTCAACCGCCACAAGTCGTGTTCGCATGGTCTGCAATTCAGCTTGAAGGAAATCACTGGTACCGAGTGCCTGGGCTTCCCTGATTTTGAGGTTTTCATCGATGAACAGGGTCGCCAGACCATTGGCGATTTTCATGGCTGTTTCCGGATTTGAATCTGCAAAGGAGATTGAGAAAGTATTGGGTCCACGTTTGGTTCGTGACACAATAACCCCGATGCGCTGCCGGATGCTGGCTACTTTATTTTCCATGAACATATCTTCAGATCCAGGATTGGAAAAAAGCTTGAACCTGGCGATAATTTTCTCGAGATTGGTGCGGCTGAGGATCTGTTGTTGAATCGTGGCAATCCGGGAGTCGATATCGGTTGAAACAATTTCCCTGACAAAGTTTGTAGGAACGCTCTGGGGCTCGACCAGAATCAACGTGCTGGCTTCGTAGCTTTTCGGAAGCGTCAGGGCCAGATAGATACCGACGATCAAGGCCAGACAGAAGGGAATAATCATCAGCCAGCGGCGCTTTATAATCAGGTTAATGTAATAGTCGAGTTTAAATGTTTCGTCTTTTTCATTCATGTTTTTTTCCTTGACACTAAGAAAAGTTTTAAATGGGACGCAGATTATCTCAGATAAACTCAGATCTGTTTTTTTTGATAACTATATTTTTTAATCTGTGCATATCTGCGTTGATCTGTGTCCTTATGTTTTTACTTTCCGGCATTCCAAACTCCTATCTTGCCGTCTTCGAACAATACGATATTTACCTGACACCTTAAATTTAATGCCTTATTTCATTTGTTGTTCCAATTGCCTCTGCCGGAACCGAATACCCCATATTTTGCTTGGTAGTTTGTTTAGGCGTTTTTGGTTTGTAGTCTTTCGGGCGTTCAGCGCGGCCGAAGTGGTGCTTGATGGCCTGCACGATGCGTTGGGCTGCATGGCCATCTCCAGACGAACCAACTTCGGTGACTAAATGATTTAACGCCCTGGGGTTTTCTAAAAGACGCGAAGTTTCAACGACTATGCTCGACCGCTTCAACCCGATGGCCCGCCCAGAACCTGTTAAATGATTATCTATTGATTCGGTTGTTTCTCGAAAGAGAAGGACAGGCTTGCGCAAGGCAAGGCCTTCTTCCATGATGCAATTAGAGTCTGTTATGATTAATTGGGATTTGTGCATGGCCTCGACAAATGCCTCATAAGGGAGCTGATCCAGTAAATGGATTCTCTCCTTGTTGTTGAGGAATTTATAAACCGTATCTCTGACATCCGCGCTGAATTTAAGCGGAAAAGCGACCTGAATGTCCGGATACGCCTGAACAAGATCAACAAGGGCGGCACACAGAGATTTAAGGGGCTTGCCCCAGTTTGCTTTATTGTGGGAAGTCACCAGGATTGTTTTAAAAGTGTTTAAATCATCCGGTGGGATATGCTTGCACAAGGTATTTCGCTTTCGGCGGGAAATGTCGAAAATGGAATCCACAATCGTATTACCGGTGATGAATATGTTATTGGGAATGGCGCCTTCGTGTAACAGATACTGTGTGTGTTTTGAATTGGCAGCGAAAAAGAGATCGGAAAGGCTATCGATCAGCCTGCGATTGGCCTCTTCCGGATAGGGCTCCATTTTTTTAAATGTGCGCACCCCGGCCCCATTGTGGCCGACCGGTATTTTGTTATAAAAAGCAGCCAATGCGCCGGCAAAAGCAGAGGTGCTTTCGCCCTGGACTAAAACCAGATTCGGTTGATGGTGTTTCAGCAGCGGATCAAGTCCTGACAATGCCAGATTGGTAATATCCGCCAGATACTTTCGGCCGCGCTTGATATTCAGGTCATGATCCAGTGTGATATTAAATAAGGAGCACAGGTCGTCGAATTCTTCCCGATGCTGAGAAGTTGTGATGACGACGCTTGCAAAGTCCTCGTCGGTTTTGAGCTTTTCCAGCACGGGATGGAGTTTGATGAGTTCTTTGCGCGTCCCGAAAATGGTCAGAATTTTGATTTTTCGCTTTTCCATTTTTTTCCTTTGACAGGATTAACAGGATTTTTTATTAGCCACAGACCCACACAGACTCACACTAACCTTTGTCTTGGTCGACGCTGACCAAGACAAAACTGTCAGCCCTACGGGCTACAATACAAACCGTCGTATTACTGCTTTTGGGTGTGTGAAGTTTACCAAAAGTCCTACCTTGTAATCTGTGGCTTTAAGATAATTTAGTATTTGAGCTTCATGTATTTTTTCTAGCGATTTAACTGCTTTAAGTTCCAAAATAACTTCATCTTCTACTATGATATCAGCGAAATACTCCCCGACTTCCCTGTTTTTATAATGCACTGATATTGGAACCTGGCATTCAGCTTTTATTCCTCTATCTTGTAATTCCACCATCAAAGCGTTTTCGTATATCTTCTCCAAAAATCCATAACCAAGAACACTATTTACTTCAAAGATTGCTCCACGAATTTTATATGTTAGGTCTTCTTTTTTCATTTTTTTTATATATATAAACTTGTCCGTGTATGTCTGTGTGCGTCCGTGGCTAATTATTTTTTTATCTAGTCTGTGTATGTCCGTGTGTGTCCGTGGCTAAATATTTTCTAACCTTGTCTGTGTATGTCTGTGTGTGTCCGTGGCTAATTATTTTTTAACCTAGTCTGTGTATGTCTGTGTGTGTCCGTGGCTAATTTAGAGCCCTCTGTTAATCCTGTCTAATTCTTATAATTCGGCTAATATTTTTTTGGCTTCGTCTGCTCCGGTGAAGTTTTCATCCAGATTTAAAGCCTTTTTCAGTTCCGCTCTGGCATTTTTTAGGTCGCCTTTTTGATAATAGGCCATGCCCAGATGATAAATTACCGTTGGATTGTCCGGCATTTTTTGGAGACAATCCGTAAATTCAGCGATGGCGCTATCATACAAACCCTTTTTGTAGTAAACCCACCCGAGGGTATCCATCACATTGGGGTCTTCGGGCAGTTTTTCCTTTGCAAGCCGCGCCAAGTTAAAGGCTTCATTTATATCTTTATCCTGATCTGCCAGGATGTAAGCGAGGTTGTTGGCTGCCGGTACAAAGTTAGCGTTGATCTCCAGGGCGGCCCGGTAGTGTTTCTCGGACAGATCGAAGCGCTTTTGCAGATCGTAAATAGTGGCCAGGAGCATATGGGCGGTGGCCTGTTTGGGATTTACAGCCAGCAAGGCCTTGTATTGTGCAATGGCCTGATCTTCTTTATTTTCAGAAATGTAAATCCTTGCCAACGCATAATAGGCGCTCATATTATCAGGCGACAGCTCCATCGCCTTTTTGAATGATTCTTCTGCCAGGGTTTTCTGATTGGATGCCAGATACACCCGACCTTTCAAATTATGGACAATAGATGAAGGTGCCGGTTTCTGACCCAATTGTTGCAATTGGCGGTCACATTTTCGGATGGCAATATCAAATTCATTTCTGGCGGCATGAATCATAATAACGTTGCTAAACACATCCATTAAATTCGGATTGATCGATAGTGCTTTTTCAAAATTTTGCATGGCGGGATCGTACTGCCTGCGAATGCGCTGCAAATAGCCCAATCTGAAATAGCCAGTCGGATTATCTGGAGCAATTCCAATGAGTTCCTCATAGACCTTTTGGGCTTGCGCAAATTTTTGCCGGTACATATAAGAATTACCTAAAATCAACCTGGCCTTTACATTTACAGGCGTAATCTCAAGTATTTCCCGGCTTTCCTTTTGGGCCAGCTCGAAATCGCGCTCGCGAAAATAAATTCCGGCCATCAAAAGCTTGGCCTTGATGTGATCCGGCTTTAATTCCAATGCTTTGGCCACAGCTGCCTTTGCCAGGTTGGCCTCAGCATTGCCCAGATGCGCGACTGCCTTGAAATAATAGCTATTATATGAGGTGGGCTCTTCATCGATGAGCTGATCGAATACTTCAATGGCCTCAACAAATTGACCTCCGGCGACAAGCATTTCCCCCTTGAGCATCCGGGCCGGGAAATATTGCGGACGGCTTTCCAGGATTCCGGCAACATAATTTTCGGCCTGCTCCAGCTCTTTGTATTTAAAGTGGTATCTGGCAATGGCGTGTTTGATCTTGGTGTTGTCCGGATCAAGCGCCAGGGCTTTTTTAATATTTACCATCGTATCGTCCTTGCGACCGATGGCATCATAAAAAGCAGCGCTAATCATATAGGGTTTGCTGCTTTGGGGATCAGCTTCAATCGCCTTGAGATACGCGGCTTCGGCCGCTTGCTCGTTTTGCCGGGCAAAATAGAAATTACCCAAAAGCATCTGCAGATCCGTGTTTTGCGGATTAAATTGGATGGCCTCTTTTAATTCAGATTCAGCGCGGTCAAACCTTTTTTTATGAACGTAAAATCGGAACAGCGCGATGCGGGGATTCAAGGCCTTCTGATCAATGGCGACGGCCTGTTTAAGCGTTTTTTCGGCATCAGCCGGTTTGTTCTGGGAAATTAAGACACTGGCAAGCCCCAGATAGGCGCGAACTTCCTGACGGTCGATCGCAATGACTTTTTGAAATATGGACACCGCCTCTACGAAATTCTTGTCACGGACTTCAATGCCGCTGAGCATCAAGAGCGCCTCTGTGTTGTCCGGATCTTTGCTTAAAACAGCCTCTACCCTTGCGCGGGACTCCTCGAATTTTTGGCCCAGCATGAGAATAGTGGCCAACTTGAGCTGGGCCTCCGTGTTTTCCGGATCCAGTTCTGCGACAATTAAATAAGCGTTATATGCCTCCTGGCCATTGCCGAGCTTAAGATTGGATTCGGCAAGTTTCAGGTGGGCATTTAAAAATTTCGGATCGATCTGAATGGCATTTTTAAACTCCAGCCGGGCACTTTTAAAGTCACCGTTTTCAAAATAGGATCTGCCTTTTTCAAAATGAATTGTTTTTTTCTCTTCATCGGAGGCGCAGCCGGATAATATAAGGACTGTCGTCAGGCCTATAAAAATAAAATGTTTTAAAATTCGCATTTATAATCTCCACGCGTTTTTTTATTTTTAACCGCAGACCTGCGCCGACGGACGCAGACCTTTTTATCAGCCACAGACCCACACGGACTCACACTAACCTTTTGTTCGGCCGACCCCCTCGACATCGCTCGGGACAGGCTTTGGCCGAACAAAAACTGTCAATCGCTTCGCGATAATTTCTATTTGTGTGGTAAATTATTGCCATTGAATCAATTAGTAGCTTTCTCGATCGTTAGTAGTTAGCTTTGTTTATGTCCTTGTATGTCAGTGGTTAATTATTTTTAACAAAGTCTGTGTGGGTCCGTGGCTAATTAGTTTTTAACCTAGTCTGTGTATGTCTGTGTGGGTCCGTGGCTAATGATAATCAATTGAGCTTATACTCCTTTATCTTATTCAGCAGCGATTTGTAGCTGATGTCCAGCAGTTTGGCGGCGCGTTTGCGATTCCATTTTGTGCTTTCCAGCGCCTTTTTTAAAAGCTTTTTTTCGGCCCGCTGCATGAAGATGCCGGCGATTTTCTTTAATGAGATTTTGTCCAGATTCTTTACGTGCTTTTTGACATCGTTGAGCCCGGCAAGAGAATTTATGTCCTCATAGTAGTCGGTGATACCGCGATATTTTTTATGAATCCTCAACTTTCTGGAAATACGGTCCTGGGCCCCATCTACCACGATGAGCTTGATCAGATCTTCGAGCTCCTGGATATTACCCGGCCACTGATAGCAGGCGAACAGTTGTTTCATTTTATCCGAGAGCTGAAAATGGCTCTTGCCGGATTCGATACAGAACTTGTCGGTAAAAAAATCTGCCAGAGCCGGAATGTCTTCCAGTCGCATGCGCAAGGGCGGAATATCGATCCGGATCACATTGAGCCGGTAGAAAAGCCCTTTGCGAAAATGACCGTTTTCAATCAGTGCCGCCAGATCCTGACTGGAGGTGGCGATGACCCGAACGTCGTTTGCCGCATCAGGGGTTTTATATATTTTGGCTTCATCGATCATCTTCAGCAAAGTGGCCTGGGATTCCACGGGCATCTTGCCGATTTCTTCCAGAAGCAGGGTGCCTTGATGGGCGGTGGCAAATATATGTTTTTGTTTGGTTTGCGGTTCCTCCAGCATCAGCAGTTGTTTCTCAAAAAAATCAGCCGGTAGCTGGGGTACGCTCAGTTTGACAAGGGGCTTATCGTGCCGTTTTGACCTGAGATGAATAAAACGCGCCAGCAGTTCCTTGCCGGTTCCAGGCTCGCCCTGAATCAAAACCGCCTCATTTATGTAATCCAAATCGGCAATCTGTTTCTTTATTTTGACCATTTCCGCACTGCTGCCGATAACCAGCGGGCAAGCGGTCCGGCTGTCTTGATCCCGGCAAGTCTGCTCGAGTGCCCGGTTAATGACCGATTCGATTTGTTCCGGATTTGAATTGACGTTGAGCACCGCCACGTCGCCGAAACCGTTGCTGTCGACAAATTCCAGAATGCCCTGATCATCTGAGATGATCACCATCGGCACACCGCAGTTGGTCAGCTGAAGGGTATTGATGAACCGTCTGGCTCTTTCCACTGACAAAGAGCCGGAAATGACCAGGTCCGGATCAAGCGGCTTCAGGTTGTCCAGGCAGCGGGATTCCTTTTCAAAAATAAAAGGCGTATGCCCCCACTCGGTTACCATTGACTTCAATGCATCCCGGCGCTGCTGGTTGTTTTCGAGGATGATGATTTTGTGTTGGTTTGTGCTCATGATTTTTTGTAATTGGCCACAGACCCACACGGACCCACACTAACATTTTCCTCTGCCGACAATGGCAGAGGAAAAACTGTCAATCGCTCCGCGATAAATTTATTTGATAGGTAAATTATTGCCATTGAATCAATTAACAGCCTTCTTGATCGTTATTGATTAGCTTCATCTATATTTGTTCAGGTCCCTGTGCGTTTTTGGCTTGTAATTTTTATATATAGTCTGTGTATGTCTGTGTGCGTCCGTGGCTAATTATTGTTTTATCTAGTCTGTGTATGTCTGTGTGTGTCCGTGGCTAATTATTGTTTTATCTAGTCTGTGTATGTCTGTGTGTGTCCGTGGCTAATTATTGTTTATCTTTTTTTTCGGAAATTGAATTGCTGAATTCTGGTTGAGTTTCCCCCCTTGCGGGTTGAAAGCGTTTGCTCGCCTTTGGCCAGTGCTTTCAATGATGGCCATTATGCTCTGAGCAAGTAGTATGCCAGAATATAGATCTTATAAATTTCGGGAGTGTACGGCGGGCGGATTACGGGACAACTTATTAAAATAAATTCGGATATTGATGTTAAGAAAATAAATAAACGGTATTAGAAGTCGAATGTTGTTAAGAAATACTCTCAATCGAGAAGATTGAAAATAAGAAACGCATTTCCTTCAAGTGTGAAATGATTTACCCAATCCGAATGGTACTCATAAAATTACAAAATATCCGAATATCAATAACTTGACCTCCTCAGGTAAAAAGCATTTTACCAAATATAAATCCAGGCAGTCAAGAAAAAAATTACTGTGTTTACAATAGTTTACACAATTTGACAACATTTGACGCTATTTTACTCATCTTTATTAATCTTATATTTAATTAATCAGCCACCCTGGTGGAATTCTTCAAAAGAGAGCCGCATCGCGGCATTCCACAGGGCAGGCAGACCCACGCAGCCTCGCTACAAAAAAATACGTCATAAAAGCCGATTTGCAGTGTGGTATTAGTCTGTAATTACTCGAATCTAATACTTTTTACTTATAAATCGGGTGAGAACTTACTAATTTATGTAATACTTTTATAGTTCCATCACTTTTAAAAGTAGTACCAAAAATACGCCACCTGCCGTATTGTGTTAGGAGGGTACCTGGGATAAAATATTACCTAAGTTTACATGAAAATAGATGAGAATCTTTTTGGTATTTAATTACAGCAGGCATGCAAAATGATGGGGTACAATACATTTTACGTAAAAAGCAAATTGGATGATGGTCATTTTTATTTCTCATCAATTTTCACCCAGAGGGCGAGCCGGAGGCTCCCATATGCTGCGTTATTAAGGGCTCGAAGTAATATACTACGACTTCACCCTTAAGTGCACTGCTTTGCTGCATGAAGCATCTGATTTTTTTAGTTTAAGGGGCTTCTCCTTGCCTATGGAAGGCTCCGACTCGTGTAAAATTTTGGTAACAATTTACAAAAAAGGAGGGTATTCAAAAATATGGAAAATATTGCTGATCGAACATTTCAACGGGTTACAATAAACAAAGGTCTTTCCTATAATGGTCTGGACGCTAATCGTAATGTAATAGAGCGTTACAGGGGAGTTGCTCTAGATATCAGTCAGAACGGAATTCAGCTTGAAACAGACCGTATCATTTACACACAACAGATCCTGTTGATGTTCTTCGATTACCAGAGCAATTATATAGCCACCCAAGGAAGAGTGGTTTATTCAAATAAGGATAAATCCGGAAAGTTTAAGACCGGAATCCAGTTGCAGGGGACAAAGGAAGAAAACCTGCAATTCGTCAAGAACCTGCTGAAAACCTACCATTATCAGAAACGAGTACCGATATTTGTATCATAAAAAACAGGCGTCAGGCGTCTGGCTTCGGGCCCAGTTTATAGCTTGAAGGCTCGGAGGCTATAAGGCTTGGAAGCTGTAAAGCAGAATAGGGACACAGATAAACACAGATTCACACAGATAAAAAGCTCAACTTATCACGAAAGCACAAAATGCTAAGGAGGCTAGAAAGCCTGGAGGCTGGGAGGCACTCTTAGCTCATAGGTCATAGCTCATAGCGAGGCACCAAAGGTGCCAGCTCATAGCTGATAGCCCATAGCTCATAGCGAGGCACCAAAGGTGCCAGCCCATAGCTGATAGCCCATAGCTCATAGCGAGGCACCAAAGGTGCCAGCCCATAGCTGATAGCCCATAGCTCATAGCAAAAAGATAAAGGCCGGAAAGCTAAAAATCTTAATTGGACACAGATGAACACAGATATTCACAGATAAAAAGCTCAACTTATTACGAAAGCACTAAATTTTAAAAGCACGAAATAAACAATTAAAATCCGTGGTCACTGATTCTTGAAATTTTTATACTCAAGAAATTTACTCTTCCCTTTTCGTGTTTCCATTCTTTCGCCTGCCCAGTTAAACCTTTAAATATTTAACCGAGGTAATTTCGTGATTAAAAATCTGTGAAAATCTGTGAAAATCTGTGTCCTAAATCTATAAGAGCTGATAGCTCGCAACCCATTGCTCCCAGTTAACCCCTCCACAAATATTGACGGACAAGTCCGCTTCCCTCATATTATCCAAAATCCTTAAATGTGCATGGAAGTTGGTGGGCATTTACCCTTTTTATTACCCAACTGTTACCTTTCTTACGCATTTAATGGAAATTTATTGCAACATTTCTGAGACCTCGTTAAAAGGGCCGATTTTTATATCTAAATAAGATTCTGATATTATTTATTATATTAGCATTATTGAATTTTAGATATGTTTCACCTTTTTTGGTACTCTTTTTGCAAATATTCTATTTAAAAAATGAATGAATTTAAGGACATAGAAAATCTTTGCGGGCATGTAATAAAAGCGGCGACCGAGGTGCACCAGATTATCGGGCCCGGAATGCTGGAGTCCGTTTATCAGGAATGCCTGAGTCACGAACTGAAGTTAAGAGGAATTCCTTTTGAACGTCAAAAAAAACTGACCATCGAATATAAAGATGCCACGCTCGATGGGGGCTACCGCCTGGACTTTGTAATAGCAGATAAACTAATTGTTGAACTGAAATCGAGCAATAACCTGGAACCGGCGCACGAAACAAAAATGCTGACCTATCTGTTGTTAGCCGGCCTCAAAGAAGGCCTGTTGATCAACTTCAACGTTCCCATCCTGAAAGACGGCATCATGCGAGTCGAAAATTAGTTCATGCCTGCGTCAATCAAACAGCTCGTAGTTCATAGCTGATAGCAAGGCACCACAGGTGCCGGCTCATAGCTGATAGCTCATAGTTTAAAGCTGATAAGCCTATGAGCTGGTAAGCTCATCTTCTCAAAAGCTTAACAGCTCAATAGCTTAAGAGCTTAAAAGCTTCCCAGCTTCCTAGCCTATTCGCCTTTTTTTGAACCTTGAACCCTTGAACGCTGAACCCTGAAACCTGAGGCCTGATGCCTCTTTCTAAATAAACTTGCGGAATTCATGTTAAAACGATATGATAATAGAAATTTCGACTATTTTTTAAGCAGGATCAACATAGGAAAAGATGAAAATGGGAGATAAACCGAAGATACTGGTAATTGACGACAGTGCCGAGACAGTGGCCGGACTTCACAGCTTCTTCGACAATAAATATGAAGTCTTAACAGCTGCAAACGGTCTGGATGGATTAAAGCATATTGAGGAACTCGAAACTGAAATTGATCTGGTGATTACCGATCTGGTGATGCCGGACATCAGCGGCGTCGGCGTGATTTCCATCGTTAAAAAGAAATACCCCAGCATTCCCGTTATAGCCATCACCGGCTGGGGAGAGCACCCGGAGGCTTTAGCGACCGAAGCGGCTGCGGACCTGGTTCTGGAAAAGCCGTTTGAACTTGCCGATCTTGATCAGAGCGTTTCCGATTTGCTGGCCAAAAAGAAATAATTCAGGTTACAGGCGTTAGGCATCAGGCGTCGGGCTCCAGGTAACCGGAAATTTGGCCTTTGACCAAAATTGATGAAGAAGTCCGCCTTACGGCGGAATTTTTTTTTGTAATCAAGTTTCTCGATTAATTTTGTGGTTAGTTTTTTTGATTGGACTTAGATGTTTCTTTTGTTTATTCTAGATAGGATAATATTGGCTCATAGCAAGAGGCTGTAAGGCTATGAGGCTGGGAAGCTTGGAGGCTTGATATTTTTTCAGCCGCAGGCTGATTGGGTTTCGTCAATTTCATCAGGAAATTGGCGAAAAGAACTATCTTAAAAATCCTGTTAATCCTGTCTAATATTAAAAAGTAAAATGAAAATACACCTCATTGCGGCGGCGCGGCCCAACTTTATGAAAATCGCTCCTCTGTACCATGCCTTAAAATCCGAGGAATGGGCTGAACCTGTGATCGTCCATACCGGCCAGCATTATGATTTGAATATGTCGGATGTGTTTTTTACGGACCTGGGGCTACCCGATCCCGGTATTCATCTGGGGGTCGGCAGCGGTTCGCATGCTGAACAAACAGGCCGGGTTATGATGGCCTATGAAAAAGTTTTACTTGAAAACGAACCTGACTTAGTAGTCGTGGTCGGAGATGTCAACTCCACTGTTGCCTGCACATTGGCAGCTGTTAAGCTGCCAGCTCATAGCTCGGAGCTCATAGCTCAAAGCAAAACCATAAACCCGGCAAACTTGGATATTGCTAATGTTGAAAAAAGAAACGACGCCGAGATAACCGCTACAATAAAAAGCTATGAACTATCAGCTATGAGCCGTGAGCCTGGGCGACCCCTGGTCGCACATTTGGAAGCCGGTTTGCGGTCCTTTGACCGCACCATGCCGGAGGAGATCAACCGTCTGGTAACCGATGCTCTGGCGGATATCCTGTGGACGCCCTCGGCAGATGCAGATGAAAACCTGCTAAAAGAAGGCGTTTCTGAAGACAAAATCCAGCGGGTCGGCAACATTATGATCGACTCGCTGGAAATGCTGCGGAACAAGATCCAGACCCAGAGCGCCGGTAAGGATTTGAGCTTAAAGCCTCAGCAATATGGGCTCGTCACTCTGCACCGCCCTTCAAATGTCGACAGCCCCAAAAAGCTTAGGCAGCTTTTTGATCATTTATCTTGCATATCAAAAAAGATTCCGTTGGTTTTCCCTATTCATCCTCGCACTCGAAAGAACGCTGATAGTATCGGTATCCTGCCCAAATTAGATCAGACAAAAAAGTTACTTATACTTGAGCCTCTGAACTACGTGCGCTTCATGAACCTGGTTTTTAACTGCCGCTTTGCGCTAACGGATTCCGGCGGCATTCAGGAAGAAACAACTTACCTTGGCATACCCTGCATAACGCTGCGGCCCAACACGGAAAGACCTATTACCGTTAGTCACGGCACCAATCGCTTGTGTACCATCGATAATCTTGCCGAGACGGTTGAAGGGGTTCTTGCCGAGCAGGCCCGGCAGGAATGTCATATCCCGCAGTGGGACGGTAAAACTGCCGACAGGGTCGTGGAATCGATTAAAGATTTCTTTAGTTAACCGCAGACACACAAAAACAGGTTAAAAACGGTACGAGGTACACTGCGTTTGGCTCAAGGTTATCCGCAGATTTTATAGAACTCGGAGATTTATTTATCCGCAGATTACGCAGATTTCCGCAGATTAAAACTATATTAAAATACACATAAAAACATATTAGCAAATTACGCAGATTATTATCTATATATGTGGATTTTTATGATTTGTTTTTTATTAATCCGTGTAATCTGTGGATAGTTTAATTTGTTTTTTTAATCTGTGTAATCTGCGTAATCTGTGGATAGTTTGATTTGTTTTTTGATCTTAGAGAATCTGCGTAATCCTCCACAAAGATTGGCGGACAAGTCTGTGGATGATTTTCTCAAATTGTTCTAATCCGCGACCGTCTGCGGTTAATTTAAAGTCGCCTGTTTCGGAATTTCTTTAACTTCTTGAACTGTCTGACATTCTGTAATATTATTCGAAGTGTGATATTAACGCCAACAATAGAAAAACGCTTCAATGAAGAAAATATCTATCATTAAAAGAGACGCTGATAACAACGACCTTGAATTTTGGAAAACAAGAACTCCGGAGGAAAGGCTCAGCGCTGTCGAATTCCTGAGAGAGCAATGTTTTATTATTCAGGGATATGATCATCTGCCTTCCATCATTATGGAAATCAGTATAAGAGAACCAGACGGTGAAAATCCACCCTGATTTCAATGACTTTGTCGCCGCATTAAATAAAAGCCACGTCCAATACGTGATTGTGGGGTCTTTTGCTTTAGCCTTTCATGGTTATCCAAGGGCTACCGGGGATATAGATTTTTGGATCCGCCCGACATCTTCAAATGTGGGAAAACTTCTCAAAGCTTTAAGAGATTTTGGTTTCGGAAAGCTCGATATTTCAGAACAGGACGTTTTATCCGGCAATATCGTTCAGCTTGGATATCCACCGGTTCGAATTGATCTAATAAGCGTCCTTGACGGATTAAGACCGGAAGAAATATGGAAAGGTCGTCAGGCAGGTAAATTCGGCGATCATGATGCCCACTACATTAGCAAGCAAAGCTATATAAAAAATAAGCGGGCTTTGGGCCGGCATAAAGATTTGGCAGACCTGGAGCTTTTAGGCGAAGAACCATAATATTAGCTCATAGCTGATAGCTCATAGCAAGGCACCACAGGTGCCAGCTCGTAGCTCCCCAGTTAAATTCGCTTCGCTGATCTCTAACGAGATATTTAACGGGGTAAACATAGTTCATAGTTTAAAGCTGATAAGCTGATAAGCCTATGAGCTGGTAAGCTGGTAAGCTCTTAAGCTATTAAGCTTTTGAGCTGATGAGCCTACCAGCTCATAGGCTTACCAGCTCATGGGCTTATCAGCTTATAGGCTTTGAGCTATTTTCTTGACACCTGACGCCGGGAGTTAACCTGAAACAAATCAAACTAATGAAACTAATATAACCAATTAAACACTATTGTTGCAGCATATGGGTGAGGGCGGTGCTGAGGTCGGCAAGCTCGACAGGTTTGGTTAGAAAGGTTTGAATGGAATCTTTGATGCGGTCGCCGAATTCATCCAGCCCGTTAATTTCGTAGCCGGATATAAATGCAATTTTGGCATCCGGATTGAGGTCAAATATTTTTTCAGCACAGTTAACCCCGTTCATTTCCGGCATGTTTATATCCATCAGCACAACTTCAGGTTGCCTGGCCGCATATACTTCCAAAGCTTCTTCTCCGCTTTTAGCAACCGCCGACTGATATCCCAGGCCGTCCAGCAGATTCTGCATTGCTTTCAGAATTTCTTCCTCGTCATCAACCACCAGAACGATTTCTCCGTTTCCATATGAAATCTCAGCGGCGGGCTCGGGCCGGGCTTCAAATTCAGCGGCTTTTTGGGCCAGCGGAAAGGTCATGGTTATGGCGGTGCCCTTTTTGAGTTTTGACTCGATATGAATCAAGCCTTCATGGCTTTTAACAATTCCGTAGGTTGTCGAAAGCCCCAATCCAGTCCCTTTGCCGATGGGTTTGGTTGTAAAAAAAGGATCAAAGCATTGTTCTATGGTTTTACGTTTCATTCCCTGTCCGTTGTCCGATACTATGAGCTCGGCGTGATTACCTATTTTTTTTGCCACGATGCGCAGCTGCCCGCCGGCGGGCATGGCATCCCGCGCGTTGGTACACAGGTTCATCAAGGCCTGGCTCAATCCGGCCGAGTCACCCAAAATCGGCAGGGTATCCGGCACATCAATTTGAATGTCGATTTTCTTTTCAAATGATTTTGTAACCAGCCGGCAAGTATCTTCGATTAAGGCGACCAGGTCCACTTTGTGAAATTCCTTGGCCATTTGTTTACGCGAAAACTGCAACAGGCCGTTGACAAGCCCGGCTCCGCGTTTTACCGAATTACTGATGCGTTCGGTGATCTCGCCAATATCGGTTTTATCTTTATGGTTCATCTGGATCACCTGGGTGTTGACCAGTACTTCAGTAAGTGTATTGCGGAAATTATGCGCCACACCGGCAGCAATGGTACCGATGGCTTCCATTTTCTGAACATGCTGCAGCCGCATTTCCAGCTGTTTGCGTTCGGTGACATCGGCAATCAACAGAATGGTGGTCAAAGGCTCTTCTTTTACCGGAATACACGTGATGGTCACCATCCGGCCGGCCAGATCAATCGGATTATTGGTGCCGATTTCAATGGGCTTATGGGAGCCGGACTTTAAGATCGCTGCCAACTTCCCGCGCGCTTCGCCTTCGAATAAATCCGGGGGATAGGACGCCAGCAGATGGCCTTTTTCCAGCCCGAACATAGAAACAGCAGCCAGATTTGCATATACGACTTTTCCGGAAAAAACTTCCAGAATGCCCTCGGACATGCTCTCTAAAATGGTCTCCAGATGGCGGTTGCGGGAAAGCAGCTCTTTGGTGAGTTGCCGGGCATAAATGTTTTCAAGGCCCTTAATCGGTTTGGGCTCGTCGGCCTTTCGGGGAACCTCCGATGCTTCAACGGCACCCAGGACATGCTTGGCCATCGCATCAAACGGCCCTTTTGCAATGTAAGCATCCGCTCCGATCTCGGTGTGATCGAAGTCAAGTTCGGCCACCGCAGCCGAAAGAATCACCAGATAACAGTCTTTTAAATGAGGCATTTTACGGACAATATGGCACAGTTTGTCCCCGTCGATTTTCGGCATAATGAGATCAAAAAACATGATATCCGGATAGAATGAGGTGAGCAGATTCAGGGCCGCAAACCCGTCCTGGGCCGTCGCGACCTCATGACCATCTTTTTCCAGCAAATTGCTCGCGAATTTTAACAATACCCGATCATCGTCAACTAGGAGGATCTTTTTACGCATGGGTTTAATTACCTACCTTTTTAGACAGGATCAACCCGCCTTCGCTAAAGCTTCGGCGAGGCAAGCAGGATTTCAACGATTTTTTAATTAGCCGCAGATGCACGCAGACGGACGCAGACCTTTTTCCCGGCCGACTCCCGTGATAAGGCTTTGCCTTCCTCGGGACAAGCTGGCCGGTAAAAACACGTCAATCGCTTCGCGATTAATACTACTTAGATGCCTGTATAAAGCCATCGCGCTACCAAAACCTTGTATTCTTTTGTCCAAGTTCATTTATAAAAAAACTGTCTGCGAATGTCCGCGTGGGTCTCGCGGTTAATTATCATTTCGAAACTTTTTGCCCTTCGGGCAAATCTAAAACCATTCGTTTAATATCGGCTTTCTTATGTTTAAAGTTAACCAATAGTCCAACGTGGAGACCCGTAGCTTTTAGGTAATTCAGCAACTGTGCTTGGTGTAACTTATCCAAATTTTCGACAGTCTTTAGTTCAACGATAACTTTATCTTCCACAAGTAAATCGGCTAAATATTCGCCAACCACGTTGTCTTTATATGAAACGGTGATTGAAACTTGACTTTCAGTTCTTAATCCACGGTTTTTTAACTCAATCAGCAAAGCATTTTCGTATACTTTCTCTAAAAAGCCGGGACCAAGAATATTATTAACCTCAAAAACCGCTCCGTTAATTGCATATGTGATATCGTTTATTTCCATTTTTAAACCCGATTAACTATATGCTTTCAATATTATTACGAGCTTTTTTGTTATAAAACTGTTTGCCCATAGGGCATGCAGGTTTTTCTCCCGACAGGTCGTCGGGAGGAAAAAATACTGTCTGCGCATATCTGCGTGGGTCTGCGGTTAATTAAGCTTTTAATCCATTGATATCAAAGGAAATACATATATTCAAGTAAAATTGTCTTATTTTTACAGTACTTTACTGTATTTGACAGCATTTAGCAGATCGGCGTTAGGCTTCGGGCAAATAGCTCATAGCTGATAGCTCATAATATATAGTTTAAAGCTGATAAGCCTATGAGCTGGTAAGCTCATCTGCTCAATAGCTTAAGAGCTTAAGAGCTTAAAAGCTTCCCAGCATCCCAGCCATTCAGCTTTTGAGCCTTCAAGCTTTCCAGCTTCCCAGCTTTATCGCTTTCAAGCCAATAAGCTTCTTTTTGACCCTGAAACCTCCAAAACTTTGGATAACTAATCGCCGCCTGATGTTTGCTTGACCAGTTTCTTCAGTTTACGGGCCACGTTGTCAAGCTGTCCGGCCAGGCTCTCAATGATCTGATCGACGCCCTCCAATTGTCCCTGCTGCCCCCTTTTCTCCAGATCAAATGCCGTTTCGGCCGCAGCTTCGGCCTGAAAATTTCGCAACATGCCTTTCAGGGAATGAGCGGTGCGGCTAAAAGTTTTAGCGTCGGTAGTCTCCAGCGACTTGCGCAGGGTAGTTAGCAATTGCGGATAATCGTTAATGAAAATTTCGACAAGCTCCTGCAGGAGACTGTGGTCATTTTCAAACGATTTAATTAAACCGTCTTTGTTCAGTAAGTCGCCTTTCTGTCCATCAGTGGATTGGGCGGGTTCTTCAGAGACCAGGCGGGCTTCAATGGCTTTGAAGAGTTTTGCGGCCGAGATGGGTTTGGAGACATAGGCATCCATTCCAGCCGCCAGACAGCGCTCGCGATCCCCCTCCGTAGCGTATGCCGTCATGGCAATAACCGGGATATGTCCGCCGCTCTGCTTTTCTAATTTCCGAATTTCCCGGGTGGCCTCGAAACCGTCCATTTCGGGCATCTGGACATCCATTAATATGATATCAAATGTATGCAGGTCAAACCTATCCACCGCCTGTCGGCCGTTTTCAACCAGAGTCGCATGAAAGCCGTTTTTCTCAAGCAGCCTTAATATAAAAGTCTGGTTGAAAGGGGTATCTTCGGCAACCAGAATTTTTAACGGCCGCGTGATGGTTGTTGGTTTGGCCTCGATCATTTTTTGGGGCGGTTCAGCGTCCGGGGTCTTTTTACCGAGGGCAACGCATACGGCATTGAGCACTTCCGAAGGATTGAGTGGTTTGATAACGCTGGCTTTAACATCCAGCTGCTGAAATTCGGTTTTGCGCTTCAGGTGCGGAAACGTCAGCATCATAATTATTCGATGTTTCTTTAGTTTTTGATCTTTTATCCAATGCGCGAGAGAAAAGCCATCGGAGCCGGGCATGTCCGAGTCAATTAAAACCAGATCAAGCGGCTTATCTGAAGTTCCAGCAACGGATATAATCTGGCGGGCTTCCTCCGCATTGGAGGCGAATTCAACCTCCATTTGCCATTCTTCCAGCATGTCCTTCGCAATTCGGCGGGCGTTGGAATTGTCGTCTACAACCAGCGCTGTAATTCCCCGGAAATCAACATCGGCCTGCCGCGTGTAGGGACGCTTTTCCGGAAGTCGTTTAAAACCGGCGGTAAACTCAAAGCGACTTCCCTGACCTGTTTTGCTGGAAACAGTAAACCTTCCGCCCATAAGTTTTACAAGCTGGGACGAGACTGCCAATCCCAGTCCGGTCCCTCCGTAACGATTGGTGATTTTGGGGTCGACCTGCTTGAAGGCACTGAAAATGCTTTTTTGCTTATCCTTGGGAATTCCGATGCCGGTGTCCTCAACTGAAAAGCGCAAATTTGCTTCCGAATCGCTCAGATTGTCCGATACGACATAAGCAGCGACTTCACCTTCATCTGTGAATTTAACCGCATTTTCTATCAGATTCAGCAGTACTTGCCGCAGGCGGTCCGGATCCCCCACCAGCCGATCGGGGGTTCCCGGCTCCACGCGATATGAAAGTTCAAGGCCTTTTGTCTGAGTCCGCATGGCCATCATTCTTAACGTATCTTTCATAAAGCCCCTAAGCTCAAAAGGCGCATTTTCCAGTTCAAATTTACCGGCTTCGATTTTCGAAAAATCAAGCAGATTGTTGATAAGAGACAGTAGAGCGTAAGCAGAGGAAATGACAACATCGAGATCTTCACGTTGATCCGGGCGCAGGTCGCTTTCCAGCATCAATTCGATGAGTCCGATAATTGAATTGAGCGGTGTGCGAATTTCGTGACTCATGTTCGCTAAAAAACGGCTTTTTTCACGATTCGCCGTCTCGGCCGCCATCTTGGCCTGACGCAGCGCCTCGGCCTGCCTGCGCGCCGTGGCATCTCGGAGGAAGCCGCCAAAACCGGTTGGCTGCCCCTTGGAGTCCGTTATCAGTGTAATGGATGATTCGGCATAACGCTCTGATCCATCCCTTCTGGCATACTTCCATTCCAATGCTTTGACGGATTCCCCGGTGCGGTAAACTTGATTGATCGCGTTTAGCAGCTTCTGCGAATTGGCATCGTCCAGATAGGCCCTGTGGTTCATGCCAGTCATTTCTGCTTTGGAGTATCCCAGGAGATCACACATCGAGTCATTGAAGTAGGTGTAGTTGCCGTTTATATCCACCTCGTAGTAGCCGTCCGGGGCGGTTTCCACAATCCGTCGAAAACGTTCTTCGTTAGCCCGCAGTGCTTCCTCGGCTATTTTGCGCTGATTGATTGTATACTGCGCATGCGAACCAAATATGATGAATAGACACAGGATCGTCAAACGGCTCCAAACTTCACTGAGATCCGGACCAAAGAGACGCTGGAAAAAGTCGACATCATACTCTGTGAAAATATACAGGATTGAGTCAAAAACCGAATAAAACAAGGCCAGCCCAAACCCAATTAACACCATCTGATCCCACAGGTGGACCCGGATCTTTTGCTTGATTTCTGTGGCGGTCATCTATCAAGTCCCCCTCTTGCTGCCCTTTTGTCAGGCAGGATAAAATTAGCCATAGCTATTTAGCTCATAGTTCACAGCTCATAGCACGTAGTCAAAAGGCTTGAAGCTGGAATGCCAGCCCCTGTTGAATCCCCCAAAGGGGGGCCGCCAATGGCGGCATTCAACTGGGTAAAGAGGCTGGGAAGCTTAATAGGACACAGATTTTCGCAGATTTTCACAGATTTTATTTTTTGTTAAATTTTGTTTTTTATCTGTGTGGACCTGTGTTCATCTGTGTACCGTTTTTTCCTTATAGCTTCCTAGCCTATAAGCCTTTTTTTGAACCTTTGAACCCCAAACCTCTGAACCCAGAACCCTGAGAGACGTTTAACAGGGAACAGGGATATTTTCAAGATATTAAGGTAGAGAGATAGGCAATGAGGACGGAATGCTGAGGACTGAGCAATGAGTTCTGGCCGTCAGCCAGAAGGTGCCAGTGTTTTAGCCGCCGGTTTCTCGCTTCTGGTTCTGGCATCAGGGAAATAGCTCAAAGCTCAAGGCTGAAAGCTCAAAGGCCAGAAAGCTCGAAAGCGATTGAGTCTTCAAGCCTTCCAGCTTCCCAGCGTTATAGCTTCATAGCCTGTTAGCAATCAAAGAATCCTGACGCCTAAATCAGACGCCTGTTGAACACATTAACTTGTTATACTTAGGATGTGAAATCCCGCTTTTAAGCGGGAGCGCCTAAAGCCTGAATCAGTTGCCTGACGCCAATTATTTTAAGTTGGTCTGACTAAAATAAAGGAAAAATGATGATTTTATGGCATATTTTCAAATCGTTTAATTATCTTATATTATCAGTAATTTACGCCACAATTTAGGTGATTCATATTGACAACAGGCACCATATCTGATATCAATTATTTATAATAATTTAATATACTTAAAAATAATTCTACCCCATTCTTCGCTAAATTCGAACATAAACTTCAAAACAGGTCGACGATTGGTAAATTCGACAAGCACATCGCAAACCGGCGAAAAATCATTGGAGCCGCAGGTTCATATCGTTGGTCCGCTTAAATTTCAAAACGAACTGATGGCGTGGTATCTGAAGGAAAACACCGGATTGGTATGTGCCTGCAGTAAAAAATTGGAAGTCGACTCATTTACAGACCCACCAAGCGAAAAGACCGCTCTGATCCTCATGGACTGCCTGGGCAATGATTTAACAAGCTTAAGATCCACAATTCGATCCTTTTTCGACTCCGGCAACAAGGGCTATTATGTCGCGCTTTTTAATATGCCTACCGGTCAGCCTTTTGGAAACGATCTGGTCAAAAAAGGTATCCGCGGGATTTTTTACAACAGCGACCCTCTGCCAAACCTCGCAAAGGGCGTGCCGGCTTTATTAAATGGCGAATTGTGGTACTCCCGCAAAGACCTGATGAAGTGCCTGCTTGACTCCGATACCGAAAGTGAATTTGCACTGGAAACCAAAGCCCTGTTGACGTCCAGGGAGAAAGAAATCCTCATTTTGATTGCGTCTGGAATCAGCAACAATCAGATCGCTGAGAAGCTGAGTATCAGCCGCAATACAGTCAAAACACACCTTTACAATGTATATAACAAAATTAAAGTTCCCAACCGCCTCCAGGCCGCTTTGTGGGCCGCGAAACATCTATAACTGTTATTGGGTATGGGGTATTGGTTTTAGCAAATCGATTCTCGCAACAGGCCAAACTTCTTTACAAAAGTCTCGAATCGGACATCTACCAATTAACAAATAACGATTAACAAATTAACATCCAATCGAGCGTTTATGCTCGCTTGGACTAGTACTTTTCTAGTACCCGCCTGAGCAATTTTCTAATACAAAAATAATACCTTTGCCTGATTGATTTTTTTGGTCAAATTTAATAAGCAATATTTGGTTGTAAAAAAATAAATTTAAGGTTATTTAGGATTGCAGCCTTTTATCAACCAATAGATCGTGTGGGGCGGTTTACTTGTAAGCCAACGACCACACGCATAGCGGGTGGCTTGTCTTTTCGGCCATCGGTCGAAAAGACAAAAGCACGTCAGTGCTTTAAATGTTGAGGTTGGAACCGGGTGCGAAGCACACGGTTTGAAACAACCAAATCGATGGGCCCCTTCCGACGCTTTTTTCTGAATACGTAAAGGAATGTCACAGTGATTGAAAAAAGAAAGGTGGAAAGATTTGATCTGCAGCTGGAAGCCTTTGTTTCGTTGCCCGGCAGCGCTTCACAGAATGAGTCGAAAAGCCTGGTCACCAGAGATATATCAATGTGTGGTGCGTTTCTGGAAACCGAAAGCCCCCTGCCGGTTGGATCCAAAATTTGCGTGGACATGATTCTTACGCTGGAGGGTCAAAAAAAGCAAAATGCCCGCAAAGCCTGGATCAAAGCTTCCGGAAAGGTACTGCGAACTGATAACGAAGGCATGGCCGTGAGTTTTGATGAGCAGTCCCGGATTTTGCCACTTTCAAAAAAAGTGGATTAAAATCAAATCGTCCGGTTGAGCCGGTTCTTTCGCTAACCGCAATGGAATCGTCAGGCAAGAGAGTACCGGGACCAACCGGAAAACCTATTTAGTGACTGACCGAAAACCCTGGTTTTTCGGTCAGAAATTCGAAATCCGAAGCACGAAATACGAAACAATAACCAAAGCACGAATGTTCAAATGACAAAAACATCTGAGTTCCAATGACTTAGTTTAGGTCATTTTGTCATTTGATATTCGAATTTTGCCTGAACATGACTTTCCGTTCAGGCACTAAATAAGAATGGTGTGTGAGGTCTAATTGCAGAGTCCCATTATCGTTAATTTATTGGCAAACCGCAGACAGCCGTCGCTGTCTAAACTGAAGGCCATAAAGGATCCTGAACAATTTTTATGGCAGATCTTACCCCATGCAGCGCGCACCTTTTCCCTTGTGATCGTATTTCTTGCGCCGCGGATGCGCCGGACCCTGGCAGTCGCCTATCTTTACTGCCGAATGCTGGACACCTATGAAGATCTTTTGCCCACGGTTGCAGAAAAGGAACGGGCCTTACAATGCTTCATCGATCGGTTTGGCGGTTCCGGTGGCTTGAAACCGGCTCCAAGCCTCGATCCTGCGCTTACCAGCGATGCGCGCGAAAGTACCCATCTGCTGCTGGTGAATCGCGCAGCCCTTATCGATCGGAACTTTGATAGATTGGACCGCCTTCAGCAGGCAGCCATTCGCCGGCTTGTCAGGCGCATGGGAGAAGGCATGATCTGGTCCAGCCGGATTTTTGCTGAACAGGACGGTAGCCTGCGGACCCCGGGGCAGCTATCGCGCTATTGCTGGCATGTACTGGGTACGCCAGTCCTTTTTGCAGATGAAGTGCAGCGACTGGATCAAGGTTTTGCACCGGAAATTGATGATGAGCGGCTGCGTTTATGTGCTGTCGTCGGCGAAGTGATTCAGCTGGCCAACATTACGCGTGATCTGGAAAAAGATTATGAGAGAGGAATTTTCTACCACCCGGATCTGCCGGGCCTGAAAGGCAGCCGGCGTGAGCAGCGTATTCGCGACGTGCGTTGCGAACTGGTACTGCGAGCCATTCGCCGCTTTCGTCAGTTTCCCAAATTTTTTGGATCAATCCCGGCGCCGCAAATTTCACGCGCCCGCGGGGCGGCCATGCTGCTGATAATAACCACCTATGCCTATTACTGGCGTGCAGCTCAAAAAGTCGGGCTGCCGGCTTTTGATGACCGGCAGCGCATCACCCGCTTTGGCGGAGCGTTGATCTGGCTAAAGTGTGTCATATCAGACCGGGCGACTTCGCGCTTTTTAAAATGGCTTGAAAATACGGTTTTAATCGCCTTTGATCGCTGTCAGCCTACAGCCTCCCTGCGTTATGTGTATGATGATGGGGACTTTGATGTCGTGCAGGTGATGAAATAAAACTTCCTCGGGCAGCCAGCTTTGCCATGCTTAAATTTACTGAAAAATCCAGCACCCGCATAGATAATCGACGTTGACAATTTTCAAAAATCGGTGTCTTATCGAATAAGCGCAGCGCGAAAGATTCAGTTAATGCAATGTATTATTAGAACCCATCTCAAAAATGCATCTGACGCTCAATAGCTGCGTTGCCGACCTCCTCAAAATGCTCACATACTATTGTGTATGCTGTGCTTTTTCGTCGGCCGGTGCCTTGCTCTTGAGCGTAATCTACTATTTTTGAGACGGGTCCAAAATATAAAGATGAATAAAATATTATGCCCCGGCTACTGCTCATAAACCCATCGAGTAAACGCTTCGGGCTGGGCAACATTCGATCGACGGCCTGGCCCCCGCTCAATCTGCCTTATCTGGCAGCCCTAACACCCGATCATTACAAGGTTGAGGTCATAGATGAAAATATCGAGCCCTTCAAGTTTCAGAAAGCGGATATTGTTGGTATAACAGCCTACTCTTCTGCTGTGAACCGGGGTTATGAGATCGCTCAAATGTACCGGAAACAAGGTATCCCAACGGTAATGGGCGGGATCCATGTATCGATGATGCCCGAAGAGGCGGTTAATTATTGCGATGCGATTGTCGTTGGAGAAGCTGAGCATGTCTGGTCGGATGTTCTTCAAGATTTTGAAGCCGGTACCCTGAAGAAGCAGTATCGTGGCGCCTGGGCAGATTTGGAGAAGCTGCCCTTGCCGCGACGCGATGTGCTTCAAAACGATTACTATATCTGGGGCAGCATCCAGACATCACGCGGGTGCCCTATGAACTGTGCGTTCTGTTCCGTAACCGCTTTTAATGGGGGGCGTTTCAGGCGCCGCCGCCTTGAGGATGTCATCACCGAATTAGAACAAATACCACAGAAAAAAGTGATGATCACCGATGATAATTTGATTGGATACAGCAAAGCAGACGCAGAATGGGCCAAGGTCTTTTTTTCACGAATTATCGAAAAAGGGATAAAAAAAATTTTTCTTGTGCAGTCATCCATCCAATTCGGAGAAGACCTCGAGCTGATTCAACTCGCTTCCAGAGGCGGACTAAGAGTTCTATTCATCGGGCTTGAGTCTGTCAATCCGGATAGCTTAAAATCTTATAAAAAAGCTGTTAATTTGAAGCGGCTGCGAGAGGATCTATACCATAAGTCGATTTCAAGAATTCGCTCGGAGGGCATCGCTGTATTCGGCGCTTTTGTGATGGGTTGCGATGATGACGATATCTCTATATTTGATACAACTCTAGAATTTGTAGAATCCGCTCACCTGGATGTATTACAGGTTACCAAACCCACCCCGCTGCCGGGCACCCAGTTGTGGCACACGCTCTCGAATGAAGGACGCATTTTAAATCAAGATTACCCCAAAGCCTGGGAAGAATACCGGCTTACAAAAATGGTCTATACGCCGGCAAAAATGTCAATTGAGGATGTTTATGAAGGTTTTACATATATGCGGAAAATATATTATGGGCTTTGGAAGACGGTAAAAAGAACACTAAATACGTTATTCACAACCAAAAATCTTATCGGTACGATCCTGGCCTATAAATTCAACGTGTCATATCGTAAAGCCTTCAAAGAGTCAGAGCATTATACAATTTACAATCGACCGGGATTAAAAAGAAAGTTTAGACGGAACCGCCCAACTGCTAAATAATAAGAGCGAGCTAAAGTAAAAAATGCCTAAAGTTGCGGAATTCTGTCGCTGCAGATTCGATTGTTATTAGCGATTATTGCTTGACGGCTTTTGTTCACCAATTCCTCCTGGAGTAAATCCCGCCTCAAACCCATTCGCCAATTTCAACCCGACCGATCAGGTCCATGGATGACGTTACGGCTTTGCCCTTAAATCTTATCTTTAAAGCGGCTTGCAGCATTTCAGGTCGGATCACTTTTTCCAGTTTGGCCAATACAGCCAGCGATGCCAGGGCCCAATCTGTACGCTTGATGCCTTGCGCTTTTAAATCGACGCGATGAATATCGGCTTTGCTGGCCGGGAGAGTGACCCCGCTGATTTGGATGATAAGCGCGTCTTTTGCCAGGCGCGCAAACAGATCCCGGCGCCGATCGACCCCTTCCTGGTCGAGAGCCACCACCACAGACGGCATGTCAATTCCGGTATAATCGATTTTTTCGGGAGACAAAATTAGCTCGCTGATGGAAGGACCTCTGAGTACCGTAATGTTATATTCATTTTTCTGGGTGGTTTTTAGACCGGCCGTCAGCCCGGCAATGCACAGCAGCTCACCGGCGGTTATAATCCGCTGTCCGGCACTGCCAAGCAAAATGACTTCCTGGCGGCCTGCCTGGGGCGCTTCGCACTGGGCCTTGATAACAGCCGGCTGGGCAGTTTTTTTTCGGGCGGCTGCCAGTTTGCGATAATGCAGTCCGTATTCGGGGCGGGTATTTTCAGCCACAATGCCCGCCAGAGAGGGCAGTTTGGCCAGGGCCTCATCTATCATTTTTGTGGTCAGGCGGTTTTTTTTGGTGTAGCGCCCCGGACAGATCCCCCAGATGTCCATCACGGAAAATCCTTCATACGCAATAGCATTTTGAATTTCTTCGGCAAGATTTTTACGAAAACCTGAGCATCGCATGACATACGGCGCACCGGCGCTCCGAGCGACTTCACAAATATCGAGGGGGCGCTCGAGCTGGTTCAAAAACCCGGAACCTAACCGGGCATCCGGTGGTGTCGTGGCCGAAAACTGTCCGCCGGTCATGCCGAAATTAAAATTGTTTAAAGTGAGCAGCGTTAAATCCAGATTGCGTCGACAGGCCGCCAGCAGATGGGCACCGCCGATGCCTTGCCCCCCGTCTCCCATGGTGACCACCACTTTCAATTCCGGCCGCGCCATTTTTAGCCCGGCCGCGTATGTGAGTGCCCGGCCGTGAAGGCCGTGGAATGCATGGGTGTTGAAAAATGTGTCGAACAGGCCGGAGCAGCCGATATCGCTGACGATAACGACTTGATGTCCGGCGAGGCCCATATCCTGAAATGCCTGATCCAGAGTGTGAGTGATGCGTTCATGGGTGCAGCCCGGACAAAGAACTGGCGGTCTTTCAGCATTTAAAAAACTATTCACTGTTGATGACCTCCGAAATTTGGTCAGGGGTGATGAGCCGGCCATCCATTTGACCCAGAAAATCGATTTGCTTTTCCGGCAGGATGCGTTTTATTTCTCGCACGTATTGCCCCATATTCATCTCGACCACTACAACGCGCTTGACGGTTCGGGCAACCTGCCGGATGAGGTGTTCCGGAACAGGCCATAGTGTTTTTAGAACCAATAAAGAAACCGGATTGCCCTGCCGATTTTGTTGATTGTAAACGGTTTTTGCTGCACGGGCGCTTACACCATAGGTTATTAAGAGGGTATCGGCAGTGTCTGTGTTAAACGTTTCATGGAACGTAAGGTAGTCAACCGCTGATAAAAGCTTATTCTTTAAGCGATTCTGGCTGCGGGCAATTTCATCAGGGTCTGTGGTAATATATCCATGCGGGCCATGGGTCGAGGAGGTTTGGCGAACCAATACCGTATCACCGATTGGAAGAAAGCCCGGTACGGTTTGCCCGGCGTCTGTCTGAAAGGGTTGAAAGGGTCGATTCAAGGGCGCAGGCGTTCGTGAAATGATCTCGGGAAGATCCAATTCGTCCAGGTCAATGTTTTCCCGGGTCATCCCTATTTCCTTATTGGAAGCAATAAATACCGGACAGCGAAATTTTTCAGCCAGATTAAAGGCATGCATGGTCAAGGTAAAACAGTCGTTCACATCTACCGGTGCTAAAACAATTACCGGCAACCCCCCGCTGCTTCCCCAGCGCAAAAAATTAATATCGCCGTCGGCCCCCCGGGTGGCCGATCCGGTAGAAGGCCCCAGCCGCTGTACATCGACGATTACAATTGGAATTTCACTGCCCACGGCAAATGATAAATTCTCACTATACAGGCTGATGCCCGGCCCCGATGTGGCGGTCATCACTTTCATTCCGGCCATGGATGCGCCCAGGCAAAAACCAATAGAGGCGATTTCATCTTCGCCCTGTAAGCAAATGCCGCCAGAAGGGGGCAGCAGGTTGAGCATGGTTTGATAAATGGTGGTGGCCGGTGTTATGGGATAACCCGCAAAAAAATTGCAGCCGGCAGCCATGGCGCCGCGGGCGATTGCTTCGTTGCCTTCCAGTAAGCTAAATGCCATCCCACTCCCTTTTTATTCGGTTAGCCCGCCGCAGGCGGATTGAGGCCGTTGAGCCCGTTAAAAAAGGAAAAAGTCTGATTTTACTTAAGACCGGCAAACGGGCTTAACGGGCCCAACGGGTGAACCTAAAGACATCAATTTAGCATCAGCAAAATATATGGGCAAGGAAATATTTTTGAATGAGGGGGATAAGAGTATGAATTCCGATTAATGGAAAGCTAAGCAATCAACGACTCAAAAGCACTTGCTACTTTAATTTACATCTTAAAGGTGTTGCGGGCTTGCGGATTTTTGTCACTCATTCCAAACGTCCAGCGGCTTCTTCTTTTAATCGATGCTTTCTCCTGCCATGGATAGCGGATCCGGGAATGAAAAGAGGCTTCCAGGGCGTCAACAAGCGCACGCGAAATTTTGGAGATATCGCGGGTGGTTAAATCACACTCGCTGAACTGTCCATCCGCAATTCGTTTGCCAACGATTAATTCAACCATTTTTTCAATCTTACTGCGGGTAGGATCCTGCATGGAACGTGAGGCAGCTTCGGCCGAATCGACAATCATAAGAATGGCTGCTTCAATGCTCTGGGGCCTGGGGCCCGGGTACATGAAATCCGCTTTATCAAGAGTTGCCACGGACTGATTTTTACCAGCTATACTATAAAAATATTCCATGAGCTGGGTTCCATGATGCTGCAGAATCAAATCCACGATAGTCCGGGGTAGTCTGGAACCCATGCCTATTTTTATTCCATGTTTTACGTGATTGATAATCAGTTCCGTACTTTCCCAGGGATCTAAAAAATCATGCGGATTTTCGCTGTTGTATTGATTTTCGATAAAATTTTTAGGTGTTTCCATTTTACCAATGTCGTGGTAGTAGGCGCCAACTCTTAAGAGCAGTGAATTCGCCCCGGTAGCTTCGCCTACCAACTGTGCCAGATAGGCCACGGTCATTGAGTGCTGGTAGGTGCCGGGAGCTTCTTTCAGCAGTTTCTTTAGCAGCGGACGCTGCAGATCCGTATATCGGCTGAGCTTAAATGTTGAAGCTGTATCCCAGCTGATTTCGAGCAGCGGCAATAACAACAACGCTAAAGGACCGGCAACCAGGCCTCCGGCAAAAGCCCAGCCCAGGTGTACTATCAAAGCAGCGCTGAAGACCTCTTTTATAAGAAACGAACTGAGGCTCTGCAAACTGACGGTAGCCGGAAGAGCGGCTTGCCAGTCCAGGCTGAAGGCCAGCACACTGATGCTGTTGACCAGGCCCACGCAAAGAGAAGGTAAGATAATTTGCCAGCGTTTCTGTATATTGGTGGATACCAGGACAGCCGTCAGCCCACCGAATAGAAAATAGAGCATAGTGAGGTATTGGGGTCCGACAAATAAGCTTACCAGAATGGTTCCGACAACCGCAGTGCCGGTGGCCGTGAGTTTTTCCTGGCTTAATGAGATTACCACCAGCGGTAGGAAAGCGAAGGGCAGGGCATGGATCGGTAACGGAGTGAACAGAAGGCAGCCCTTTAAAATAAATATACATAAAATTAGCAATGAAAGCAGGGGACGTTGCGGCGGTGTCTTGCGGGATCCTGTCGTCAGTACCGTGGATAGGAATACATTATAAAACATAACCATAAACAAAATGGCAAACAGGCTCCACGGTACGCTACGGTAGATCTCTTTGATTTGCTGTTTTTGAAAGGCGTTTAGCAGCAGCACGTCCTGTTCGTTTAACTTCTTGCGGAACGGTATTAAGATATCGCCCGGCTGAAAGCTGAGGGTCTGGATTGGATATTGGCGTTGAATCTTGGCGATTTGACTGGCGTTTTCTTTTTCATCGAATTCTAAGTTTGGCAGCAGCGTCGTCTGGCAGATCTTGAGGATTGGATCCAGTATCGTTTTGTTCACCTGCCAGAAAAGCTGTTGGACCTTTTGCTGCATCGAAAATCGCGCTTCTTCCAGGGTTATCAAATCATCAATGGGAGAAATCACCGGAGTTGCGAGTGCGGGATCATGGATCTCAATGGTTTTTTTGCCTTTCAAGTGCTGGGGGCCGGGCAAAATTTTATTCTGCAGGATGGTTTCTTCAATTGTTAAAATTCCCTGCAGCAGTTTTTTGAGGTCCCGATACTGCAGCACTCTGGCCAGCGATTTCTTAGATACATCCACACCGAGTTCTGAATGGAGATTTGTTATAAACTCATCGATTCTTTTTTTCTTTTGGGTCTGCAAGGATAAGAATTCTTTGGTGAGAGCCTCCATTTGTTTTCGGGATGCTTCAACCTTTGCAGGAACATAATTAAATACCGGAACATATTGCGAAAGAGCCTGCATTCGCTTTGAACTCAGTGCCTTTTTTCGATCATAGTTGAAGGATTGGCGAGCTCTTATGGTGAGCATTATATTGTGTTCGGTTTGGGGGGGCCGAAGGGCAAGATAGACGCTTTCAGCATAGCAGGCAAAAATCGTGATAAGGACTAATGTAATGTTCAGAAATAATTTCATTGCAGACACACATCATATAAAGCTGTGCAAACGGAGTCAATCAAATCTATTAAACAACCTAAATTTTTCTCCACAACTGCCGATATATATTTTAGAGAACTTGCTCCAATTGGCATATTGGCTTGTCGGGCACCAAGTGAAGCTCCAGCGCACCTCTGGAATTGCCGCCATGGGAGTGTTTGGCTTACAAAACGTTGCTGCCGATAACTTATCTAAGATCCTGTAATTTTTAGCACTTTTGCCAATCCTTGACTTTTTGGAGCCTTTCTGGCATAATATACTGTAATAACTTAATGATTTTAACATTTTAGGTTTTGTTAACTTCCCTGATTTGTACTATTTCTTTTCGCATCCGGACACAAAACCTTTCTCAGAATCTGTCGCCAAGATGCAGTCATCCAGCCCGGGGTTTTGTTGCAGGAGTTTGATACTGCGGTCGATTGGAATCGTTATTAAGGAGGGCAAAAATGCTGGGGAAAACATTCGCCCGCTTAAAAAAGCAGAAAAACAATAAGACAGCCGCGGCGGTATCATCGAATCATTCCGATGATGCCCCAAAAATTGGCCGGATAGCAAAAATGTTGAGTGCGTCCGGGAGGGTTAGCCTTGCATCCCTGCGCAAATTGGCCCAGGACCATGAAGCTGACGTATTTACAACGTATTTACAGCGCCCTGTGCTCGTCGGTTCTGCGATCAAGTCAGGTACCATTTCCAGTGCGGGGATGAACAATGATGTGCTTAACAGCACCCAGATTTTTGAACCATCCAAGAGTCAAGGCAGTTCAATTTCAGCTTCTGAAAGTTTAAAACACGCCATTTACCCAATGATTAAAGGCGAATATCCGGCAACACCCCGCGGCGCTTTTTATATCGGACGCATCAACGGCAATGATATGATTATGCCGGACTATGCGATTTCAAAACGCCACGCTATTATTGATATTGAGGATGGGATCTATTATATTCGAGACACCGGTTCCACCAATGGTACCAGGTTAAACGGCTCGCGTTTGGGTAAAAAACCCATGCAACTGAGGGATAAAGATGTCGTTGCCTTTGCCCGCTATGAATTTACGTTTCTTTATCCAAAATCATTATACAATATGCTGCGGGATGCTAGTTCCTAGTGTCATGCCCCACAGATATACTACATAAGTCGCAATTACTATGGTTTCAGGTTTCAAGGCATCTGGCTGCTGGTCACTGGCTCCTGGCAGCTGGCCGTTGATCACTGGCTCATAGCCAGTAGCCAGATGCGAGCAGCCAGCGGCCTAAGCACTGAAAAGCTGAACCTTTGAACCCAGAACCCACAAGCCTTAAATCCTACCCACTCATACTCATACCGGCCTTATTTCAGCAACTCTGATTTTAATGCGCGGCCTAATTTTTCCAGCAAATACGGCTTCTTAATATAGGGTCCGGCACCCATTTTCTGGGCCGCTTTCACCCGTTCGGATTCTGAATATCCACTGGCGATAATGGTTTTTTGGCCCGGATGTATGGCTGTAATCTGCTTATAGGTTTGCAGGCCGTCAATTCCCGGATCCATGATCATATCCAGGACGATCAAATCCACCGTATGATGCCGTACGTGGTTTACAGCTTCTTCTCCACTGGCAACGGTGGTTACCGCATATCCCAGCTTTTCAAGCATCTCTGAGGCGATCAGGCGCTGTTCTTTGACATCGTCGACAACCAGGATAAGCTCTCCCCGGCCTTTTATTTCTTCTAGGCTTACGAGATCTGCTTCTTTGATTAATTCCTGGCGGGTGACGGGAAAATAGAGAGTGATAGTTGTTCCTTTGCCTTCTTCGCTTTTAATATCGATATAACCCCGATGATCCTTTACCGTACCCCAAACCACTGCCATTCCCAATCCAGTGCCGCTGCGGCCCATCGACTTTTTCGTATAAAACGGTTCGAAAACCCGTTCGATATCTTCAGGGGCCATGCCGATTCCGGTATCTTCAACAGTTAACGTAACATAATCGCCCTTACCGATATCATCAAATGCGTTTTTGGGTTTATCCTCGTGTCGGTTTTCAGTACGGATATTGATTTTGCCCCCTTCAAGCATTGCTTCGGCCGCATTGGATACCAAATTCATAATGGTCTTTGATAGATGAACCGGTGAACCTAGAATGTTTAACAGATTGGTTTCCAGATTTCGCTCTGTACTTACATTCGGATGGTCTATTTGCAATTTCTCATGCTCAAGGCTAAGCAAATATTCCGAAACAATGCTGTTTAAATTGACAACTTCAGTAGCCGCTACCCCTCTGCGGGCCAGGGTTAATAGATCTTGAACAATGGCCGCTGCTTTTTCGCCTGACTTTTGAATGGTTAAAATGGGCTTACGCAACGGGCTGTTCTCGTCGAATTCCATTAATAGAAGCTCTGGGTAACTGACGATTCCGGACAAAATATTATTCAGATCGTGCGCCACACCACCGGCCAGGGTGCCAATGGCTTCCATTTTCTGAGCCCGTTGCAACTGGGCCTGCAAATCTTTTTTTTCCAAATCTGCCAGCTTGCGTTCGGTGATGTCGATGCCAATGCACAGAATTTCTTTAAATATCCCTTCTTCCTTAAAAATCGGTTTATACGTCCAAGCGATCCATATCTTTTGTCCGTTTCTGCGCTGCGTCTCGTTTTCACTGACTCTTAGACGGTCCGGGTCTTTTTGCAGTGAGGTGACCAGGTCATTAAAACCCTTGCGGTTTGCGCGGCTTGCAGGCAGGATAATTTGTTCGGCGTTTTTGCTAAATATCTCTGTTTCGGTATACCCCAGAAACCGCTGAGCAAATTCGTTGGAATAAGTGATATGGCCTTGGGCATCCATCCGCAGAATAATACTGTTGGCAGTTTCAACAAGTTCGCGATATTTTTTTTCGCTCTGGTGAAGCTTTATAAAGGACCTTGCGTTCATGGTGCTGGTCGCTAGCTGTGACGCCACGCCCATTAGGAGATTCACGTCGCTCTGTCGCAGCGGCGTTTTGGATTTAATATTATCGATCGCCAAAATACCCAGCGCTTCTTGTTCATATACGATCGGAACGCATATCACAGACTGGCCGCCCATCCGTTTTGCAAATTCCAGACTTCTGGGAGACAGTGTGTCTTCAATTTCACTGATATCGTTGATTAAAAGCGGTTTGCGCTCTCTCATAGTCAGGACAAACAATCCTTTTGATTCCGGATTATTCAGATTAAATTGGAGCGCCTTTAAAAATTTCTCCTGTTCCTCCGTGTGGCCGTACCCGGCGCTGTAACGCAAGAAGGACTTTTTCCTGTCTGCCAGCATGATCAGGCCGCGGTCATATTCCAGGCGCTTTTCCATAACACTGACAACACTTTTGAGCAGTTCGTCAATGGGCAGTATCTTCGAGGCCGCCTGACCGATCTCCTGGACGAGCAGGGCGTTGTTGTAGCGAATATTACTTTCCCGAATATGGTCTTCTGCGCCTGCTTTCTGGGTTTCAACGGTGCGGGTCAGTTCCTTTTTTTCAAGATACTCAGAATAAAATGAAACGCCCGTGGTAACCAGTGCCATACAAAGCACAACAACGCCCCAGATCGCAGGTGGCACGAACCAGAAAAGGGCCAGGGATCCCAGGCCGCCGAATAACAGGAAATAATTGCGGATGCGCTTCCATAGAATATAGGGCATCTTGGGCCAGCTGATGATATAGCGGCAGCACTCGTCTCCTTTATGAAAACAGGAGGGATGTTCAATTTCGGCCAGGGTATCGATGAAAAATTTCGACGCAGCCTCGAATACCCCTGTGCGATTGGAGCATTGGTAGGGTTTTTCTTTGACGCCCGGCATCGGAATGGAGGTGATCTCCACTGTATTGGGCCCCAATTTTTTGACTTTGACTTTGGCCCCGCGACTGATGAAAGGGTAAAGCTTTTCCATTAGCATGTAAACTGCGGTCATGTTCATTAATCCCAATGCGTACTGTCTGACCGCGCCGGCGGCTGCGGAGGTCGATGAAAAGCGACCGGCATCTCGGGCAATATTCGCATTGCCGGTCGTTTTTACCAGGATTTCATGAAAACCATCTATTTGCTCCTGGTTAAACCAGTGAGCGGGATCCTCCACCTCGTAACAGGTGATTCCAGCATTATCCAGAACTGAATCAATACTTACATCAGGATGATACTTGCTGACGTAATCCAAATAGATTTTCATGAGACGACTGTTATACAGAGGTACTTTGTCGTTCATGCCGGCAACTTGATAATTATTAAGCAATTTGTTCGTCTTCTCCATCTGTAAACGTAGGGTTGTACGAGGATAATTGGGTTTCCAAACCGGGTGCTTCGACTCGGTTCCACCCGCAACGATTGGGGCACTTCGCGCCTCTGTCTTTTCCCGCCTATGGCGGCAAAATCCAAGCCACCCGCTGTGCGGGTGGTCGTTGACTCCCGCCTTGTTTCACTCTAAATCGCTTCAGAACCCTTCACGGCGGCTCAATATCGCTGGCATCCTGTCCGCCTGAGGCAGCCTCAGCTGGCGTCATTTGTTATTTTACCAAATTTTCAAGGTGCATTTCAAGGTCAGATTTTTTTGCAATAATTTTTTAGTGTTATTGTGCTTCAAGTGACTATCCGACCGGGTGCACAATTTTCGAAGCCGGAACCAGCTGAACCTGCTTTTGCAGGTCCGGCAGCATTTCTTGCAAAATACGGTAAGTCGTCGAATGCGGGTGCAAGATGCCCACCGCTTCTCCATTTAATTCGGCTATACGGATCAGCTCCTGAATTTGTTTGCGGATAAAATCCGGTTTCTGGTAGTGGTCAATAAAAACATCCCGCTGGGCAAAAGGCACCTGAAACAGACGAGCCGACGGCTTGGCTATGGAATCAGGGGTTGTACGGCTGTCGATAAAAAAAAGACCCCGATGCTTCAAAACTGAAAAAATTTGATACATCTGGGTCGATTCTGTCGTCAATTTTGAGCCCATATGATTGTTGATCCCCTTTACGCCGGGCAACGTATTGAGATTTTCTTCAAGCTGGCTGATCAGCTCATCAGGCGACATTGAGCTCAGAAGTGTTCCGGGGCCGGGGTTTACATCGGGATACTCAACAGGTTCCATTGGCAAATGCAGCATTATTTCCAAACCCTTTGAGGTTGCTAATCGGGCAATCTTACTTTGCAAGGGGCTATGCGGCAGAATTGAAATGGTCAAGTTTATATTTAATGCGAAAAATTTTTCGGCCATTTTTTTATCATAACCCAGATCATCGAGAATGAGCGCAACATGAGGTAATTTTCCTGACGGCACCGGTTTAGGTTCGGGAATTGACTTTGGAATATCAATCTTTGCCAGTGGTTTGCCGGACGAAGTCTTCTCTTTAGGGTAGATTTCAAATGCCGGCTTTTTATTCGCCGGCTCTTTCTTGGCCTGCGTTGATTTAGAGATCGAAGAAGATTGCGAGGATTTTTCAGGCGGTGCCAGCTTATAGACCAGAAATCCAACCGCAGCGACCAGCACTGCCAGAATCGCCAATCCGGCTAACGCCTTAGTAAGGGAGTTTTTGATGGAGGTCTTTTTGCGTCTTTTTTTAGGACTTCTCTTTTTTCGAGTTGGTTTTCGTTTGGCCATTCAATCCTAAAATCACGGGCCGGAGGTCATTAGCAAAATTGAAGGAAACCGGACGACCGACTCCCGGTATTAACTATTTAAACTCTTTAAAATGTCATAACTGTTAAGGATTTCAAGGGCACGCATGACCTGGTTGTCTGTTTGAAGGTGCTCAAGGCTCAGCGGACCAACTCTGAACGCCATTTCCTGGGTTTCCGATTTTGGTTTTTTTGTATCGGATTGTGGCTCCACTTTTTCCCCCGGTTCGGCTTCGAGGTGATTTATAAGATCTTTTTCCTTTAACAAACCTTCTTCCTGTAGTTCTTTGGTGTCGATACGCATATGTTTTAAGACGATGTCCGGTTCAATTCCTTTGGCTTGAATCGAGCGACCGCTGGGTGTGTAATAGCGGGCGATAGTTAACTTAAGACCGGAACCATCCCGCAATGTTTCTACCGTCTGGACCGAACCTTTCCCAAAGGAGGTTGTGCCCAGAATCAGAGCGCGATTCTGATCCTGAAGGGCTCCGGCCACGATTTCCGAAGCGCTGGCAGTGCCCCCGTTAATCAACACAACCATCGGATAATTGCGATTTGCAGAATTCGGTGTGGCCATATACTCTTTGGTGCTCTTTTTGTTTCGTCCTTTGATAGATAAAATTTTGCCTTCTTTCAGAAAAAAATCGCTCACCTTAATCGCCGCATTGAGCAGCCCCCCCCCATTGTTGCGCAAATCTAATATGAGACCTTTCAATGGAACCGTGTTGGATTCTATTTTACTCAAAGCCTTTTGAAGCTCAATGGTGGTGGTGCCCGAAAATTGGGATAAGCGAATATAGCCATAGCCGGGTTTCAGATCGAGGGACTTGACACTCACAACGGGTATGACATCGCGAATCAGTTCAAAATCAATCGGTTTTTTTTCGCCCGGGCGCATGATCGAAACTGCAACCTTGGTGCCCTTAGGTCCCCGCATCATACTCACAGCGTGCCGCAAATCTTTAACCAGTTTGCCGTCGACTTTGACGATTCTGTCCTGAGCCTTGATTCCGGCCTTGAAAGCGGGGGTATCCTCTATAGGAGAGATCACGGTGACAAATCCATCTTTCATGGTGATATGGATTCCAATCCCGGTGAATTTTCCCTTGGTGTCAATTTGCAAATCTTCAAAGGCTTCCGGCGGTAATAGCGAGGAATGGGGGTCTAAGCTTTGAACCATGCCCCGGATGGCATTTTGGATAAGTTCCTTTGACTCGACATCATCAACATATTCTTTTTCGATAAGTTGAATCACATCAGCAAAAATTTTCAACCCTTCGTAAGTCTCATCGCTTTTGGCGGCAAGATCACCAAAAAAGCCCGCTCCAATAGTCCAAAATACCACAGCGGCGACCATTACCATCCAAAGCTTCACATTCTGGATTATCTTTAAATTCATTTAGTTGCTCCTTTATGCATAAATCTCTCATAAACTGGGCTGGATTTGTTAGCGAATTTAGGATTTTCTTGGAATTTTATTTCTTTAACTCTAACTTCTTTCAAGCCACTGCATTGGATCCTGAGGTTTACCGTGATGTCTGACCTCGAAATAAAGCTTCGGACCGCTGATGGAGCCGGTATCGCCCACGGTTGCCATCACTTCCCCGGCTTCAACGACATCTCCTGCTGTTTTAAAGATTTCTTCAATATGGGCATATACGGTGTAGTAGTTTTCGCCATGATCAATAATAATCATGTTTCCGTATCCTTTAAACCAGTCGGCATAAAGGATTTTCCCGGCATAGACCGCTTGAATGGGTTCGCCTCTTTCGGTTTGAATCTCGATGCCGCTGCGAAAATTTAACACCTTATACTGGGTATTTTTAAACTTGCCGAAAAGACTTACTATTTTACCCTTTACGGGCATTTTAAGCAAGCCCTTAAAAGCCCGAAACGGTTCGCTTGCAGCAAATTCTTGCGGAGCCATAGCGATCGGCCCGGCACTTAAATTTTTCATCTTCGCATCTAAATTTTTTGCCGCCTGTTTCAAGGATTCAATGGCGGCCAGTTGAGCGGACTTTTCTTTGCGCACATTAACCAAAAGCTTAGAACGTTTCCGGCGTTCAATTGCCATCTGGTCGATTTGCTTCTGATACTCGGCGGCCTGCCGGTGCTTTATATCCCTCTGAGCTTCCATCTGGGATTGCACCGTTTTCAGGTCCAGCCGATTGGCCGTGAGTTCTTTGATAACCTGTTGATCATAAGTCAGGATACGCTCAATAGCCGTTTTGCGCTGTAATAATTCATGCAGGCTTTCGGCCGAGGCCAGAACATGGAATTTTCCCAGCCAGTTTAATTTGTATAAGGCGACCATGCGGATGGCCACATATTCTTCATTGACTTTTATCTGCTGTATCAGGTCCTCAGATGATCGGGTTGTTTCGGCTATCTTTTTTTCAATTCTGGAAATTTTCCGCTTAAGAGCGGAAACCCTTTTTCTGGATCGATTTAATAACCGATCCGCCTGGTTTAGCCTGTAAATAATATCGCTTTCCTTGTGGGTAAATTTTTGGATTTGCGCCTTGCGCTTCTCAATTTTGCGGTTGATATCTTCGGATTTTTTTTTGATTTCTTCAATTTGGGAAGACTGATCCTGGGCTTGCAGAATTTGCCCGGCAGGTGAAATCAAGAGACAGCCGACCACGAGGCCTAAAATTCGAATCCCTTTGTTTTTTTTATAGAACCGCATGTTAACTTTGTGGAACCAGCCGTTCATAGGAGATGAAATTTTCGTGCTTTCGTGATAAAAAACTTCTTTTGGTTACATCCGGTTTAGTTAGGCTTTCAAAAATTGTTTAAGAGAAAGGTAAGATCCCAACCACCCGATTAGCATACTGATTAAAATAATAAGACCTAAAATAAGGGGCGAAAGAAACTGGATATTAAAAAGGCCGGGGAAAAATCCACGCTCGATATTGGATGCAATCAACCAAAAAGCCACAAATAAGATTGCCAGGCCGATGCAGGCGCCCAGCGCCCCCTGTAGCAGGCCCTGTATGTAAAAAGGAATTTTGATAAAACGTTCGGCCGCCCCCACCAGCCGCATAATCTCTATTTCGTCCCGCCTGGAATAGATGACCAGACGAATGGTATTGGCCATAATAAATACGGCGGCCATAAAAAAAATTGTACACATGGCGTAACCGGTTAAGGTGAACAGGTCAAAAATTTGCGTGAAGCGTCCCAGCCATTTCTGCCCATATTCAACTTCTTCGACTTGATCCAGAGATTCAATCTGGGCAGCCAAAAGCTCAACTTTATCCCAGCTCTGGTTTGCAGTGCTCATACGAATTTCAAATGCGTCCGGCAGGGGATTTTTATCAAGATTATCAAACAGCGAGGCCTGTCTTTTCATTTGTGCTTTCAGTTGATTATAGGCGACTTCTTTTGAAATGAACAGCACGCTCTCAACACCGGACATGGTTTGAATTTGACTCCGCAAGTCCAACTGCTCTGAGCCGGGGATATCCGCCTTCAGATAAGCCATTAACCGCAGACCCTTTTTCCAGAAATTCATGACTTCATTGGTATTGATAAAAAAGAGAATAAATGTGCTGACGATCAGAATAGATAACGAAACGGTTAAAAGGGTAACCACGTTTAAAAGTCGGTTATTGCGAAAATCTTCAATGGCACGTTTAAAAAACAGAATTTTCATAGTCTTTTTCAATAAAGGACGATGCTTCCAATCGTCCCTCTTTTAACAACAAAACCCGTCCACCGGTTTTGCGGATAAGATCTTTGTCATGAGTTGCGATGATAACCGTCGTTCCTCGTATGTGAACTCCTTTTAACAGATCCATAATGATGTTGGCGGAATCATCATCCAGGCTGCCGGTGGGCTCGTCCGCCAGAATGATTTTGGGGTCACCGACAATTGCCCGGGCAACGGCTACCCGCTGCTGTTCGCCGCCGGACAAGCTGGGCGGCAGGGCGGTTTGTCGGTCTTCCATACCGACCAATCGAAGCACACTTCTGACCTTTTTTAGGATCAGACGCCTTTTTTTGCCGGAGGCCTCGAGGACCAGCGCTACATTGTCGAATACGGTTCGGTTTGCAATGAGTTTGTAGTCCTGGAATACAATGCCGAATTTTCTTCTCAGAAACGGGATACGCTTGCGCGGGATGCGGGAAAGATTCATGCCATCAATCAACACCTGACCTTCGGTGACCGCTTCGGCCAAATACAAGAGCTTCAGCAGCGTGGTTTTGCCCGCTCCGCTGGGCCCGGTGATAAATACAAAGTCATTTTTAGGAATATCAAGGGTAATATCAATCAGAGCTTTTTGGGTACCGTAATTTTGATGAACATGGAACATCCGAATTACAGAGCTTTTCTGATCTGCTTCAATCATTCCATCACTTCCTGACCCATTGTACGGAACAGAGTGGCTTTAGAGATCTTAAAGTCATATAAGGCGTTGAAGTAATTGGTCAGGGTGTTCGATAGGAGGGTTTGGGCATCCAGAACATCGGTGGTGGTGGCCACCTGCTCTTTGAAACGTTCCTGGTTGATACGAAAGTTTTCTTTAGCCTGCTCGATTGCTTTTTCGACGGTGATAATATTTTTTTCGCTCTCTTTGGTCCTCAAGAAGGCTGTTTTTACTTCCAAATCGATATTGTCGTGGATTTCCGACCGGCGGTACTGAGCCTGGGAAAGGCGGTGCAGTTTTTCTCTTATTCCAAAAGTGGTTCGACCCCATTCCCAGAAATTCCACTGGGCGGTGGCCTGTATATCCCAGCTAACGGCATCGCTAATTCCGTCCCCACCGTCAACATCATATTCATCGCCGCTGCGGGTATATTTTCCCGTCAGATTGATCGAGGGATAGTAATCCTTTCTGGCAAGCTTAACCTCTTTTCCGGCAATTTCGACCTCTAAGTCGGCCACTGTGATTTCAAGCCGATTTTCTCTGGCCGCAGACAGGCAATAGTCGATATCATAGACAAAGGGCTCATAGTCAAGAATGTTCTGTATGTCCACCGGTGTGTTTACCCGTCGGCGCAGGACAATGTTAAACTGAGATTTGGCAATTTCAAGATTGTTTTTTGCCACAATAAAATCCTGTCTGGCATTGGCCAACGATGCCTGGGCCTGCAGTAGATTGTTCAGCGGGGACATTCCGACTTCATAAAAATTTTCGGCAACGTCTTTTTGAGCCGCTATCTGGGTGACCCTCTGTTCGGCAACACCCAGCAGTTTTTGAGTTTTTAACACCGAGTAGTAAGCATTCTTGGCATCCAGTATTACATCCTGGCGGACGACTTTTTCGGAAAATTCGGCAGCGTCGAGTCCGAGGTCCGCTATTTTGTACTGGTTAATCAGCGAAAATCCCTTGAAAACCGGTTGGGTAAATGATGTCACAAAGGTATATTCTTCATCGGGGCGGACGACAAAGGGCGGCCCTCCTCCGATTCCGGTAAGTTCCTGGGTCAGCGGTTTATTACGATGCAGATAGTCGTAGGATGAACTGAGTGTGGGTAGAAACTCGGTTATGCGCGACTTTTTGATTTCCTGGGCTGCGCGGACTTCTGCCTGGGAGCGCTTGAGTCCCAGGTTGGCCTCGAGCGCACTATCGATCGTCTCTTTTAGTGAAAGTGCTTTATCCGAATCGGCAGCGGATGAAGCAATCGGAAACAGCATAAGGCAACCGACAATTAAGTAAAAAAATAGATTACGCATATACATGGCTAACATCATAAAATCCTACCTTTTGCCGCAGAGGGAGTTGCGCTAGTGAATTTTTTAGCAACCAACTATTTAAATATCGAATGTAGAATATTGAATACTGAATGTCGAAGTAAGGTATTCTACCCGTCGAGAGCCTCTGGGTCGAACGATCATTTTTATTGATACAAAAAGACAGAGCGAGGCGATGCCATACTTCGATATTTCCGCCTCCGGCGGATTCGATATTCGATATTTATGTCACTCAGCAGCTTGGTTGTGGCTCATTTAAAATTTTAGACATAACCATTTGGGTTCCCCAATAAAGCTGGATTTCCGCTTCTTTCCGACGAGCTTGTCCGGATTAGGGATACCATTTGACCCATGTCCATTTTGCTGATAAATACCCACTGAGTTCAAGGAGTGCCTTTGTGGGTTTTCCTTGCTTAAAGCCTCCACTGAATCCCATCGACAGGCTTCTTCCTTTTCGGTGGAGGCTTTTTTATATCGAAACAGGGTTTTAAAATCAATATTTTCGTGCTTTCGTAGTAAGAAATTTTCTCAGGACCTTCGTTTTACTCAAAATTTAATTTTTTGTAACCTCAACATTCTTATACTGGAACAGGAACAATGAAAAAAGAACTGATCGATATGCTGTGTCAAAAATCTTTTAAATTCAGTGAAGAGCCGATATATAAACTGGTATCCGGTCGGATGAGCCAGTTTTATGTAAATTGTAAACCGGTCACCCTTTGCGCGCGCGGAATATTTTTGGTAGGACACCTGCTATTTGAGGCGATCAAAGACGACGATGTGACCGCAGTCGGTGGGTTAACATTTGGCGCTGATCCATTAGCCGTTGCGGCCGCTTTTGCCTCCGGATTAAAAGGAAAACCCATCAATGCTTTTTCCATACGTAAAATCCGCAAAGACCATGGGATTGTTCGCTGGATCGAAGGCGATACCCAGCCGGGTGAGCGGGTGGTGATCATCGATGATGTGGCCACTACCGGTGGCTCCACCATTAAAGCCATCGAACGGGCGCGTTCGGAGGGACTGGATGTTAGCAAGGCTGTAGTCCTGGTCGATCGCCAGGAAGGTGGGCTTGACAATATCGGAAAACATGTAACACATGTTTCCAGTATCGTAACCCGAGATGAACTGGTGGCGCGTTGGAAGGAACTAAATTAAGGTGTCAGGTGTCAGTCATTGGGTTCAAAGGTTCAACGTTCAAAGTTCAGAGGTTAAATAACAGCAGAACGGGTGCAGATGTGAAGCTGAAGGACAGGGCCCACAGCCAGAACCCTTGAACCCGGAACCCAGAACGCTGAACCCGGAATATGCTTGAAGCATCAGATAATTTAGGCTTAATTTAAAATACGCATACCCCAGTAAACCATCACTCGACAATATACGTCGCACACGCATCATCGGACTCCCAGGCGGTGACCTTGCTGACCCTGGCTGATGAATTATCCATTCTGGTTTGCAGCTGCTTGGTTACAAAATAGGCAATGTTCTCCGAAGAGGGGTTTCCGTCAGAGAAATATTCCAGCTCGTTTAAAAATTTGTGGTCCAATTTTTCCATCACCTCGGCCAGATGGGCCTTAATCTCTCCAAAGTCCACCAGGACGCCGCCTGCGTTTAGTTTTTGACCGGTTACATAGACCTCTATTCTCCAGTTGTGACCGTGCATATTTTCACATTTGGACCCGACCATCGTTAACTGATGAGCTGCTGCAAAACCTGTAACAACTTTTAGTTCATACATATCATTAATCCCAAAATCCGAAATACGCCTGATTTTATAAAATTGGCCGAAATCCGAAACAATCTCGAAATCCTAAATTCGAATTTTCAAAATTTTTGAATTTCGGTCATTTGATATTCGGATTTGTTTCGAGTTTCGATATTCGAATTTCGAATTTACAAAATTACGTTATGTGCCATAAAAAATATATTCCCACTTTTTTGGGTAATGCAAAAAGGAATTAATTTCTATGAGCTAGCTAGCTGCTTCGCTGGCGTCTCCCTTAAGGATGTTCTTTATTTTGTTCGAAAGCTTTTTTGATTCGAGCTTGGCAAAATCCCGCAAAAGAGCTTCCTGTTTTTTTGTGAGATGGGTGGGTGTTTTAATCGCAACCTGGATGATCTGGTCCCCCCTTCCACGACCTCTTAATGCCGGGATGCCTTGACCCCGAAAATATAAAATGTCTCCGGGCTGGGTACCTTTTGGTATTTCAAGGATTTTTTTGCCATTTAAGGTCGGTACGCTGATTTTGTCACCCAAGGTAGCCTGAACAAATGAAATTGGAATCTCGCATACAATATCGGTGTCCTGGCGCTGGAAGAACTCATGGGGCTGAACATGGATGAAAACATAAAGATCGCCTGGAGGGCCCCCAAATACACCTGGCTCACCCTCACCGGTCAGGCGTAGCCGCGAGCCGTGATCGACGCCAGCAGGAATTTTGACCGCGACTTTTTTGCTGGCCATTACCTGTCCCGCACCACGACATCTCGGACAGGGATAAGGAATCATCTGGCCGTTACCGCGACAGGTGGGGCAGGTGGTGCGAACGGTAAAAAATCCCTGGCTTCGGGAAACCTGTCCGGTACCGCCGCAGTGCCGGCAACTTTCCGGTTCAGTACCCGTTTCGCATCCGCTGCCGCCGCACTCGTTGCAGGTTTGCCGTTTATCAATTTCGATCTCGGTTTCGGTCCCAAAGGCCGCTTCCATGAAATCCAAGGTCATATCATAACGAAGATCAGCACCGGGCATGGCCCGGCTTCTTGAGCGTCGCCGGGATGTGAAGCCGAAAAAATCCTCGAAAATGTCACCAAAACTTGAGAAGATATCTTCAAAGCCGCCAAATCCGCGAAAGCCGGTATTTTCAAGGCCGGCATGGCCGTACTGATCATAAAGTGAACGCTTTTGCGGATCGCGCAGGACCTCGTAAGCCTCAGCGGCTTCTTTAAATTTTTCTTCGGCTGTTTTGTCGTCTGGATTTCTGTCCGGATGGTATTTTAAGGCAAGTTTGCGGTAGGCGGCTTTTAATTCATTGTCGGTGGCGTTTCGGCTGACACTTAAAATTTCGTAATAATCCCGTTTGTTACTCATATGCCCTTCTAACTAATCGATTTTGTTCTGCCTGAGTTGAGCGATTGTCGAGGTCGAAGATCCGCCTCTGGAGGACCGAAGATCCGCCTCTGGAGGACCGAAGATCCGCCTCTGGAGGACCGAAGATCCGCCTCTGGAGGACCG
>Ga0255055_10000152_pt1 | contig 50959 bp, 41 predicted proteins | sample JV7_2_27_MG_FD_188633 | JGI IMG/M metagenome (GOLD analysis project Ga0255055, IMG submission 188633) | Seawater microbial communities from Jervis Inlet, British Columbia, Canada - JV7_2_27 | ecosystem: Environmental > Aquatic > Marine > Inlet | place: Canada: British Columbia | collected... | reverse complement strand
GAAACGACTTGCCATTACACAAGAGCTTCTGGATAAGATTCTGTCCTTTCCCCTCTCGCCTAAAAAGAACCGCTTGTCGTCTGCCATATCTGCTCGTTTTATCCGACTCCTGGTAGAGAATGACCGTTTGTCCCTTCTTCTAGAGATCCTCGAGACTCTTCCCCACTTATGGAACGAGGAACATGACATCTCCACTTTCGAAGTCGCTTCGGTCATTCCCCTTTCCAGCTCCCAGAAAGGACGCTTGGAGCAAAAACTCAGCCGGATAGAAGGGCGGGAGGTCGCGCTCAACTATAAAATCGATCCAAGCCTCATCGGGGGACTGTCGGTAAAAAGGAACAATATTATCTATGATGTGTCGATCGCAGGAGGCCTTGCGAGGTTGAAAGAAAAAATTTGTGAAGGATAAAAAAATGGAAATTAAAGCCGATGAAATCAGTAAGATCATCCAAAGTCAGATCCAAGGATACCAGACTGAAGTCGATGTTCAAGAAATCGGTACAGTGACATCTGTTGGAGACGGGATTGCTCAAGTCTATGGGCTTGACCGGGTCATGTATAACGAGCTTCTCGAGTTTCCCCACGATGTCTTTGGATTGGCCTTAAACCTTGAAGAAACCAGTGTGGGGACCGTTCTCCTCGGGGAAAGCCACCTTATCAAAGAAGGCGATATTGTAAAACGCACTCATCGGATCATGGAAGTCCCATCCGGCCCGTCTCTTATCGGTCGTGTGGTGAATCCGCTCGGGATTCCCCTGGATGAAAAAGGACCGGTCAAAGGGGAAGCCCAGATGATCGTAGAACGCCTGGCGCCCGGTGTGGTTGAACGTCTTCCCGTCAAACAGCCTCTCCAAACCGGTATCAAGGCCATTGACTCTATGATACCCATCGGCAAAGGTCAACGGGAGCTGATCATCGGGGACCGCCAGACAGGAAAGACGGCAATTGCCATCGATACCATCATCAATCAAAAAGGACAGGATGTTAAATGCATTTATGTGGCCATCGGACAGAAAAATTCGACGATCGCTTACATCCATAAAGTGCTCAAGGAATATGGAGCAATGGATTATTCCATTATTGTGTCCGCTTCTGCATCAGATCCCTCTCCCCTCCAGTACCTCGCACCCTATTCAGGTTGCGCCATGGGAGAGTATTTTCGTGATAACGGTCAGCATGTTCTTTTGATCTATGACGATCTCTCAAAACACGCGGCAGCCTACCGCGAGATCTCTCTCCTGCTCCGACGTCCTCCCGGAAGGGAAGCTTACCCTGGAGATGTTTTTTATCTCCATGCCCGCCTGCTGGAACGGGCAGCCAAGTACAACGATGAAAATGGAGGAGGCTCTCTAACAGCGCTTCCTATCATCGAAACACAAGCAGGGGATGTCTCGGGCTATATCCCCACCAATGTGATCTCCATCACTGACGGACAGATCTATCTCGAATCAGAACTTTTCAATGCCGGGATCCGGCCAGGCATCAATGTCGGGATATCTGTCTCCCGCGTCGGCGGGAACGCGCAGATAAAAGCCATGAAACAGGTTGCAGGAAAACTTCGCCTGGATCTGGCGCAATACCGCGAGCTTGCCACCTTCGCCCAGTTCGGCACAGAACTGGATAAAGCCTCAGAAGCACAGCTTAAAAGAGGAGAACGTTTGACAGAGATCCTTAAACAGGGCCAGTACGAACCCCTTTCGGTAGAAAAACAAACCCTGATCATCTATGCCGGCAACCGGGGTTTCTTAGATAAAGTGGCGATCTCTATGATCAAAAAATACGAAGAAGACATTTATGCTTTTTTTGAAAAAGAACATCAGGTCATATTGAAAGAACTGGAGAAAAAAAAGGAGATCGATGCCGATCTCGATGACAGGATCAGCCAGCTCCTGGAAGAATTCACACAAAATTTTATCTCTGAATATCAGGAAGAAGAAGGGACAACGGAGCAGAAATAATGCCGGCTTTGATCGACCTGAGACGCCGCATCAAGAGCGTGAAAAACACACAGCAGATCACGCAGGCGATGAAAACGGTCTCATCGGCCAAATTTAAGAAAGCACAGAAAGCCGTCCTGGAGGGGCGGATCATGTGGCATGCGTTCCCGGAAGTCGTTTCTCTGATCACATCTCTTCCTTTGCCCGATTTCCACCCTCTTCTTTCGAAACGGACAGAGAAAAAAATCCTTTGTTTGGTGATTTCATCCGACAAGGGCCTTTGCGGGGCCTTCAACTCGAACCTTTTCGAAGAATCCAGCACATTTCTCGAGGAAAAGAAGAAGGATACAGAAGTGAAACTCCTTTTGATCGGGAAAAAAGCTATCCATCACTTTTCTAAGAATTCGTTCCCGGTTGACCGGAGTTATGAGAAAGAGATCCATACTTTCACCGATGAAGACCTCGATGGCCTTGCCCAGCATCTGATCCAGCTTTTTATTCTGAACCGAATGGATGCGGTCTATGCCATCTACAATGAATTCAAATCTATCCTCTCCCCGAAGATCACTGTCAGCCAGATCCTTCCCATAATCCCAGAAGAGGTCATCTTGTCCTGCGAGGTTCCCTTGAGGACACGGCTGCAATCGAAGTTGACAGACCCACCGATTGGCCTGGAATGGGATCCCGGCATCATGCCTTTTCTCGAAACCCTCCTTCCTTTTTATGTAAAAGAACAGATCCGTCATGTGTATTTCGAATCTGTCGCAGCAGAACATGCAGCCCGCATGATCGCAATGGACAATGCGTCCAACAATGCAGGTGAACTGATCAATGAACTGACCCTCGTGCTGAATAAGATAAGGCAGGCAATGATCACGATCGAACTGCTTGAGATCATGACCGCTGTCGAAGCATTGGAGAAAAAATAGGAGTTGTCAATGGCGAAGTCAAAAACAAAAGAAAAGGACTCTAAGACCGGCCGTGTCGTTCAGGTTATAGGACCCGTGGTCGATGTGGAATTCAAGGGAGGCGAACTTCCGGAGATCTATAACGCGGTCAAAATCACCTCCAAAGGCTTTGACACACCCACTCCCGTGAATATCATCGTAGAAGTGGAACATCATCTCGGAGAAGACAAGGTCAGATGCGTGTCCATGCACCGAACCGACGGATTGGCGCGGGGAATGGAAGCCATAGATACAGACGCTCCCATCCGGGTCCCTGTCGGAGAGGAAACTCTGGGAAGAGTGATCAACGTCATCGGAGAGCCTATAGATCACATGGGGCCTATCAAAGCAAAAAAGACTTACCCCATTCACAGGCAACCCCCTACACTTGAGGAGCAAAGCACAGAGCTGGAAATGTTTGAAACAGGTATAAAAGTCATCGATCTTATTCAGCCTTTCCTCAAGGGAGGAAAGATCGGCCTGTTCGGAGGAGCCGGTGTGGGAAAGACGGTCATCATCATGGAGCTCATCAACAATGTCGCCCAAAAACACGGTGGATATTCGGTGTTTGCTGGTGTGGGCGAGAGGACGCGTGAAGGAAACGATCTCTGGCTGGAAATGAAGGAATCAGGTGTCATTGACAAGACATCTCTCATTTTCGGTCAAATGACAGAACCTCCGGGAGCAAGGCTCCGAGTCGGCCTGACTGCCCTCTCCGTGGCGGAATATTTTCGGGATGAGATGAACCAGGATATTCTTTTATTCATAGATAATATTTTCCGTTTTACACAAGCCGGATCAGAAGTCTCGGCTCTGCTGGGAAGGATGCCGTCAGCTGTTGGATATCAACCGAATCTCGCCTCAGAACTAGGAGAGCTGGAGGAAAGGATCACCTCTACGAAAAAGGGCTCTATCACATCTGTCCAAGCTATATATGTGCCTGCCGATGATTTCACGGATCCGGCACCGGCCACAACCTTCTCCCACCTGGATGCTACGACAAACCTGTCCAGGGCACTGACCGAGATAGGGATCTATCCTGCCGTCGATCCCTTGTCCTCTTATTCAAGGATTCTCGATCCCCGTGTTGTTGGCGATGAGCATTATCAGGTCGCGAGGCAAGTAAAGGAAGTTTTACAACGCTACAAGGACCTCCAGGATATCATCGCCATTCTTGGTATCGAGGAGCTTTCCGAAGAGGACAAGCTCGTCGTAGCCAGAGCAAGAAAGACCCAGCGATTTTTATCCCAGCCTTTCAATGTCGCTGAGGCCTTTACGGGACGCAAGGGGAAATACGTTCCTGTAACAGAAACGATCAGAGGCTTTAAGGAGATCACAGAAGGCCTTCATGATGACAAACCGGAACAGGCTTTCTATATGGCCGGGGGTATCGACGAGGTAGCGGAAAAATCAGAGGAAATGAAGTCAGAATGAGCCAGGAACTCCCCTCTACGATCCATCTTCGCGTTTTTTTTCCGACCCATCAGGCCATCGACGAAAATGTCCAGGAGGTCTTTATTCCATGCACGGAAGGTTATCTTGGAATCCTCCCCGGGCATAGGCCTCTCATGATCATGCTGGGAGAAGGGTTGGTTTCTTACCACGCGGGAAACCGGAAAAAAGAGATCTCGGTAAGTGGTGGGTATGCCGAGATCCTTCCGGACAGCGTTCTCGTGTTCACCAAACCTGGAGAAGATTCTGAAGAGAGAATTCATGAAAGATGAGGATCTCACCCGAGACTCATTTTATCATGGAAAAATTCACATCCTCCAGCCGCTGAGAGGATATCGCTTTTCGGTGGATTCCCCACTTCTCGCTGATTTCATCCAGACAAAAAGATCAGACGACCTTCTTGAAATGGGAACTGGGAACGGGATCATATCTCTCCTTCTGAGCATAAAATCTTTCAGGTCAATCACTGCCATCGAGATCCAAAATTCGCTAGTCCTCTTAGCTAAAAAGAATGTGGCCATGAATCATCTGGAAAAGAAAATCCATATTGTGTGCGCAGATCTCCGGACGTTTCAGGCATCCAAGAAATTCGATGTCGTTTTTTCCAATCCCCCCTATATAAGAAAAAACAAAGGGAACTTGAGCTCTTTAGAGGAAAAATCTATTGCGAAACATGAACTAAAATGTAATATATTTGATATAATGCAACGAACCAGCGAGTTTTTGAAACAAACGGGGCGAGCCTACTTTATCTTCCCCATGAAAAGGAAGGAGGAATTTAACAAAGCAGCCGATTCAGCCCGTCTGAGGATCCATTCTACAAGACCGGTGTGTTCCACGGGAGGTTCAGAGTCAAACCTTTTTCTCTGTGCGTTGGATTGTACTTCCGAATCTCCGATCCAGCTCCCCTCTCTTGTACTCTTCGATGAGAAAGGGAACCATACACCGGAAGCAGAAGCAATTTTTTCAGGGAGAAATCATGCCGAATCTCTTTAGGAACTTAAAAGACCTGTATAAGTTTCGGGTCTTGATCCAAAACCTGGTCAGCCGCGAGCTAAAAGCACGCTACAGGGGAACAGTTCTTGGATTTTTATGGTCGTTCTTCAATCCTCTCCTTCTCATGATCGTCTACACCATCGTCTTCGGCCTCCTCATTGGACCTCGCGATCCTGCATTCGGGGGATCGCCTTGGCTATACGCTCTTTTCCTTTTCTGCGGGGTTCTTCCTTGGAGTTGGTTTGCTGCCTCCTGCACCGAATCCTCCAATGTGCTCCTGGTACAAGGGAATCTTATAAAAAAAGTGCTGTTTCCGGCCGAAGTGCTGCCCATCGTCGTGGTCACCAGCAATTTTGTTCATTTCCTCTTCGGCCTTCCGATCCTGCTTGTCTTCGTTCCCATACTCGGGAAATCTTACACGCCATTTATTTTATTCCTGCCTCTCATCATTATCGTCCAGTTCGTCTTCTCTCTTGCCTTTGCTTTTATTCTCTCGGCCTTGACGGTCCATTTTCGTGATATCAAAGACATTCTTACCAACCTGATAACCTTCTGGTTTTTCGCCACTCCCATCATCTATCCCATGACCTTCGGTCCTGTTCAAAACTCAAAAACATTCCAGTTCTTTCTGAATCTGAATCCGATGACCCACATCATGACGGGCTATCAAAATGCCGTCTTTTATGGAGAAATGATCCGATGGAAGAAACTGGGAGTGACTTTCATCTTTTCCGTTCTCCTTTGTGTGGCAGGATATTATATTTTCGATAAACTGCGTGATTCTTTTCCGGAGGAGGTATGAGTGGTCGCAATTGATGTCAAGAAGGTGACAAGGAACTACCAGAAATATTCTTCCCGTCATCGCTTCAAGACCTTCAAGAGCTCTCTGTTGAGCGGGGATATCTTCCGCTCACTCAAGCCGGACGAGATCGTTACCGCCCTTGACTCAGTGACATTCAGCGCAGAAAAAGGGACAACATTCGGTGTCATCGGTGAGAACGGATCAGGAAAAAGCACGCTTTTAAAGATCATCAGCGGGATCACAAAACCGACATCCGGTTCAGTAAGTGTGAACGGAAAAGTGTCCGCACTGATAGAATTGGGAGCGGGTTTTCATCCAGAGATCACCGGACGGGAGAATGTCTTTATCAACGGCATCATGCTCGGACTGTCTAAGAAAGAGATCCAAGAGAAATACGATGATATTGTCCGGTTCGCCGAGCTGGAGGCCTTTATAGACGCTCCGGTCAAAACCTATTCTTCTGGAATGTACATGCGCCTGGGATTTTCTGTCGCCATTAATGTGAATCCTGACATCCTCCTGGTGGATGAAGTGCTCGCAGTCGGAGATGCCTCCTTTGTTCCAAAATGCATCGACCGGATAGGGGATTTCAAACGCAAGAAAAAAACCATCCTCTTCGTCAGTCATGACCTGGATACCGTTATCAAGATCTGCGACAGAGTGTGTTGGTTGAAAGACGGAAAGGTTGTCACCATCGGAGATCCAAAGCGCGTTGTGGACTCCTATCTCCAGGATGTCCTCGACAAGCAGGAGGAGGAGTTCGAAAAACGCCAGGCGCGTGTGGACCAAGCGATCGAAGAAAAAATCGAAAAAAGCCCGCAGATCGAGGAGCAAATACACGCAAGCGATGAAACTCGTTCGGATGCCCGCAGGGAAGAAAGATGGGGAAAGCGGGAAATCGAGATTAAAAAAGTCCGCTTTAAGGGATCCGATGGTCGCGAGAAACATGTTTTTTCTCCAGATGAAGGAATGATCATTGAATTGGAAGTGGAATCGTATTCCCGCATTAAAAATTTTGTATTCGGCATCGGAATTTTCAACTCGGAAGGACTCTGTTGTTATGGAACGAACACGCAGAGTGAAGATTTTATCTCCAGGTCTATCGAAAAACAAGGAAAGGTGGTCTGCCGCATCGAGAAGCTCAATCTGATCAACGGCATTTACTATCTGAATGTAGCCGCACATAAAACCGACGGGTATCCCTATGATTATCACAGGAACATCTATTCCTTTATGGTTTCCTCGATGAATAAAGATGTCGGAATTTACAGACCCTCTCATGCCTGGGAATTTTCCTCCAACATCAAAATCTCCCCGCCGACCAAGACAAAGAAAAAATCATGATCCCTCTCCCCTGCATTTCCTGAGAGAACCGGCAAGAAGCCGGATCAAAGGATTCAATCAATTCCCTTCACCTGAAAACTTTTTTGGTGTCATTTCCGTTTATTCAATATGAGGATGGATGAATGACATCTATCAAGGAGTAAGGCTATGAAAAAGATGACAGGAATCATATTGTTCTTGTGCATATATCTTGGTTTCACTTCTGCCCTTTTCCCCAGAACAGAGCAGGAGTCAGCGGTTCCGAATGAGATCCCCAAGCTTTCCAAGGAGCCCAAGATCGACGGGGTGCTGGATAATCCTCTGTGGGAGAACGAGGCGCTGAAGATCGAGGACTTCCGCCAGTTTATCCCGAAAGAACTCGGGGAACCATCCCAAAAAACAGTGGCATATATCGGCTATAACGAGAAAAATCTCTATGTTGCCATCCGCGCTTTCGATGACGATGCAAAGAAGCTGAGATATTGTGTGACCCAGCGCGACAACTGCATTGATGATGACTGGGTGATCATTTCTCTTGACACGTTTAATGAGAAGCGCCGTGCTTTCTGGTTTGGCGCGAATCCTCTAGGCATCCAGATGGATTTTCTTCGTATGGAAGAGGGTGGAAATGACAATATGGACGACAGCTGGGATGCCGTTTTCTATTCGGACGGAAAAGTCGATGAAAACGGGTATACCGTGGAGATGGCCATCCCATTCAAGAGCATCCGCTTCCCAGATGAGGAAAAGAAACTGTGGAGCATTTTTGTTGGAAGGACCATTGCCAGAACCGGAGAGATCATCATGTGGCCTCCCATGTCCATGCAGAAATCCGGATTGCTCACCCAGGCAACTGAGTTCATCATTCCTGGAGAAGTCGAAAAGGGGAAAAACTTTGAATTCATGCCCATCGTCACATCCCTTAAGAACAAAGGAGATACTCTCGATTTTCAACCCGGGATCAATTTTAAATGGGGAATCAATTCGGACGTGACCCTGGACCTTGCCGTTAATCCTGATTTCAGTCATATCGAAGCCGATGCACCTCAGATCGATGTCAATCAGCGCTTTGCACTCTATTATTCTGAAAAAAGACCCTTTTTCCTGGAAGGCATGGAGATATTCCGTTTTCCAGAGATCGATGTCGTCTATACACGGCGGATCATCAATCCGATAGCAGGGGCAAAACTGACAGGAAAAATAGGGCGGTTCACTTACGGTCTTCTCTCCGCGCTGGATACGAGCCCAACTGAAAGCCTTTGGGATGTCCACAACGGAGGGGGAAACGGAAAAGACAATGCCCTGTTCAATATTTTCCGCATGAAAGCCGATATTTTCAAAGAGTCTTATCTGGGATTCTGCCTGGCTGATAAAGAAATCAATGGTTCCTATAACCGCGTGGCCGGCATAGACGGGCAATTCAAATTCAAAGACCATTTTTTCTTCAGTTTTCAGGCCATTGGATCCAAGTCGCGCTTCAACGAGGAAACAACTCCCCTGGCCCCGGCGCTGTATGCGGATGCCAGTTATTTTTCAAAGCACTTGGGAGCAGGCGCATACTGGATGTCTATTCATCCCGACTTCGAGGCCTCATCGGGTTTTATCAACAGGGTGGATTACAGAACTGTCGGCGCCTATGCAAGCGCCCGTCTCTTTCCTGAAAAAAAATATTTGAGCCAGGTAGGACTGTATCTGAGCACAGGCCAAAGATACGGGTACTTCGAGAACACCCTCCATGACCAATGGGTCAAGACCCAGCTTCTATTCCGCATCACAGAATTCAGCCAGATCGGTCTCAGCCATGTAAACCGCCTCGAGAGATACGAAGACATTGATTTTTGGGGAAACACATTCAGTATCAATGGGCAGCTGCTTCTTATCTCATGGCTGCCTCTCGGCTTCTATTTTCAGACAGGCGACAACATCTTTTACGATCCCGACGATCCCTTTCTCGGATACAGCAATATCTACGGCATCGGCGTCACCATCAAACCCAGCAAGCGTTTGAGAATAGGCTTGGATTACACAAAACAAACATTCTGGGAGAAACGCGGCGGAGATCAGGTTTATGATTTCAATGTGGTGCGCACACGCACGAGCTACCAGATCAGCAAGACTCTTTCTATCCGTGCTATCGTTGACTACAATCATTTTTATAAAGAGATCTATGGAAGTTTTTTATTCAGCTATATCTTGAGACCCGGCACTGTTTTCTTCCTGGGAGTGGATAACAATCTTATTGAAAATTCCCTGGGAAGCTACGGTTCAGATAACTACAGCGTATTCTTGAAATTTTCGTATTGGTTCCGGATATGACCTGAATCAAATATTAGAAACTTAAACAATTCCCCCATGTAAAAACTGTTGACTAAAAAAAAGGAAATTATGAAAGCAGCTCAAACCCTTGATTTTGCCGGGATCAGGCATGAAAGGCTTTAAACATTTATTTCATGAAAGAGTGTCGACAGATTTTATGAATAATTCAGGACTCACCTGGATTATTCACGGCCTTAGGTCGCTGTAGCAGCGACGAAGCGGCTTGTGAGGCGTACTTGAGTACGTCGAACAGGCAGCGAGGAAGCCGATGCAGTGAGATTAGGCCGCCCGAAGGAGAAAAAATGGCGACATAGAATAAAATAAAAAATATCATTGAAAGCCCTGACCCGAATCTTGTAGAAACCGAGTGTAACAGGATTAAATCATTAGTCTTGTTTGGAAGTGTCGACAGATTTTATGAATAATTCAGGATTGCCACCATGTAAACCCACCTTGATCTCGACCAGCGATCCATCATCGAGCTTACATCTGAAAATCTCAAATACCATGTCTTTCTCTTGATCGAATTCTCTTTTCCGGGAAAGGACCGAGACAATGAGATGCTCGCTTTTGCCAATACACACAGACCGGGGCACCTGCCGGCTTTTGTATCCCTCATAAAATCTTACATCAATGGATGATCCTGGAGGAGATTTTACGATCCTATTTTTTTTCTCTTGATAATTCATACCCATGTCCCCAATAACTTCAATCTGCTCATGATCCAGCTCATTATACTTCCCGAAATGAAATTATTCATCCTTCTTCCTTCCTGTTCGATCTCACAAAAGCAGGATGCGCATCCTCCGGAAATGCAAAGGGAATTGAATCCGTTCCATTCAAGGTCTTTCCCAAATATGTTGTATTATATAAGATAGAGGACGATGAATCTTGGATTTTTAAAAGAAACCAAAGAGTTTGATGCTCTTCTCCGTTCTTTGTCCAGAGGAAACAGAGCCGTTGATCTTTCTGGCATATGCGAAGCGGCAAAACCATATTTTATGACGATGCTCCTTGCCTCCTCCAAGAGGCCTATAGTTTTTATTCGTCCTGCATCTGCTTCGCTTTTTCCCTTCAAGGAGGAGTGTGATTTTTTTATCACACAGATCATAAAGCAATCCGGCCGTTCTTTTCCCTGGGACGGTGGGCCTGACAACGGAGATAGCGTCTCTGTTTTACCTTATCTCTCCAACAATCCGTATAATGAATTTCCGCCCTCTTTAGACGCAGTTTCTAACCGAATGCTTTTCTTTCATCAGCTGATGCGGCAGCCGCCTGCGCTCGTCCTGACCAACTTGCTGGGATTGCTCAAACCTTTTCCTTGTCAGAAGTCTCTCCAAAGCGCTTTTCTATCCATTGAAGTCAACGAGTCTCTTGATCGGGATATAATCCTCCAAAGAATCGCTTCCTATGGATATTCCAAAGAAGATCTCGTGAACGCACATGGAGAATACGCTTGGAGGGGTGGGATCGTTGATGTATTTTCTCCATGGAGAGGGAACCCTTTCCGGATCGAATTTTCAGGCGATCATGTGGCATCGCTGCGAGAATTCGACTCTTCATCTCAGAGATCGATCCGCAGGATGGACCGGGTGACAATCCCTGCCCTTCACGAATTTCCAGCTTCCCAGGATTTTTTTTCAGAATGGGTAAAGATCACCAAAAAAGAAACCGGAACCGGAGCATCATCGGATCTGGAAGCGAAAGTAAAGGATCTCCATACAGGAAATTTCATCCCGTCCTTTGCATATCTTTCCCTCCTTCACAAAACCTACTATGAGCCATTCACGCATTACTTGAAGGACAGTCTTTACGTTATCGATGAGCCAGATGATCTGGAAAAAGAATGGAAAGAAAATCTGTCCAGTTTTAAAAAGCTGTATACGCAATCAGAAAAAAAAGGTGAGTTCGTTCTCCCCCCCCAGAAAATATTCTTGACGGATATATGGAATAAGATCAAAAAAAACGCCGTGAGGTTCAGCAGGGTGGCACCCCTCCTTTCCCCTTCAGCCAATCGAGAGGATAAAGACAAGATCTCTTTTTTATTCCAGCCGACACCCCGTTTTGAGAACAAGATCCCATTTTTTATCGAATATCTCAAACGGATGCAGCGAGAGCGGGAACAATGTTTTTTGTTTTTCACAAAAAAAGGAGTGCTGGAGAAGATGGCTGTTCTTCTCACTCAGGAAGGGATCCCTTACCTAGAAATCAACGATCCCCTAAAGGTCTCCCCAAAAAAAGCGGTCTGCCTTACTGCCGGAAACCTCTCTCATGGATTCAGTTATCCCTCATTAAAACTCCATTTCTTCGCCGAGAATGATATTTTCACAGAGGAAAAAGTCCTCGCCCGCCGTCCATCCTTCAAACCGTTCGAATCGTTTTTCCGAGATCTTCAATCCGGTGATTTTGTCGTCCACACAGATTACGGGATCGGTGTTTTCATAGGCCTGGTTAAGATGGATGTGGAGAAAAGATTGCATGAATTCATTCAGATCGATTACATGAATAAAGACAAACTCTACATCCCGGTTGAGGATATGGATTTAGTGCAAAAATATGCCGGTGTCGGAACAGTGCGGCCTGTAATCCACAAGCTCGGCACTCCTGTATGGGAAAAGTCAAAAGTCCGCACAAAAAAGGCTGTTGAGAAAATCGCAAAAGAACTGCTCGATCTCTATGCCAAAAGGAAAACATCTCAAGGGCATTCTTTTTCCGCTGAAGGAGAATGGGGGAGGGAATTCAATGAGACCTTCGAGTATGATGAAACAGAGGATCAGTCCCTTGCCATCAAGAGTGTCTATCACGATATGGAATCATCAGTCCCCATGGACCGGCTTCTCTGCGGGGATGTTGGATATGGAAAAACCGAAGTCGCCATGAGAGCAGCATTCAAGGCCGTGATGGACGGAAAACAAGTCGGTGTGCTCTGTCCGACAACTGTGTTAGCCAGCCAGCATTTAAAAACCTTCCAGAACAGGATGTCCCTATTTCCGGTGCAAGTAAAAAGCCTGACCAGGCTGCAAAACATGGACAATCAGAAAAAAACACTCCGCTCTTTGGAGGCGGGATTGGTTGACATCATCATAGGCACCCACCGGCTTCTCTCCGGAGACATCAAGTTCAAAGACCTGGGGCTTCTCATAATCGATGAGGAGCAGAGATTCGGAGTAAAGCAAAAGGAAAAGATAAAACAGCTAAAAGCCGAGATAGATGTCTTAACCCTTACGGCAACTCCCATTCCCCGGACATTAAACTTATCCCTGTCGGGATTGAGAGATATCAGCCTGATCGAGACTCCTCCCAAAGACAGACTGGCGATTCACACCGTGGTAACCTCTTTCCACCGAAAACTGGTTCAGGACGCTATTAAAAAAGAGATGTCTCGTGAGGGGCAGGTTTATTTTATCCATAATAAAATCCATGATATAGAGATCATTGCCAACAAAATCCGTTCCTGGATCCCTGGGATTCGGGTCGTCGTGATTCATGGAAAAATGACCGGATCTTCTCTCGAATGCAATATGATCGACTTTATCCAGCACAAGTATGATGTCTTGATCTCCACCACTATCATTGAAAACGGCATCGACATTCCTCTAGTCAATACACTGATCGTCAACGAAGCGGACAGATTCGGTCTAGCCCAGCTATACCAGCTCCGAGGAAGGGTCGGGCGCTCGTCGAAACAAGCTGTAGCTTATCTCCTGATCTCACCGCGAACAGAATTATCAGGCCAGGCAGAGGAAAGATTGAAAGCGCTTCAAGAATTTTCTGAATTGGGATCAGGTTTCCGGTTGGCCGCCAAAGATCTCGAGATAAGAGGGGCAGGACATTTTCTGGGATCCGAACAGCACGGCTATGTCGAAGCTGTTGGGTTTGATTATTATATGCATCTTCTTAGAAACGCTGTCAGAGATCTAAAAGAAGAACCGGCGAAGGAGGTGGCATCCGAGATCAATATGAAGGTCGATATTCGCATTCCTGAAGACTATCTTCCCCAGATGACCCTGCGTCTCAACCTCTATAAACGCATTTCTTCGATCGAAAATGAAAGCGAGATCGAGAAGATAAAGGACGAGATTTCTGACATGTACGGCCCCCCGGCCCAGAGCGTTTCCAATCTTTTGGGTTACGGAGTGATCAAATTTCTTTCCCATAAACTCAAGATCAGAAAACTAGACCGATCCGGGAAGGATTTGATATTAGATTTTTATCCTGATACGCCCGTAGAACCCATAGCCGTGACTGGAATATTGAAAACATATCAGGGAGCTATGACCCAGCAGGAAGTGTTGTCTCTGCGCCTGCGCTCATCAAATGAACCCTCCCTTGTGAATGAAACGATATCCATCTTGAAGCGGTTAGAAGGAATGTAATATAATAACCTCCTAATTATGTGAACTTTATAAAACAATGCCAGAAAAAACCATCTCTTATGCCCAAAAGAAAAAACTATCCTCCTACAGACGTCCGTTGAAGTCGAAAAGGTTATCCCAGAAAGCACGACGTTCTTTCGGACTCCTGTCATTAATCATGATATCTGCCACCCTCATCTCTGCCTGTTTTCTGGATAGGACAGATAAACAGAACTCGCAATTCGATTTTGGGAATCCGGCAAAACTGAAACGCACTGTCCTCGACATCGAAGGATCCCGGTACCGCAACTCAGATTTTGAAAAATATCTTCAGTTGACGGTCGGTGAGGATTACAAATCGTTACCCGCAGTATCTCTCAGCCGGCTGTTTGATGGTTTTGTAGAAGAGAAAATACTCCTGACCGCCGCCGATAAAAACGGGCAAAGCCTTTCTGACCAGGAAAAAGAAGACTATCTCAGACGTCTCGATGAAGAAGTATTTTCTGAGGAACAGAATTCTTTTGCTGAGGAAGACATTGAATTCTTTTTCGAAAGACTGCTCATCGACAAGTATTCTCTTTCTTTAATTGAAGGACTGCAGGTGACAAGTGAAGAGTTGCAGGCCTATTATGAACAAAATAAAAAGGAATTCCTTAGACCAGAAAGAGTAAAGGTCAGTCAAATCCTTTTAGACTCCGAAGAGAGAGCCATCGCAATTCTAGAGCAACTCAAAAACAAGAACGAGCAGGAGTTCCGTAAATCCGCCCAGGAGGCATCTCTCGGAGTGGAAGCTCAAAAGGGTGGAGAAATGGGAGTTTTCGAAATTGGGCAGCTGCCTTTTGAGATGGAAGAAGTGATCTTTGCTCTGGAAGAAGGAGAATTAAGCAAGGTCATTGAATCCACCTACGGCTATCACATCTTCCGCCTGGATAAAAAATATGAACCCGAGCTTGTTTCGATTGAAAACGCCGTTCCGTCGTTGAAAATGAAAGTGACGGATTTTAAAATGAAGCAGATTATCTACGAACATATAGAAACTCAGAAAAACACTTTGGAATGGAAAAGTTACATTCAGAACCTCTCCTTTCCTTACGAAAGAGATCAAGATGAATAAAAAACATAAAATATTCTTCAGTTTCCTGTGTATCATTATGGCCATCAGCCTTGCCTGGGCCGCAGAGATCTTTGAAGCTGTGGTGGCTGTTGTGAATGATGAGATCATCACCCTTCATGATTACAAAAAAGAATACGATTCCTTTTATCAGATGCTCCAGCAGCAAGCAGGAGGTGCAGATTTTTCCCAACAATTCGAGCAGATCAAGGAAATTTTACTGGACAATATGGTGACCGATCTTCTTCTACTGCAGGAAGCCAAAAAATTAGGCCTCAACGTTGATGAACAGGTTGACATGACCATACAGAATATAAAAGAAACGAACAACATCCAGTCCGACACAGATTTTATCCGCCTTCTCAATCAACAAGGATTGACATATGAAAACTTCAGGGAAAGGATAAAAGAGGACATCATGAAACAGGGATTGATCTATACTCAAATTGAAAGCACGATCGTCCTCAATGATTCAGAACTGTTTGATTACTATAAGAAAAACCAGGATAACTTTATCGAAAAAGAAGAATATTCACTGAAAGGTATCTACATTTCGATCGAGAACCGGGGTGAGGAAGAAGCAAGAACTCGAATGGATGAAGTGATGGGACGTCTCGATGCAGGAGAAGACTTCAGTGAGCTTGCAACCCAATACTCAGATGGTCCGGAAAAGGATTCTCAAGGTGATCTAGGTTCCTTTAAAAAAGGAGATCTGGCCGCTGAATTGGAAGAAGCAGTCCAAAACAAATCAGATGGTGAGATCACAGATTGGATCAAGGTCAGCGGAGGATGGTATTTATTGAAGCTGGCAGAAAAAAAAGCACAGAGAATGAAGACATTCGATGAAGTGCGCAAAGAGATCGAAGGGATGCTGTACAATCAACTTTTACTAGAGAAGAGGACAGAGTACTTAAAGAACCTGAAGTCCAGCAGTTACATCAAGATATTGATCCCTCAACCTTATGAATACTTCTGACTCTAACCAGGTGACGCGGCCGTACACGGCTGAAAAAAACTAGGGGATAAACAACGCCGCAGCGATGGCCGTTGTCCACAATCCTTTTTTTCCTTGGGTTGTCATCGTGATATTTTTGGTTTTAACGATAACATCATTTGATATGTGATACTCGCTCTTTTCTTCATTCCAGATCTGTTCTGAGTTAAATTTTTTTCCAAGTGTTGTTGCCAGCATATATGCGGCCAGATCTTCAGAATACTGGCCGGCCTCTTTTTCATCTTGGCCGAAGCTGTGATGCTCGGATAGATAGCCATAATGGCTGGGGTCATTGGGAACTGCCAGCCCGACAGAGGCAGAGATCAGGCGGTGAGCTTCATTGGTAGCGCTTTCGCTCATCACCAAAAAAACGATCTGTCCAGGTGATAGAAATTTCACTCCTTCTTCTTTAGAGATAAGCTGGCATTGGGGTGGAAATATACTCGATGTCTTCACGAGATTGAGAGGAGCGATCTGCGCATCCCTAAGGGCCTGCTCAAAACTTGCTAATTTTTCTCTATGCTGCCCCTTTCCATTTGTGAGAAACAGTTTGGAGGGAACGATGATACTCATCAGAGGTTGTCTTTCTTTTTCTTGACCGGTTCTACGTCCAAGCCAACGGGTTCAGGCTCTTCAAAATCGATCTTTCGAGAGATGGTGTATTCTCCCATCAATATGAATTGAGATCCCTTGGATGCAGCAAAGAGCTTGCAGACCACGACCTTCCAGGCAGGATTGCTTTTAAAAGATCCAAGATTTCTACCTTCGACTCCATAATTGCTTTTGAGCACGATCTCAGGGCTGACTTTTCCGGGCTCAATAGCTTCTCCCCGGATCGCCGCAAAAAAACTGTCTCCAAGATTCTCATAGTCATCCATGAAGCGGAAATTCGCATTGAAATTGATGTATTTTAGTGATTCGGAACTGATATTTTTAACCTTGAAAGCAAGGACTGGAACAAGGGTCAGCTTCGGAGGCCATGGTTGATAGTGCTTTTCGACCCACATAGAATGCACATCTATAATATCGATAGAGGCGCGAAGTTCTTCTCCTGTCATGTTCTGCATGAGACCAGCTTTTTTGATGATAATGACACTCAAAACAGCAACGATAAGGATGACCAGGACAAGCACCCATTTTTTCATCTCTTTTCTCCTTGACGATCTCCCTGAAGGGTCCGGGTATCTTAAATATATAAAATGGGCTGTAAAAAAACAAGAAAGACCTTTCTCATGTAAATCCCTCCCAGGGCACAAGTCAGATTTCATTTCATAAAAAATGGAGGTAAATCAGTCTGAAATCCAACTTGTTTTTATCTTTCCGCTCCTATTTGTTTTTAATTGACAAACCCACAAAATATGGATAGGTTATTAGCATTCTAGTTTGGAGGGAACGAATGAGAAGAAGACTTTCAATCTTTGCTTTGTGCTTGATCACCACTCTCTGCATTATGTCCGTGGACGCTTTTGCAGATCAGGAATGGATCAGCGACATCCTTGCCAATCCGACTCGTTACTGGAACAGGACGGTCACCATTATCGGAGATATTCAATCCGTTGCCGCCAATCCTCCTGGGACGACACGGGGCATATACACAGTTTTAGATGACAGCGGTCCGGTCCCCCTCACCGTTCAGACAAAAGATTTACCTCCTATCGGAAAGACCTATTCCGTGACCGGCGTTATCATTCAAGACCCGAATAACACAAACGTCCCCCTCATGCGGGAACTCAAACGAACTTCTCCCGGTATGACATCCACCATGAAGATCCTCCTATATGGAGGAGGAGCCCTGTTTCTTCTTCTGTTGATCATTTTCATCGTCCTGCTGGCAAAACCCAAAAAAGTTATCGCACAAGAACCCGCAAGGCCAGCAGCAGCCCCTTCCCCTCCTCCCCCAACTCCGGATATGAGCAAAACTACAAAGATTTCGGCCTCAGAAGCAGCCCCGCCGACCGCAGATAAGACCCAGGTTTTCATGAGTTTGGGAGCAGAGGCAGTAGTGGATAAAGGCCCTGATAAAGGAAAAGAATTTGCCTTCCATAAACAGGTGACAACCATCGGCCGTGCCGGGTCCAGAAAAAACGATATCGAGCTATCAGATGACACCGTTTCCAAAGAACAGGCTTCCATTTACTACGATAATGCCACACAGCAATTCTCTGTTTCCAACGAAAGCACAACCAATCCGACAAAATTAAACGGAAACCTCATCAAAGAACCTGTCCAACTCAAGGATTCCGACATCATCGAAATGGGAAAATCTGCTATCCGCTTCAAGAAAGAGTAATCATTTTTCATAGAATTGTCGTTCTCGGAGTAGAGGAGAAGCCACGTTTTTTTGTATCCCCGGTATATCTATTCCGTAAAATCTGCAGGACATCTATGAATCCGATCGAATCGCTTCGAAGAATGGGACCATGAAAATAGATTTCTTTGGTCACACGGATATTGGGAAAAAAAGGAAATTCAATGAGGACAACTACATCTGTGTGGACTTTGCGGATTCCATACCAGGAGAAGACAAATCCCCTCTTCTATTGGCGGTAGCAGATGGAATTGGAGGACATGTTGGAGGAGAAACAGCCAGCTCAGTAGCTATCGACGCCCTTCATAAAAGAATAGAAAAGGATTTTAAGAAAAAAATCCCAAAAGCATTGAATGTACAAAAAATTATGGAAGACGCCATCCAGGATTCAAATCATGATATATTCAGAGAGGCAACTGAGAACAAGGCCCTGACTGGAATGGGAACTACACTTGTCACGGCCTTCATAACCGGCGATGAAGCCTTGATCTCAAATGTCGGAGATAGCCGGGCATATCTGATCAGAGATCATGAGATCAATCAGGTCACACATGATCACTCCTGGAAAGCAGAGCAATTGAAAATGAATGTCCTGTCGAAAAAGGAAATCCTGGATTCCCCCTTCAAGCACACTATCACCCGTTCTCTCGGTTTTCAGTCCGATGTCCAGGTTGATTCTTTTCAGATAGATCTCATTGAAGACGATTATATCCTGTTGTGTTCGGATGGATTGTATGAGTCCATCCCAGACCCGATCATGCTGAAGATGGTTCACAAACATAAAAAAACAGAAAAGATATGCCGGCGGATGGTAAAAACAGCTAACCAGAGAAGCGGCCATGACAATATTACAGTCGTCATCGCTCATATCACTGAGCTTGGAGACAAGGATAAGGCGAAGATCCCCCCAACAGATACAATTCTGCTCCCTCCTAAATAGAGGAAACAAAATGGAAATCCAATCTAATTCAATACCCAAGACTGACGGAAACAGGATCCGTTCCTCTATGGCAGCGGCCGCAGCCATTTTTCTCCTCACCGCCTTCCATGTGTTCTCACAGACAGCAGAGGTCCGTCTTCAGCGCATCGACATAACAGATCATCCTGAGATCCAGCTTTTCCTGACTGTCACAGATCAACAAGGAAATTCCGTTCTGGGACTGACCGGTAAAGAACTCCGGATCTTGGTGGATGGTGTGGATCAAAATATCATGTCCGTTGAGTCGGCATTTGAAGGGAGCGAGACTCTCGCAGTCGCCTTGATGTTCGACAGAAGCGGGAGCATGCGCAATGCGATGGGTGAGACCAAAGCAGCTGCCTTTGATTTTATCGACAGGATGAGCATCTCTGACGAGATGGCTGTGATCAGTTTTGATGACACTGTCGTCATACAATCGGAGTTCTCGAAGGATCGATCTTTGATAAGGGAAGCGATCGAGAGCATCCGAATCGGGAGAGACACATCCCTGTATGATGCTGTGCTTACTGCGCTCGGTCTCTTTGATGAAGTTCCGAATAAGAGGAGGGCTGTCATCGTCCTGAGCGATGGAAAGGACACGAGAAGCCAAACCGACAAAAAAACAGTTCTCCAAAAAGCTCAGGAAAGAAGCATCCCAATCTTTACCATCAACTTAGGTCCTGAAGCCGATACAGAAACACTGCGGACACTTTCCCAAGGAACCGGAGGATATTTTTTCAATGCACTCTCCTCCGGGGAACTGCTTTCCCTATACCAGAGGATCGCTGAGCAGCTGAATAATCAATACAAGCTTTCATTCCGATCTTCCTTCTCCCTGGATGAAAAATTCCACACCCTTAAGGTCGTCTACGAGAATCCGAACGGTGAAATGTTTGAGAAGGAGAGGGATTATGTCGCATCACAAGGACCAGGGATACGCAGAGAAACCGTGGCAGGTTTTGAACGCAATATAGAAAAACAAAATATTTTATTGGGTCTTGGCCTCGGCAGTTTTTTCGGTCTGTTATTGGGATTGCTGATCCTGCTCATCATTAAAGCCGTTAGGCCGGAAACAGCCGTATTCTCTTTTAAGGGAATCGGACTTCTTCTCACAGCAATGCTCTTTGGAGCTATCATCGGAACACTGTTTGTTCTATGGCCTTAGTTGCATAGGAATTCCTCATGGAGAAAATCGGGAAATACGCCATCCAAGGAGAGCTTGGAAAAGGAGCCATGGGCATTGTCTATAAAGCCGAAGATCCGTTTATCGGCCGTCCTGTCGCCATTAAAACCATCCGGTTTGACACCTTGACAAAGGAAACAGACCGGGAACATGCACAGAAAAGGTTCATGCGGGAGGCCAGATCCGCAGGCAACCTGTCCCATCCCAATATCGTCACCATCTATGAGGTTGGAGAAGACGAGGGATTGACCTATATTGCCATGGAATTCATTGAAGGAGAGAGCCTTGAGGAGCTTTTATGCGGGGGCAAGGAATTTTCGATCGATGACGTGATCGGTCTCACCGCCTCTCTAGGTGAAGCCTTGGATTATGCCCATAAAAAAGGGATCATCCATCGTGATATCAAGCCGGGGAACATCCTGATCGACAGGGAGGGAAAGCCATATATCGTGGACTTCGGGATTGCCCGGATATCCACGTCGACCATGACGCAAACCAGTATGGTCATGGGGACTCCCTACTATATGGCTCCTGAACAGCTCGCCGGTAAAAAGATCGATAACCGAGCTGACGTGTTTGCCATGGGAGCGGTTGTCTACGAGATGATAACAGGAGAAAAACCTTTTCCGGGGGAAACGATCACCACGGTCATATACAAGATCGTCAATGAGGATCCCCCTCTTGTTAGGGATGTCCGTGAAGGATTACCTCACGGATTGGATTATATTCTTCGGAAAGCTCTTGCCAAGAATCCGGATGAACGGTATGCCGCTTGTAAAAACATCACAGAAGACCTGAAGAACTATCCAAAATTCACGGATGCCCCTCTTCCCGGCAAGCCGTCTCCATCCACCCAAGAAGTTCAAGCCGTTCAAGAAGAAGAGACCCAGCATATCGTATACACTCAGAAGAAAACAACCCGGCCAAAATCCCATCTGCAAAAAGATAGAAAGCCTCTCCTCTTTGTTTTGGGAGCCATGATGGCTGTGGTTATCATTGTCCTTGGAACAATTTTTTTTCTTCAGAAAAAAAATGCTAAACCAGGAGGAAGCGGACCGGGCCTGCCACCCGATCCTGTTATTCTGACACAAACTCCGCCATCGGGAGAGAAGCCCACAGCAGAAGTGAAGGAAATCCCCGTTCCACTTTCGGATGAAGCACAGATCACAGCTTTAAGAAGGGAAGCAGACGCTCTCTACCTGGATGGGGATCTTGATATGGCGGCTCAAAAAAATAATGACATCCTTCGTCTTGATGCCGACAACTATGAAGCACAGCTTTATCTCGCAGAGATCTTACGGAGAAAGGGACAAGTAGAAGAAGCCCGGAAGGAATTCGAGAGACTACTCACGACCTCCAGCAATGATGCTCGGATCTACTTGATACTGGGAGATATTTTCGAGGAGAAAGGGGATGACACCCTTGCTCTCGAAAATTATCAACACGCGTTCCAGATCGGTTTCGCAGAAGGGGACGCCCGAAATGAGTTTGCCAGCCGCAAGATAGATGAGATCCAAGCCCGAATGACGGCCATCTCTGAAGAAAAAACCTTGGATGAGACGCCGGTCCGGAGTAGAGAAGAAAAGATTCTCCCTGAGATCAAATCCGATCTGACAAGTGAGCTCGAAGGGAAATATTCTGAAGGAGAAAGCGCTTTCAATCGAGGTGACTACGAGCAAGCTGCCGCAAGAATGGAGGAAGTCCTCGAGCTGGACCCGGGAAATGCTGATGCCCAGTCGATTTTGGATCAGGCAAAAAATAAGCTCGAAGAGACGCAGGAGATCCAAAGAATTATTGATGCTGCCCAACAGGCCCTGAACAAGAACTCTCCCAGACAAGCCATGAGGATGGCAAGAGATGTTCTCAACAGGAAACCTGGAAACACCGAAGCGCAAAGGATTTACGATCTCGCTTTCGAAGGAGCGACAAAAAAGGATATCCTCTCTCTTCTTGCCTCCTATGAGAGGATCTACGATCCCGCAGCATTTCACGATTTCTATAAAGAGAACTGCGTTTTTAACGAATACAGCAAGTGGAAAGATTTTTTCCGCTCCATACCGAATCTATATGACAGCGTCTCGACAAATATCATCACCCCAACGGTCTATTCCCTCAAAAAGGAGCGAGACCGGTACTTATCGGCCGGTATAAAATTTTCCCAGATCACGACCGCCATCCATAAAGCCAAAGGAACAAAACAGGTCCTGATGGACGGCACGTATTTTTGGGAATTAAAATCTATTGAAAATAAATGGAAAATCACTCATATTGTCTATAAGCCATCACGATAATGACAAACCAATAAAGGAGAAAGGGATGAAAAATTTTTGCAGGATCTTTTTATTAGGTCTTCTTGTCGTCCTTTTGGCCGTTCCCGGAATCATAAAAGCAGAAGAGGGAAAGGTCAAAGTGATCGTCGAGAATGCCTCAATCCGAGCCAAACCGGATATGTCTGGAGAGGTCATCGATGTGGCTATACCGATCGATACTATCCTCAACGTCCAGAGCAAAGTCGGCGAGTGGTTTGAGATAAAGATCACCAGCCAGCTGGGAGTCAGCATCACAGGCTATATCCATGAGATGTTTGTAGAAGCCGCCAGAGAAGGAGACGTGTCTGTCCCTTCTCAACCCGTACTGACGCAACCAACCATGACAGCGCCTGTAACCACGGCACCTGTGTACGCTCCCCCGCCACCTACATATGCTCCTCCTCGAGATGATATCCCCAAAGGAGCATTCGGGATCTACGGCGCTTACGGGCTCGGGCCCACTCTCCTGGCATCGAGCAGCTATAACTTCACCTGGGGGCCCTGGATTTGGCTCCAATACGCCGATGACACGGGAACCCTCTATCACAAAGTGAAAAATCCCATGGGATTTGGAGCCTCGTTCAGTTATCTCTTTTTTGAAGGATTCGGCATCCAGATCAAGTTCGATATGTTCTTTAAACAGTCTCTCATAGCGGCAGACAGCGGCAGTGATTATACCATCGACTGGAGATGGAGCACTCCTCCTTTTGGGCCATATGATGAATCCGAAAGCTGGGATGCGACCGGAGAACTGTCCGTGATGCCCATCAGCTTCAACCTGATATACAAGTTCCAGGCCGGCTCTATCGCTCCCTATATCACCGCCGGAGGAACCTATTTCCTCGGCAAGGTCATGTTCGATATGTTTGCCGGAAAAAGCTTCAGCTGGACCTCAGGTTGGTCTCAGTATATAGATTACTTCGATGTCCCCATCTACGTGGATGATTCCATCGCTCAATTCGGTTTCAATGCCGGAGCAGGAGTGGATATTATGATCACTCCTTCCGTCGCCGTCAATTTGGCCGGCACTTATTTCATCGGCTCGAAAGTGAACTATAACTGGATGGCGGACGCAGGCACATACCTGGGGAATTTCTTCGACCTCGATTGGGACCTCAACCAGGATTTCGTGGATTCGATCATGGAAAACCTGAACATCCCCCCGCTGGAGGTCAACCTGACCTTTTTCCAGATCCTTTTTGGAATTAAGATCCTTTTCTGATCCGGATATCCGGGTTTATTGATATTGTCATCAAGGGGGAGGGCAGGAAAACGCCCTCTCCCTATTTATTTCCCGTCCTTTAAAGTCCCATATCTCCAAAAACAGAATCGTCCTTCCTGTAGAAACTCAGAGTATATTGGGATTCCCCCGGTTCAGCGAACAACCCATGACGCCGGGACGAGTTCGCATTGATACTTTTGCATCCGGGGAAGAATCTTCTTCAGTGTCTGGATGGTCAGGGTATTGGGGTGGCAGATACCAACCGAAGTTCCATTCTTTCGAGCTGAACGGAAGAGATCTTCGAGCTGGCGGGTGATGTATTGTTCGTTCAGCTCTCCATCCAGAAAGATCTCTCGTTCCGCTGTGGGAAGGCCCATCCGCTGTGCAAGAGAATAAGCCACAGAATCCCCTGTGGTCAAGCTGTCAACGAAATAAAGATTGTCTTTTTTCAGCCTTTGGAGGATCAGGCGCATAACTCTTCTGTTCTTGGTGACTTTGGAACCCATATGGTTGTTTACCCCTTTTATGTAGGGAACTTGCGCCAGATTATCTTCGAGAGTGGAGAGGATTTCATCTGAGCTCATATTGGCCAGGACGATTCCTTTCATCTCATTTTCAGAAGATCCGTTGACAGATTCCAGAGGAAGGTGAAGGATGATTTCCAGGCTGTTTCTTCGAGCGATCTCAGCCGTCTGCTTGGCAAGAGGGCTATGCGGGATGACAGCAACCGTGAGAGGGAGATTCATATCACACACATCTTGTATCGCTTTCATGCTGTAACCCATATCATCCACGATGATAGCGACCATGTTTTTAGAGAATTCCATCTTTTTTGCAGCTTCGGATAGATCTTTGCGTTCACATGAGAAAAGAACGGAAAGTCTCTGACCATCCTTTCCTTTTACCTGCCAAAGATAGTATAGCTTTGCTTCGTCCTGGTGTTCTTCTTTTTTTATGATAGAAGCTTGTATATCATATAATTCTCTTTCAAGCGCATCCTGGATCCGCACGTAATCTTCCAGGGAAAGATCGATCATCAGATGATGGATATCGTCGCTGTCCCAAAATTGATCTTGAGACACAGGAGAGATGGAAAGGAGTCGGAGCTGATCGTTGACGATCTCACCTAATGCCTTTATCTCACGTGGACTTGGTTCTTTTTTGGGAAACAGGGAAAAAATGTATGAGGATTTGCCCCTGCTCCAATTCATATAATCCAGTCCCACTCCCGAAAGAACAGCCATGATGATGAGTATAATTAAAAGAGTCTTTGGAAAGACGTCAGGTTTATGTTTGAGTCGAGGACGACGAGACTTCATATCTCACATATCTCGTATGAGATTGTATGTTTTTTCCACATAGGCATCAGATGTTAGATCACCGGAACTCATTTTGACATCCGGCTGCACGCCCTTCTGCCAAACGGGTTCTCCTGACTGCAAATGGAAAATCTGGGTTGTGAGCAGGAGGCCGCTGCCATCATCCAGGACAAAGAGGTTTTGTCTGGCAGTTAAACCGGAAGTTTTCAAACCGATGACCTTGGCTCTTTTTGATTCCTGAAGGACGGCGGCCGCAATTTCAGCAGGCCCGAACGTGGCCCTATTTGTCCAAATGATCAAGGGAACATCGGCAAACTCGGGCTCATCAGGACAGGAGAGATACTGGGTCGGTCCGTTCCGATTCGAAAAATACCCGATCTTATCCTCTTGGAGAAAAAGGTTGACAAGCCTGACCGCCACATCATCCTTTCCCTCGATACAGTTACGCAAATCCAGTATAAGAGGCATGTTCTGGACAGTGATCCGTTGACGAAGCTCTTCCTCTATCCTGGCGGCGCATGGAGAGAATAGCTGGTGGATACGAAGAATCCCATATGTTTTTTCAAGCGGCAAATAAGAATAGAGTTCATCGACCGGGTGTTTTCTATCCAGGGTGATGTCCTCTGTCTTTGTCGGCTTGAGAACTTTCAGCCGGATGGGCTTATCCGATTCATCCTTCATAAGGAGATGGACTTCCTGCATGCTCATGGTGAGCGTGCTCTGCTCATCGATGGCGCTGATAAAGTCTCCGATCTTCAAATCCTTTCCGGCAGCAGGGGAATTCTCTCGGATGCCGATGATCTGGGGATAGGATCCGTATTTCTTGTATATAATCAATCCTGGTTCTTTAAAAGCCGTGCTTGGTAGGGAAATGTATTTCTTTCTCAACGGTTCTTCCAAATAAGCTGAAAGAACATCGAGGGAATCCACCATGCTCTTGAAAGCTCCCTCCAATGTTTTAAACGGATTCGGTTCTTCAATATATTCGTTTTTTATCAAGCTGATCGCTTTGCCGAGGAGTTTATAATCTTTTTGATTTTTGGACTTTCCAGCAAGGCTGGAAACAAAGCTGAATTCAATAAAAAAGAGAAGGAACACCCCGATGAAAACGGGGATCGAAAGGAGAGAGAGCTTTTTTTTGAACATTCTTAAAAATGACCGCTCATTTTATCATCTTCTTTTCAGCCATTGCAAGGGATTCATGGCTTCTGTCCTGACACGGATCTCAAAATAAAGGGATTTCCCCTTAAGAGATCCAATGTCCCCCACCACAGCGATCGGTTGTCCAGTTTCGACCACATCTCCTTTTTTGACCAAGAGTTCTGAACAATGGGCGTAGAGAGAGTGGCACTTGAATCCATGATCAAGAATGATCAGTTTTCCATACCCTGTAAAAAACTCAGCAAAGGCAACCCTGGCTAGCTGGATAGCCTTGACCATCACATCATCCTCAGAAGCGATCTCTATCCCGTTATTGATGGTTTTCGTCAAGAATTTGGGATGGACCTGTTCCCCGAAGGGAGATACGACATCTCCTGAGACCGGCCAGTCGATATCTCCTTTCCTGTCATAAAGAGGAATGGGAGAAAAGGAAAGGTCCTTTCCCTCACGAGCAATCCTTTTAATCAGGGATTGAAGAATCTCGGCTCTTTCGTCAAGTTCGTTTAAGGTTTCCTGGTATACATTCCTGTTTTGTTCAATCTGGCGAATCAAATCTCTATATTCATTTTGCTGTGTGTTATAGGTCCTTTCTTTTTGCTGTGCTTTGGAAAGCAGCAGGCTTGTTTCCTTCTTCTTCGAGGATAAGTCTTCTTTGGCAGTTTGAAGTTCATTCAAAGTTACCAGGAAATCAGACAAGAGATCGTTTTGGGAGGCAGCAAGTAAACCCAAATGTTTGTGTTCTGAAACAAGGCTTTGGATGTCTTTGACCTGAAAAAGAAGATCGAAATAACTGATATTGCCATATTTATATAAGGTAACAAGAATCTTGTTGATGTCTTTTCTCGCGGCATCGAGGTCGGCTTCCAGCTCGGAAACCCTCCTCTGTGTATTTCGGATCTGCTGATTGGTTTTTCTCAACTGGGTGTTGAACAGAGAGATTTCTTTTCTTGTCAGTTCTTTCTTCAGCCCGATCCGTTCAACTTTCGTCAGCATGGTCGACTCTCTTTTTTCTTCAGCGGAAATAATCTTTTTTAACTCGATGATCTGCTTGTTGATCGCATGAAGATGCTTTTCATATTCGAAGATGTCCTGCGGGAAGGATGGAGCAAATGAAGAACACACAAAGACAACAAGACAATGAAGAGTAAGAACACGGATGAAGCCTCTTTTCTGTTTTTTCATTCCGTGATGATTGATATCCGTTTTTATTCTATCTGAAAAGGCGGAGGGCAAGCAAGACAATCGGTTTCTTCAGAAAACAGACTCCTTTATTTTCTGATGATATAGATGACAGCCCCTATGATCCCTCCTATGAGAAAAAGCCCGACATCGATCCAGGCAAATGCAATAGCTGTTTGAGGCAGGAAGCCGTAAAAGCGGAATATCTCGCTATAGGACAATTCCCTCAAGCCGAATCCATTGATAGTGATCGGAACCAGAAGGATCAAATGAACAACAGGAATAAAAATAAAATAATCCAAGAACGGGATTTCCAATGCAAGCGCCTTCCCTATCAGATAATAAAAAATGATCACATTCACTTGAAGCAAAAAAGCACACAGCAGGGCTTGCAGGAGAGCCTTCTTTTTATTCTTATAGAAAAGGATGGTTTCCCTGAACAAGAGGATCTTTTCCGTTGTTCTGATAAGCATTTTTTTTTGCGGCATCTTTTCCAACAACCGGCGTGTGAAAGGAAGGAGAAAGAGGAAAAGGATCGCAAGCCCTATAAAACCTATTGCCAAAGCGATCCAGACCATGGGAAAATCTTTTGCCATATCCAAACGAAAAAGAGCTGCAATGAGGGCAAAGAAAAAGAGAACAATGATCCCGCTCAATCGCTCGACAACAACGATCGCCGACGATTTCGTGAATGATTTTGAATAACGGGACCCATCCCACATCCGAACAACATCCCCACCTACACGGGTGGGCAAGAAATTATTGAAAAATATCCCTACCCAGTAGGACATGTATAGAAATCCCAAGGGAACCGAATCCCCTTGAGCCTGTATAAGGATCTTCCACCGAATGGCACTGATCAGCAAACCGAAAACCGCTCCGATCATAAAGGCCACAACCAGCCATATAACAACAACTGACTTGATGGTCTGAAAGATATCATGAAGAGATGTCTTGGCGAGAAGAAGGTAGACGACAATGGAGATACTGAATGCAAGCTTCAGGATGAATGCTTGAATGCTGCGTTTTTTGGACATCTGGTCAGCCTGAAATAAAGATTATTTCTTCTTGAAGAAATAATCTTTTGTCACTTTTCCAAGTATCCCGCTCAGGAAAAGAAGGGAGATCAGATTCGGCAAGGCCATGAAAGCATTGGCCATGTCTCCCACATTCCACACAATATTCAGATGGACACCCTGGATAATGGATCCGCAGAAGAGCAGGATGATGAAGATGATCCGGAAGGGAGTAATGACTCTGATACCAAAGATAAATTCCATACATTTTTCTCCATAATAACACCACCCCAAAAGTGTAGAATACCCGAACAGAAAAGAACTTAGAGCGATGATATATCCTCCGTATGGGAGAACAGAATCGAACGCAGCGGCTGTCAGAGCGGTGGAAGTCAGTCCTTCCGGAGCACCGAAGGCAGCTGTCTTGAGATACATGCCGGTGATGACGATGCTCAGCGTGGTCAGCGTGTTTACGATCAAGGTATCGATAAAGGTGCCGGTCATGGCGATCAATCCATTCTTGGAAGGATCAGAGGATTTACTGGCAGATTGGGCGATGGCAGCAGAGCCCAGCCCGGATTCATTCGATAGAAGGCCACGTCTAACTCCCATGCTGAGGACCATCTTCATGGAAGTCCCGACCATCGCCCCTCCCATAGCCTTGAAAGTAAAAGCAGATTTGAAAATCACAGCAACGGCATGGGGGAGATTTGTTATATTTGCCACAATGACGATGATCGCCCCTCCGAAATAAAGAAGGATCATGGTCGGGACAAGCCGTTCGGAAACACTCCCGATCCGTTTGATCCCTCCCAGAATGACAGCGCCGACCATGGTCGAGATGATCAGCCCTGTGATCCAGAAAGGCACGCCAAATTGGCCATTGAAAGCAAGCGCCATGGAATTGGATTGAGCCATGTTCCCAGTGCCGAAAAGACAGGCAAAAGACCCGCAGATGGCGAAGAAAACCGCAATGAATTTAGCAATTTTTTTATTCTTGATCCCGTGTAAAGCATAGTACATGGGACCGCCGGACATCTCTCCTTTTTCGTTCTTAATGCGGTATTTCACACCAAAAAATCCCTCCGCATATTTTGTGGCCATCCCAAAAAAACCGGATATCCACATCCAAACCGGAGCCCCGGGACCACCTACTGCAATCGCTGTAGCCACTCCTGCAAGGTTTCCATTGCCGACTGTCGCAGCCAGGGCTGTCATGAGCGCGGCATAGGGAGAAATGTCCCCTTCCGCTTTTTCAACTTTGTCTTTATGAAGAGCTCCTCTTAGCACCATCTTCAATGAGAGGATCAGGCGTCTGACCTGGATCAGGCGACAGACAGCAGTCAGAAAAATGCCAGTTAAGAGCAATAGAGCCACCATCAATGGAAACCAGATAAAATCACTTGCTTCATAGGTGAACACCATCACCCTATCAAGAGCGGAAAGAGTGATGGGCATGGGGATATCGATCTCTTCTCCATAATCCCTGACATTTATCTCATCTTGGAATGGAGTTAATCCATGAAGATCATGCTTGATCACATATCTCCCTGGAGATATGCCAGAAAACGAAAATCGCCCCACTTCGTCCAGCTCGGCTTTCGTAAAATAGTCTTCTTCCACCCCCTTAAAGAGAATAGCTCCTTTGGTGAAAGGTTTTCCCTTTGGAAGAAGCGTGACATTTCCTGTGATCTCGGATGCTGCTGCATGGGATGCCACCAGCAGAAAAACTATGAGTAAAAAAAGAGAGAGTTTTTTCTGATTCATAATAAAATTTATCCTGCTGCGATTGATTTGATGAAAAAAAGTATGACGACAATGGCAATAGGGGTTAGAAATTTCAAGGAGACTGCCCACACAGAACGAAGCCTGAAATGGGGAAGACCCGATTCAATCTCTTGGAGAGCTTTCTTGATCCCCCAGATATAAGCAACAAAAATGGCGATGAAAAGAGAGCCTACTGCAAGAGATATATTGGCGAACAAGAAGTCCATCAAACCCAAAAAATTTATCTTGGTGAAAAACTTCACCGCGCCTGTTGAGAGAGCGGATGGGACTCCGATAAAAAATGCTGCAAAGCCCATGATAAACGCCGCTTTTTTTCGGGACCAGTTTTTCTCATCGACGAAATATGCGACCGGGACTTCCAAAAGCGAGATAGTGGAAGTGAGGGCTGCAATGCATAGAAGAGCAAAAAAGAATACACCGAAAAAGTACCCCCCAGGAATTTTTGAAAATATGAGAGGAAAGACTTTAAAAACAAGCCCCGGGCCGGCTTCTGGTGATATCCCAGGAATGGCAAAAAGAGTCGGGAAAATAATGATCCCAGCAAAAATGGCGATCATTGAGTCTGTGAAACAAACCCAACCGGCTGAAGACACAAGGTTTTCTTTTTTTGAGATATAGCTCCCATATGTGATCATCGTGCCCATTCCCAGGCTAAGAGAGAAAAAAGCCTGACCGAGAGCAAAGAAAATGATCTTCCCGTTGAGAAGGGAAAAATCAGGTTTCAGATAGAAAGAAAGCCCTTCTTTGGCTCCGGGAAGAGTGAGCGCTCTCACAGCGAGAAAAATGATAAGGATGAAAAGCAGGGGCATCAAAACCTTTGTCCACCGTTCGATCCCGCTTTTAACACCCTTTGATATGATATAGGTCGTTATCCCGATCATGACCACAAAGGTGATCATCACCAATAAAGGATTGGAGGTGAATTCGGTATAAATGGTTTCCGATAACTGGCTGGTCACCTCTCCCCTGAAAGCTCCACCCGCAGTCTTGACAAAGTACCCCAGGGCCCATCCTGCAATGACAGAATAGAATGAGAGGACGCAGACCCCGGTAATGATACCGAGATAACCAACGAATTTCCATGGAGAACGGGGCTTAACAGCCTTGAAAGCCCCGACGGGATTTTTCTGGGCATGACGACCCAGAGTCAGCTCGGCTAGCATGACGGAAAAGCCAATAAAAATGACGCCGACGACATAAACCAGAACGAATATCGCTCCTCCGTTCTGTCCCACTGACATAGGAAAACGCCAGATATTCCCCAAACCGATGGCCGATCCGGAAGCCGCAAAGATAAAGGCGATCTTTGAACCCCAGTTTCCGCGAGAGCTATTTTCCTGGCTGTTCATCGAGTTTCCTTCATGGAAAAATCCTGAATTTAATTCACTCCTTTGTATCACAATCACCCTTAAAATAAAAGAGAAAAGGGGGCCTGGAACTACGAACAATCCCATTCAGATCTGTTTCATAAAATGAAGGAAATGACTATAATGGATATAGATCAAAAAAGGAGATTCCGAGGATGCCGCCTATTGAAATAAAACCAGATATATATTGGATAGGGGTCAATGACAGAACCACTGATCTTTTTGAAGGGATGTGGCCCATAACCCGGGAAGGCGTTTCATATAATTCCTATCTTATCGACGATTCAAAGAAAGCTGTGATCGACTTGGCAAAATCAATCAAAGGAGATGATTTTTTCACCCAGATCGATGAGATAACAGACATAGCAAAGATCGATTACATCGTTGTCAACCATATGGAGCCGGATCATTCCGGTCTACTGAGGACCCTGCGGAGAATCGCTCCTGATGTGGAGATCTTGGGATCTGCAAAAACAAAAGCCCTGCTGAAGGATTTTTTTTCCATAACGGATAAGGTCCGGGTGGTAGAAGATGGAGACTCCATTTCTCTTGGGAAAAAAACTCTGAAATTTTTCTCAACTCCCTTTCTTCATTGGCCAGAAACGATCATGACCTACGAGACTTCAGAGAAGATTCTGTTTTCCTGCGACGCATTCGGAGGATATGGAGCTCTTCATGGGGCAATTTTCGATGATGATTGCAGGCACAACGAATTTTATCAGAAAGAAGCATTGAGATATTATGTCAATATCGTGGCCAATTTCAGCACCCGTGTTCTTTCTGCCATTGAAAAGCTTTCCGAAATTCCGGTGGATATCATCGCTCCATCGCATGGGCTTATCTGGAGGAAGAATGTTTCCCATATCATCGAGCTCTACCAACACTGGGCGCAGCTCGCTTCAGAGGAAGGAGAGCCGGGTATCACTCTGGTCTATGGGTCCATGTACGGCAACACAGAAGCCGCTATGAATGCCGTGGCTCAGGGTATATCCCAAGCAGGTGTTCCGGTTGAGGTCTTTGATGCATCTCGAACTCATGTCAGTTATATTCTTCCTTCATTATGGACAAAAAAAGGGGTGATGATCGGAGCTCCTACCTATGAAGTTTCCCTTTTTCCACCTGTAGGCCAGGTCCTAACCATGGCTGCCCATAAAAGGATCCGAAACAAAAAGGCAGCCTATTTCGGCAGCCACGGCTGGAGCGGCGGTGCCTTGAAAGATATCAAGAACATTATTTCCCCGCTGAATTGGGACCTGCTGGACACTTTTGAATATATCGGGAGCGCCTCACCGGAAGAGCTGAAAAAAGCGGAAGAGTTCGGGAAAAGATTTGCAGAAGCTGTTATAAAGACCTGATCCCGAGAACTTTACACCATCTAGTCAACATATTTCCTCTTTTCGATCCGTGTTTATTCGTGTTCGAGCTCGGAGTATTTTTTCTCGCCTGCCTCGATCCGGATACTCAGATGATTCTCAGGAGAAGGGAGTGGACACGTGGCGTAAAGAGTATAGGCGCACGGCGGATTATATGCCCGGTTGAAGTTCAGATCCACCTTTCCATTTTCCAGGAAGGCAGCGACCAGGAAACGTCCTGGGTCATATGTCTCATGTCCATTGGTGCCGTCTTTGAAGATGAAAAAAAGAGTCTTCGTATCAAGACTGTCACCAAAAGCCTGAAGCTGAAATTCCTGTCCGTCAAGCCTGAATCGAACGGTCCCAACCAAGGTCATCTCTGCCTGTGTTCCGATCATGGTCGGAACCGCAATGGTCTTCATTTCGGAATAAGCTAAAAAATCGGCTTTGATCTTGTGCTTTCTTTCAGGAGAAAAATAGGCTAGCCCTTTGTACTCTTTTAAGGGAGGATGGTTCAAATCTCTGAGACGGATAGCATATCTATCCCCTCTGTTGATCACCCACATCTTGAGATCCCCGATCTCTACGATATCCGGTTTTCCCGTGTCATCTCCCTTTAATTTTGCTTTGGATACGATCTTTCCATTGACTTTTAGCAAGACACCGGAATGGGCTTTCAGGAAGACATTTCCCTTCGTCAGAGTGAAGAGGCCTGTATGTTCCCGGGCCGAATTCTGAGGAAGCACGATGTCACATGTCTCGTCTGTACCGAAACTGTTTTCTCCCTCCTGCAGCCAGAACAATCCGGCAATAGAGAGCCAGCTTGTCGGTGATCTCATCTTCTGGTCTCTCTCCGCCCTCCAGCTCTTTTCCTCTTCCAGAAAAAACTGGGCCTTAGAATCTTCTGAAAAAGCTGCGACATCCGGAGAGAAAGCTAAATGGAAAAGTATAAGTCCCAATAGGATAAAGATAACTTGTTTATTCAGGATCATATCATTTTTCCTATCACGTAACTTTCACCTATTTTACCTGACTTATTCATTAAATCTGTCGACACCTATTCATAACATTAATGATTTAAGCTTTTAATGCCTGACTCCGGCAAGATCTAGGTTTGAACTTTTTTTCATTATATTCATTTCATTTTATGTCGCCATCTTTACCCCTTCCGGCGCCGTCTCAACCTATCCCCTTGACTCGTAAATAATCCAGGTTAATTAAAAACGGGACATCTGTCAATCACGACAGGTGTTGCACAGGCTGTCATCAGGAACAACCGATCCCCAGCCAGATCATGACTCCTTGCCTGAATCTTTAAGTTCTGCTACTGTTTCGAACCATGGATGCGCAAAAGCTCCCGAAGTCTGTTTTTTGGGTTCAGCTTCTTGTCATCCTGAGTTTCTGTTCGATCGCAATTTTGAATCTCATCCCCTTGTATTTCGAGCATCTCGGAGGGCGGCCCAAGCAGATCGGATTTCTCATCGGTCTTTTCCCCCTGGCATCTTTTTTGGCCCGGCCTTTCGGAGGATGGATCCTCAGCCGGTTCGATCCAAAAAAAATTCTTATCGCCGGTCTTTTCCTCCAGTTCAGCGTGACCTCCCTCTATCCATTGGTCACAAAGTTAAATGTTTTTATAGTTTTCATTCGATTCTTCCATGGAGTAGGATTGTCTCTCTTTATTCTTGCGGCTCTTTACATCGCAGTTCTCGTCGTGCGGGAAGACCAAAAAGCATATGCTCTCGGAGTCGTATCATCGGGTTTTATGCTTCCTTTGATCATCATTCCCTTTCTGGGAGAGGAGATCATCGTCCGTTTCGGATTTCTTGCTTTTTTTCTGGCCGCGATCCTTTTGGCTTTTATCCCCTTTGTCCTATCCTTTTTCACAAAAATATCTCTTCGACCGGTAAAAGAAGAGAGTATTGTTCCCGGCAGCGGATTTTTACGTTTGTTAGGAAAAAGAAAGATCCTATTGATCATTCTTTTGACATTTCTCTTCGAGATCGCTTTAAGCGCCAGTTTAAGTTTTGTGCCTCTTTTGGCCCACAATGAAGCCCTCCTCACAGCTGGAATTTTCTATACCCTCATGGGAACCGTAGCCGTGGTGGTGAGGTTATACGGAGGAAAAAGACTCCGGATCTGGGGAAACCCGAAGCTTATCGCGCCTTCATTTTTGTTGGTCGCACTGGGAGGAATTGTCCTTTATGTCGCAGCCTCCAATTGGATTCTGGCCTTATCCGGATTGCTTTGGGGTATAGGGGCCGGTGTTCTCTACCCTCACCTTTCCTCGTATGTCATGGAGGGCACAAGAAAAAACGATCGTAGTAAAGTCTTGAGCCTGTTTGCTTCCTCTGTTGATCTCGGATTTGCCATGGGGCCGATCTTTTTTGGATTCATTTCTCAATATTTTGGTATCCAGACCGCATTCCTGCCATTTTTCCTGGTCTTTCTCGTCCTTTCCTTGACGATCTTGGCCATCGGCAGGAAGACATTGCACATGCAGCAATAGAGAAACTCGACCGATTTCAGATATGAGCAAAGCCACATATTCTCCCAGTTATCTCAGGATTCATGCCGACAAAACAATCGAAGAAAAAATCGAAAAAGCTCTTCATCTCTTAGAAAATTGCAGAGTATGCCCGAGGAACTGCGGAACCCATAGAAAAACAAATCATGATGGATTCTGTCATGCCGGGTTCCTCCCGGTTGTATCCTCCTATGCTCCTCATTTCGGAGAGGAAAAACCGCTTGTCGGAACCAATGGCTCCGGAACTATCTTCTTTACCCACTGCAACTTAAAGTGCGCATTTTGTCAGAATTATTCAATAAGCCATCTTGGAGAGGGGCATGAGGTTTCCTTCGAAAGACTGGCCGGCATGATGCTAGAGCTTCAAGGTCTGGGCTGCCATAACATCAATTTCGTCAGCCCTTCCCATTATGTTCCCCAGATATTGAAAGCCCTTCCAACCGCCATCAGTAACGGTCTTTCCATTCCTCTTGTCTACAACACAGGTGGTTATGATTCCATAGAAACGCTTGAATTGTTGGATGGAGTCATTGATATCTATATGCCGGATTTTAAATTCATCCGGAGTGATGTGGCGGACGATCTGATGCAAGCGCCCGATTATCCCCAGATCGTAAAATCGGCATTGGTGGAGATGCACAGACAGGTCGGAGAACTTACGCTTGACAAAAATGGAATTGCCTGCAGAGGATTACTTGTGCGGCATCTTGTTCTGCCAAAAAGATTGGCGGGCACAAAAAAGGCCATGGAGTTTTTGACAAAAAAGATCTCTCCGGATACCTACGTGAATATCATGGCCCAGTATCATCCATTCGGACGCATTTCTTCATCATCTCCTCTGTCACGGCGCATTTCTTCCTCAGAATACAAGGAAGCCCTGCGATCTGCTAGAACCGCCGGCATCCACCGGTTGGAGTGAGACAAGGAATACAGGCGGCTTGCTGTTATTCCTTGAAATCTGTACCAACAAAGATTATAAATTTAGGGATGCGCCCACAAAAAGAGATTAAATATCTTATCATCCCGGAATGGGAGAGAATTCCATTCCTCATCCATGGTTTCGGAACCAGGGAACTGACATTGGAGGCTGTATCAAATCTGGATGAATTCAAGGATTTCAAGACGGTGCTTCTGCAGCAGATCCACTCATCTGTCATTCACATCATCGAAGACGAAACAAAGAAGATCCACAAAGGAGATGCCTTGATCACTTCCCGGTCAAACATCCTGCTTGTCATCAGGACGGCGGATTGTCTTCCTGTTTTTATCATGGATGAATCGCGGAGAGTTGCAGCCGCAGCGCATTGCGGCTGGAGGGGAACCGCAAAAAAAATCCTTCCGAAGGCCCTAAAAAAATTGGATCGTCGATTCGGGTGTCGCCCGGATGATCTGTCCATTGCTTTCGGACCATGTATCGGGCAGGACTGCTATGAGGTCGGACGAGATGTGGTTGAGAAATTTCACAGAGAAGGATCATCCAGGAAAGCTTTCAAAGATATTCCTCAAACGAAAGATAAGTTCCTCCTCGATCTTAAGGAGGCAAACCGTCAGCAGCTTTTCGATGCAGGAGTTCGTCGGGAAAACATGTTCGATCCATTCTCCTGTTCCCACTGCGATGATCGTTTTCTTTCCCACCGAAGAAAACCTGAACAGACCGGCAGGCTGCTGAATTTTATCGGATGGAGAGAATAAAATCGGTTTACTGTTGATTTTTCAAATGAATTTAATTATTCTTTACTGAAAGTGAAAAAAGCATATTCTCAAATCTCGCTCCCCGGCTTTCCTCTATTCAAGAAGGGAAAGGTACGCGATGTGTATGAGGTCGGCGACAGCCTTTTGATCATCGCATCGGATAGAATATCCGCCTATGATTATGTCCTGCCATCTCTTATTCCAGAAAAGGGAAAGGTCCTGACGCAACTTTCAAAATTTTGGTTTGAACACACGGCACTGGTCTGCCCGAATCACATGATCACGGCAGAGGTCGATGACTTTCCTCAAGATCTCAGAAAGCTGAGAAAAAAACTCGAGAAAAGATCTATGCTCGCAAAAAAGACCAAGGTTCTTCCTGTCGAATGTGTCGTTCGAGGATACTTATCCGGGTCCGGCTGGAGAGAATACAAAGCCAGCGGGAAAACAAGCGGTGTGAAGCTTCCTCCCGGATTGAAAGAGTCAGACAGACTGGAAGAACCCATCTTTACTCCCGCAACCAAAGCTGAAAGCGGGCATGATGAGAATATTTCTTTTAAAGAGATGCAGAAGATCATCGGTGCTGACCTGGCCCTAAGGGTCCGAGACACAAGTTTCGAGCTCTATCAAAAAGCTGCTCTCCATGCCATATCAAAAGGCGTCATCATAGCGGATACGAAATTTGAATTCGGTATCTCAGGAGATGAGCTCATTCTTATCGATGAGATCTTTACACCTGACTCTTCCCGATTCTGGCCAAAAGAGACCTATAAACCAGGAGGGCCACAGCCAAGTCTGGACAAACAATTCGTCAGAGATTACCTGGACAGCACAGGCTGGGACAAGAACTCAGACCCCCCTGTTCTTTCTGCTTCCATCATTAAACAGACATCCAATAAATATCAGGAGATATATCGCCTTCTTACGAGCAAGAACGCTTTATGATGTCTGCACCCGTAGACCTGCATATCCATTCCAACAAGAGCAGCGATGGATCGTTCTCCCCCTCCCAGATCGTCGCGTTCGCCTATGAAAATAGGATGCAAGCCATCTCTATCACCGACCATGATACCTTAGCCGCCTATCCTGAGGCGCTCCAATGCGAGCATGCCAATGATGTCGAAGTAATCCCCAGCGTTGAATTGACGACACGTCTTGATGATCGGGAATTTCATATTCTTCTTCCCTTCATAGAATGGGAGTCAGAGGATATGCAAAACCTGATCCGACAAGTGGCAGGTAGAAGGATCCAGGAAGCAAAACACAGAGTTGAAAAACTCCGTTCGCTTGGAATGGACATAACTTGGGAGGATGTCCTCCATGAAGCCGGATTTTTCCCTCCGCTCGGTGTGACCATCGCCATGGCATTTTTAAAAAAAGCAAAAGACAAGGGGAATCCTGTCCACCTGAAATACTATGAAACAAAAAGATCCGGATTCAATCCATATCGTTTTTACAAAGATCATTTTGAAGAGGGAAAACCTGCATTTGTCCCTCGGCGCAACTTGAACGTTGTGGATGTACTGAAGAAAGCAAAACAGGCAGGCAGTGTTCCTATTCTTGCTCATCCGGGAGCCGCGTTCATGCATGTTGACAGGAATGATGTTATTCTTTTAAAAAACGCAGGCCTTGAGGGAATGGAAGTATTCACGTCGTACCATGATGAGAACCAAACAGAGTTCTACGGGAATATCGCGGCAGAGTTCGATCTTGTCAAGACGGCAGGCTCTGATTTTCATGGATCGATCAAGCCGCACATTCCTTTTGGATATCTCCAAGCAGGAGACTATAAGATAGTGGAAGAACTTAAAAAAAGGAGACCGTGATGACATTGAATTGGTTGGATATCCTCATGATCCTTATAGTTCTTACGACATTCCTCATCGGTATCATTAAGGGACTCGCTAAACAGATCATCGGGCTCTTGGCGGTCATCATCGGACTGATCTTGGCTGTCCACTATTATAACTCTGCAGCGGATTTATTAATAAAGGTTATCAACAACAGGATGATCAGCAATCTCCTGGCATTTCTAGGAATATTCTTTGTAGTTGTCAGTGTGGGGGCTGTCATATCCTGGTCATTGTCAAAAATCATAAAAGGACCGTTGAAATTCGTCAATCATATTCTCGGCGCCGCGCTCGGGATACTGAAAGGGATACTCATATGCGGAGTGATCGTATTTGCTCTGCTCATATTCCCTGTCAATAAAAAAATGCTCAAGGAATCCGAATTGGCAGCCTATTGCGCCCAGATGACAAAGGCGGTCTATTATCTCATTCCGCGAGATCTCAGAGAAGAATTTTACGATGCCTATGATGACATCATCAGGAACAGGGGGGAGGATGAAGAAAGAATATAGCGGGCTTAATATCCATCAAAAACTGGAATTGCTTATCGACGATATGGTTGAGAAAGAATTGTCTTTGCAAGAAGCCTTACAGGAATTCAAAACGATCTATATCGAGAAGACCTCTTTGAAATTTAACGGAAATAAAACCAAGATGGCAAAAGCTCTGGGGCTCCACCGCAATACCCTCAATCACCAAATAAAATCCCTAAAACCCTAATAATCTTTCCTGAGAGCATGATCCTCAAGAACACCTCTGCGGGACTGCTTCTTCTTACTTTTAAAAGATATAAAAGAGCATCATTCAGGAAGGGGAAATAAAATTAGCACTCTTTCCTCAAGAGTGCTAATTTTTCTTATTTTTTTCTTGACAATCAGAAAAGATTTCTCTATATTAGCACTTTATTCATAGGACTGCTAGTCCAAATCATACAGGAGGTTTTCATGAAGGTAATTCCTTTATACGACAGGGTTCTTCTTAAAAGAACAGAAGAACAAGAAGTGAAAAAAAGTGGAATCATCATCCCTGATACCGCTAAAGAAAAACCACTTGAAGCTGAAATTATTGCAGTGGGAAGTGGCCGCGTTAATGATGACGGCAAGGTTGTTCCCCTTCAAGTCAAGAAAGGCGACAGAGTGCTTATTGGGAAATTCAGCGGAACCGAAGTCATGGTGAACGATGTCGAGCACGTGATCGTTCGGGAAGATGAGATTTTAGCAAAGATCACCTGACAGGGTGAATAGGAGGAACAATGGCAAAACAAATCACATTTGGTGACGAAGCAAGACAGGCGCTTTTCAAAGGCGTCAACACGCTCAGTAATCTTGTTAAAGAAACACTCGGCCCCAGGGGAAAAAACGTTATTCTGGATAAAAAGTTCGGCTCGCCCACGAGCACGAAGGATGGAGTAACAGTTGCCAAGGAGGTCGAACTCGAAGATCCCATGGAAAACATGGGAGCCCAGCTTGTAAAAGAAGTCGCATCCAAAACTTCGGATGTCGCTGGGGATGGAACGACAACAGCTACCGTCCTGGCTCAGACCATTTACGCCGAAGGACTGAAATATGTCACGTCCGGCGCTAATCCGACTCTCATAAAAAAAGGAATCGATGTAGCCGTCGCAGATATCACAAAAAATCTCAAGAAACTCAGCCGCGATGTCAGCGGCGAGATGATCGCCCAGGTCGGAGCCATTTCTGCCAACAATGACGAGTCCATCGGAAAGATCATCGCTGAAGCCATGGACAAGGTCGGAAAAGACGGCGTCATCACCGTCGAAGAAGCAAAAGGCTTGGAAACGACCATGGATATCGTCGAAGGAATGCAGTTCGACCGCGGGTATCTTTCCCCTTATTTCATCACAGATCCTGACCGGATGGAATGCGTCTTGGAGAATCCCGTAATTCTTCTTCACGAAAAGAAGATCAGCAACCTTCGGGAATTTCTTCCGCTTCTGGAAAATGTGGCCAAAATGGGCAAGCCGCTTCTGGTTATCGCCGAAGAGGTCGAAGGTGAAGCCCTGGCGACACTGGTGGTCAACAAGCTTAAAGGCACGTTTGCCTGTGCATCGGTGAAGGCACCTGGCTTCGGTGACCGAAGGAAAGCCATGCTCGAAGATATTGCCACTCTCACAGGCGGAAAGGTCATCACCGAAGATATCGGTGTCAAACTGGAAAGTGTCTCAGTGGATTGGCTCGGCGAGGCAAAAAAAGTCGTTATCGATAAAGACAACACCACCATCGTGGAAGGAAACGGAAAATCCGAAGATGTTCAAGCCCGGATCAAGCAGATCAGGACTCAGATCGAAGACACAACTTCAGACTACGACAAAGAGAAGCTTCAAGAAAGATTGGCCAAGATGGTCGGCGGAGTCGCATTGATCAAAGTGGGAGCCGCTACCGAGACAGAGCTCAAGGAAAAAAAGGCCAGAGTTGAAGATGCCATGCATGCGACAAAAGCAGCTGTTGAAGAAGGAATCGTTCCAGGAGGAGGCGTTGCTCTCTTGAGATGCCAAAAAGGCCTAGAATCACTTTCCGTCGAGGGAGATCTGCAGATCGGAATAGCTATCGTAAAAAGAGCCATCGAAGAGCCTCTCCGTCAGATCGCCGACAATGCGGGATATGAAGGCTCTATCGTCGTTGAAAAAGTCAAAGGACTGGAACAGGATCATGGATTCAATGCCCTGACAGAAAAGTACGAAGATCTCGTCAAAGGCGGTGTTCTCGATCCTGCTAAAGTTGTCCGGATAGCCCTCCAGAATGCTTCAAGTATTGCTGGACTTCTCTTGACCACAGAGGGTTTAGTCGCAGACAAACCTGAAGAAGACAAGGGACCGAAATACCCCATGCCCCCTGGCGGCGGAGATATGTACTGATAGAAAACACTCAAAAAAAGCCCCGGTTCCATACCGGGGCTTTTTTTTTGCCCTTTTCCAGTTCTCACTTCGATTGTTTTTATGGTATAAAAAGAGCGTGTTCAAACTGTTTGACAGGTATATCCTAAAAGAGATCTTCCCTCCTTTTGTCATAGGATTTGTTGCCTACACTTTTGTTTTGATGATGCAGCAGATCCTACTCCTCTCTGAGATGTTCATTGCCAGGGGAGTTCCTCTTGGATCTGTCCTAAAATTCTTTTTATATCTTCTTCCCTCTATCCTCGCTTTCACAGTTCCCATGTCCGTCCTTCTTGGAACTCTTGCTGGTCTCAGCAGAATGTCTTCAAACACGGAAATCACTGCCCTCAAGACCTTAGGGATCGGACAGAAAAGACTGCTCAGACCGATTCTTCTTTTTGCATTGTGTGGATGGTTCGTGTCGTCCTTTCTGTCCCTATATATAGCACCTCATGCCAACTACATGTGCATACAAGTATTTTCGGAGGAAGTGGTGAGAAAGGTGCAGTTCGAGGTGGAACCGCGACGTTTCAATGATTCAATCCCGAATACTATGATCTATTTTCAGGATTTTACTAAAGAAAGAAACTGGGAAGACATTTTTGTCTTTCTCGATGATCAACCCAACAAGCCGAGGATCATATTTGCAAAGGAAGGACGATTGCACTTTTTCCCTCAGAATGAGAGAGCATACATCGAGCTGTTTGAAGGAGTTCTTCACTCCTATCCCCGAGGAAATCCAAAGGAATACAGCATGACCTTTTTCGAGACTTTTAAAGAGGAGATCAATATTAAAGATCTTTTTGCCTCAATCTCTCACAGAAAAAGAGTCCGAGAGAAAGATATCGTTGAGTTATTCAGGGATGTCGCGGTCATGAAAAATCGGGAGGAAAATCCATCCGAGAACGATCCCTTTGTTTTCCCACTGAATCAAAGAGAACTCCATTCTCATCAAGTCGAAATTCACAAGAAATTCGCCATCCCTTTTTCCTGTTTTATATTTGCTTTTCTTGCCCTCCCACTGGGAGCATCGAGCAGAAAAGGAGGCAGGACAAGCGGATTCACCATCAGCATCGGGCTGATCATCATCTATTATGTTCTATTGACGGCCGGTGAACAGATGTCTGTTGACGGCAGCCTCCCGCCCTGGTTTGGCACATGGGGGCCTAACATCCTGTTCGCTTGCATAGCGCTCCTCTTGTTCTCGTTCACGCTCAAGGAGTTCTTCCCCTTTCCGCGTTTTCTTAGAAAAAAGGAAAAGTACCGTTTAGAGGTAAAAAGACCGGATGTCAGGGAACGCCCGAGAATTTTCCTGCGGTTCCCGAACATCCTCGACCGATATATTTTGCGAAGGTACGCATTTATCCTGCTTCTAGCCTTTATCAGTGTCATGCTGATCTTTTGTATTGTGACTTTCTTTGAGCGCATCGACAGCATCAACGAACACAATAAACCTTTGGGTTGGCTTTTCAGTTATATCCTTCATTCTTTGCCGCATTTCATCTATATATCTTTTCCGGCGATCGTGCTGGTCTCGACCCTACTCAGCCTGGGCCTGCTGACGAAATTCAATGAGATTACAGCCATGAAAGCATGCGGGATAAGCCTTTACAGAACCGTCCTGCCCGTGCTTGTTGCTGCCATCTTGGTAAGCCTTTGCTCGTTTTATCTCCAAGAGAACATCATCCCCACCGCAAATAAAAGAGCTGAGGAAACCTGGGATCGTATCATAGACGTCCCCCCCCGCAGCCGAAACTATCTCGACCGCAGGTGGGTGATGAGCAAAACCAGAGACCGATTTTTTCATTACAGATATTTCGATCCAGTGACTTCAACATTCAACAATCTCTCTATCTACGATGTGGATGATGCAACTTGGTCCCTAAAGAAAAGAACATTTGCCGTTAAAGCTTTTTTGATGGATGGAAAGCTGTTATTGAATAACAGCTGGTCCCGCGAGTTCGAATCCAACCAGCCGGTTGATTATAAGGAAGCACAAACACAATATCTGGATATCGATGAAGAGAGAACCTTTTTTCTAAAAATGAGAAAAATACCGGACCAAATGAACTTTGGTGAACTCAAAACATACATTAAAGATATTGAAGAGAGGAATTTTGAAACAAGGACATACAGAATAAACCTCCATTACAAAATTGCATTTCCTTTCGCCTGTATCATCATGGCTCTTTTGGGGATCTCTTTCGCCTTCTATATGGGGAAGCGGGGGGCGCTTGTCGGCCTGGGTCTGAGTCTTGTGATCGCCATGGTGTTCTGGGGAGCGATCGGGGTGTTTAAAAGCCTGGGTTATGTAAATTTTTTGAGCCCCCTGCTGGCAGCTTGGGGTCCCAATATCATTTTCGGGATTATTGGGCTGTATCTAATTTTTTCCATCCGGACGTGATCCTTGATCTCCATATAAAGAAGTGTTTTTTCTTACGGAATGAAAAGGGGAATTGTATGCCGGGCTCCCGGCGAGAGATTCACATCTTGTATTTGCCGAAATCCTCGGGTTTTAAGTTCTCAAGCCACTTTTTCAGTTTTTCTGAATCTTCGAGATTATCATCGAATTTCAGGCTTTGAGCCTTTTGGACGACTGAATCTTCGACAAAAATCGGGGTGTCGGTGCGAAGCGAGAGCGCGATGGCATCAGATGGACGGGAATCTATCGTAAAACTTTTTCCATTGTAGGAACAGTGAATTAGAGCATAGAAGGTATTGTCTCTCACATCGTTCACAACAATCTTGTTTATCGATATTTCCAATTCTTCAAGAAAATTCTTCAAGAGATCATGCGTCATAGGACGAGGTGTGGACACGTTCTCTATCTTCAAGGCGATGGCGTTCGCTTCGAAAACTCCGATCCATATGGGAAGGAGCCTCTCGCTTCTGACGTCCTCCAGCACGACGATGGGCATTTTCGAAAGAGGGTCCACAACAAGCCCTTTGATCTTCATTTCGATTTCCATTGTGTATTCTCTCTGTTACAGTTAAATATATGTTCTGAATGCTTTGATGTCAAGAAACTCAGAAACGGTGGAGTTCCACAGATTTTCGTGTCAGCAGACCTTTTTCATTTATTAGCCTGACTTATTCATAAAATATGTCGACACCATTATATAAGATGAATGATTGAAGCATGTTATGCCTGATTTCAGCAAGATCCAAGGTTGGACTTTTTTTTAATTATATTCATATCATTTTATGTCGACATCTTTTACCCTACAGGCGCCGACCCAACCTACCCGCCAATCTTACCGCATCGGCTTCCTCGCAGCCTGTTCGACGTACATCAGTACGCCTTCACAGGCCACATCGTCGCCGCTACGGCACCGACCCAACCTAGCCCCCTTGACTCGTGAATAATCCAGGTTTTAGATAGCAGAGGAGGTATATTTTTTAAAACAGGTTTAATTGATCTTTTTCTTCTTGTTTTTCAAGGTCATCATCAAAGAGGGAGATCTTTCCGAAGCAACCATCATGACCCGGCAGGATGTTGACCTGGCCTTTTCTCATCCTCTCGATCCCAAGGCCGACCCGTTCTGGAGATATTCTCTGCAGCTCGGGGATTGGGACGTCACAAAGGATCGTTTGTTCATCTTTGAAGGCGTTAATAAACCGGAAATACACGTCCCAAACACTGCGGCAATCCGAGGATTTTTCAACAGCTTGCCCAATGATCTCGTTTAAAGGGATCAAATTCCTGAAGGGAATACGCTGTGGGAACTTCCCCTCAGGATCCTGGTCGCTCAGTTCTTCGACTCTATGCATCACCCCGATAGTCAGTTTTTTACCGCATTCAGGGCAGATGAAATCCCGTCGAATGGTTTCCTGCGGGGAAAAGACCACATTGCATTTTCTGTGGCCATCAAAATGATATTTCCCCTCTTGAGGGAAGAACTCTACTGTATTGAGAAACCGGGCAGGGTCTTTTCTCTTGATCGCTTCGATCAAGCTGGAGAAATTGAAATCTATGTTGAAAACATTGCCTTCTCTTCCAATCTTAGAGGGCGAATGAGCATCTGAGTTCGATACAAGTGTGTATTTGTCGAGTTTTGACAAGCGCCAGTTCATAGAAGGATCCGAAGAGAGACCTGTTTCCAGGGCAAAGATAAACGGGGTCATTTCCTCAAAGCATTCCTCGATCGTATCAAAGCCTGAATTTGCTCCGAAGAGAGAGAACCAGGGTGTCCAAATATGGGCAGGTATAACGACACTGCCTGGAGCGTGGTCCGCAACCATTTTCACAAAATCTTTTACATCCATACCCAAGATCGGGCGTCCGTCCGAACTGAGATTGCCTATACCGGTCAGTTTGGCATTTATCTTTTCCACGGTTTCGAAATCGGGAGCGAGAAGAAGAAGATGGATCTTTCTCACTTTTCCCATCTTGGAATAGATGAAGCTGATCTCAGCGGTTAAAACGAACGAAACATCTTCTCGCTTGACTGAAATCTTGGATAAGTATTCATTTTCAGAAGGAAGGATCTGTTTCAACCGGAAAAAACCATTTCCGAGAGGCTCTAATTTTTCTTTGCATAAAAAAAGCCATTCCGGGTGTGTGAAATCACCTGTACCGAGAAGAGAGATTCCTTTTATCTTTGCCCAATATACCAATGTGTCCAGCGTCATGTCGCGGGAGGTAGCACGGGAGAATTTGGAGTGGATATGAAGGTCGGAAACGAATTTCATTCGAGTTCCAAGTGTATGAAAAGGATTCGTTCATTTCAAGGAAAAGTGTGTAAATATAGTTTACATAACGGTATTTTTTTATGGCTTTTTACCTGCACGATCGCTTCATATGAGCTGGCATAAAATTTGCTCTTTAGTAAAACGTCCGATGAAAATGCCTGATCCAAAAACCGGGGAAACTCTCTACTTCATTTTATCTGCTATAATGGAGTGTGTCAGATAAAAACAAGAAAATGAATAAAAAATTCATGCCCCGCATTCAAATATTGGCAGCCGCTCTCCTGATTTTCTTTCCATTCTCTCTCGCCCAAGCCGAGCAAATCGAGAATCTAACAAAAAGCCTTCAACGCTCACTTGTTGAAAAAGACATCTCTCGATATGCAGAACATTTTTCACTCCGCCTTCGCAAGGGTGAAAAATCATCCATACAGGAGAGACTCGACCTCTATTCCCTGGAAATGCTTTCTTTCTCCAACAAAAACATAAAAATGACCGGCGGAAATGCAGATATTATCGTTCGAGCCGTGTTTAAAAATGACTTTTCAGTCCTTTTCGAGACTTGGGAGTTGCAACTCTCAAAAAAAACGGGGAGCTGGTTGATAAGCAATAAAAAGATCAGCTCTGATTCCAGTACCATGTTCAATATCAAGATCCCCTCAGAGAGATTTGAACGGGTTAAATCGGTCGAGATCGAGAGCGTGGATATCCGGCTGCGTTTCGATGATGCCATTCTGTTTTTTGATAACATCCCGGAGATCGAAACTGCTCTTCTCATCATGGGTGACGGACATGTCCGTTTTTCTCCATCCCACTCCCGGGAAAAGCATATACTTCAACATCTCACAAAGAACACATATTTGGAGGATGAGATAGAGTATGCATTTCTCAGATTTTCACAAGACTATTTCAACCGCAAAATCAAGATCATACGCTATGTTGAAGAAGGCCCTTCTGTCGACATCACCAAAGAAAAGAGCAAGGCCTATTCATTGTTTACCAAGCATTACTCCCGGTCCTTCACGGTCGAGAATTCGATCACAGGAGATGTCCTGTCCATTCTACCATCGGGAGATCAATCTGTGATCGAGTTCAAGGGGAAAAACATTGGCATCTATTCATATATCTACCTGCCCAGAGGAGAGGAGAAAGTTAATTTATACGAGTGGGAGAACGACAGGATCATCAGTCTCTATACACCTCAAACAAAGGGCGGAGAGATGCAGATGTTCTTCCACATTCCCAATGATTATGACATAGAGCATTATCAAGCCGAGGTGGATTTCAATCCGGATACATCCTACCTCGCAGCAAAAGCAAAGATCAGACTGTTTTCGCAATTCCAAAATCTGAGATTCACACGTTTCCGCTTCAATCCAGATCTTTCCATTCTTCGTATTATCGATGGAAAAAAACGGGAGTTGTTCTTTACTCAGGACAAACTCAGAAATTCTCTTTATGTGTATTTCATTGATCCTCTCAAGCAAAACGAAACAGAGGAATTAGAAATATACTACCGGGGAAAGATCCTTCCGGCCGACCATATAGGAGAAATTTTCTATTCCCGTAAATATGGTGATGACTATGTAAGCACTCCATTCAGTCAAGACACATATTTCTTTGGCAAATCCTCCTATTGGTACCCGGAATCTCCTTTCGATGATTATTTTACATCTGAAATCAAGATCATTGTTCCCCCAGAATACAGGGCGGTTTCCAATGGGAAACCAATGGGCAGAGTAACGATGAACGGGATGGAAGAAGTCGAACGGATAGACGATATCGGCAATTATATTTATACCTTCAAATCTGATAAACCATTGAAATCCCTCTCATTCATTGTCGGCCCCTTGGAGAGAATCGAAGAAGAAAAGAGTCCTATTCCTATTCAGGTTTTCCGAGCAGCCTCGGTCTCTTCGCCTCGGGAAGAGATAATCCCGGAAATGAAAGTCATCCTTGGATTTTTTAGCAATGCATTCGGTGATTTTCCTTTTGAGCACTTGAGTGTTGTCCAGAGGTTGTGGACGACAAAGGGGGGATTGAGCGCCGCCTCCTTCCTTATCCTTCAAAATATACCGAGAACCTACCACCGGTTCAACAGAGAGATGCAGGTCTCCAACAGCACTGTCGATCTGTCACGCTGGAATGGATATTTTTTGGCGCACGAGATCGCTCATCAGTGGTGGGGACATGGAGTTACCTGGGAATCCTATCAGGACCACTGGATAAGTGAAGGTCTTTCCCAGTATGCCGCCATATTATATTTAATAGAAAAATTCGGCGATTCAGCAGCTTCGGATATCAAACAAAAGTTCTCCCGTCAGATCCAAAAGTTCTCGAAATGGGGCCCAATAACACTCGGAACACGCTTAAGCTACTATGATTATGACGCTTACCAGGCAATCATATATAATAAGACCGCGCTGGTATTCGACATGCTGAAGGATCTGATGGGGAAAGAGCTTTTTTTTAAAGGATTGAAAACATTTTTCTCACGATTTAAATACCGGACCGCAAAAACGATTGATTTCATCCACTCCATGGAAGAGACCTCCGGTAGAGAGCTGGATTCATTTTTTAATGGCTGGTTTGACAATTATGATCTCCCCCGGGTTGAAGTCAGCCATTCTATCCATGAGGAAAAAGGAAGCCATATTCTTAAATTAAGAGTGGTGCAAACAGAAATTATCTTCGTCTTTCCCTTACTTGTCGAATGGAGAGAAGACGGACTCCTTCAGCAGAAGAAAGTTGTGGTCGATGAGAAGATCGAAGAGTTCAAATTTCAGCTCCCTGTCAAACCGAAAAAAATCAGGATCAATTCAGACAATGCTGTCCCTGGAAGATTCAAACATTGAATTCTTTTCTTTGAGGAGAGATCGACTCAGAAACACCGGATGAGTTTCTTCAATGCTAATAATCCTTCTTGAATATTCTCTTGGAGATTGATACGAAAGATCTGCTGGCCGGACTGCTTTAAGGCCAGATAATCCCCTCTTGATTGAGCTTCCAGCAAAGATTTGAACGTGAAACCGGTCTCAGGAACGGACAGGTCTGACTCAGGCTCATCCACAAGCTGAATGAAAAATCCGGTTCTTGGTCCTCCTTTGTGGATCTGTCCTGTGGAATGAAGGAATCTCGGGCCAATACCAAGTGTCGTCACTGTCCCTGTTTTTTGAAAAAGTTCCTGCCGGAATTCTTTCAATGCGAACAAGACTTCTTTAGAAGGGGCAAGATAAGCCTGGATCCCGATATAATCATATTTTTTTTCTTTTTCCATATATTTTAGTAAAGCACCGGCCATTATTTGCGGGTCATCCTGAAAAATTGTGTGTTCCTGGGTGTCTTTTCCCTCTATTCCCTCAGACATGATCGTTCTAGTGAGATCCTTGGAACGCCCGACATCCGGCTGGTTGAAAGGATGTATCCCAAGAATCGAACTTGCTGCGGAGACAGCCAATTGCCAGTTGAAAATATCATACCCCAGATCAAAGAGGTCTTTATAAACGCATTCTATAACAGGAAGTCCTCTTTTTATGAGAGCTTCAACCAGGGCCTGTTCTCCATGATCCTCGTCTTTTTCAAGTCTTGCATAATAAAAGATACGGTCTTCTGAATAGTCACAGGGAGAGGTCAATGGTTCGTTTACGACAGGGAGAATACCTTTACCGTTCTTTCCTGTGCTCTCTGCGACCAATTGTTCAAGCCAATCTGCGAAGGCACGGATGGAGTGAGAGGTTAAAATAGTGAATTTGTTTTGCTCGAGACCAACCTCTCCAAATGCCGCTCCTATTCGGAGTCCCGGTGCCAAATCTTCGGATTGAGAAAACATATTCTCATCTGCGGCCTTCTTTGCTTGAGCCAAAAGCTTGGCGATATCCACGCCGATGAGCGCTGCCGGAACCAGTCCGAACTCTGTGAA
>Ga0255055_10000151_pt1 | contig 51216 bp, 39 predicted proteins | sample JV7_2_27_MG_FD_188633 | JGI IMG/M metagenome (GOLD analysis project Ga0255055, IMG submission 188633) | Seawater microbial communities from Jervis Inlet, British Columbia, Canada - JV7_2_27 | ecosystem: Environmental > Aquatic > Marine > Inlet | place: Canada: British Columbia | collected... | reverse complement strand
AACCCGGTTTCAACTACAGCCTTTTTGGTTTTCAATTGGCTTAGCTTTATGGCTTCGGCCATTAGGTTGTCATCAATAACGATATTGGTCCGCATGATTTTTCCTCTATGTGTATTGTTTTACATAAATATACACATTAATAATATAATATGCAAGACCCATTTTTCAAAAATATTAGTCTGAATTAATATGTTGAATGCATATCAAACGGCTGAAGCTGACCCGCCGTCGCTAAAAAGCTATGGCGCGGCAGGCCGTGGAGTAGCCCTGCGGTTTCCTGAAAAGGCCGTGCAGGCTTGAAATCCTTTTGGCAGGCAGCTTAGCCGTGACGTTATCTTTTCAATATTTTCGTTACATACACATGTTTTGTATGATAATGTGTATGCAAAATCGAGGTGATCTGATGAAATGTACAAATATCGTACTCGATGATAAACTTGTAGAAGAGTGCTTTAACGCGACCGGTATAAAAACACAAAGAGCTTTAATCGATCATGCATTAGGTGAGCTGCTTCGACATGAATCTCAAACTAAGATTCTCGAACTCAAAGGTAAAGTTCATTGGGAGGGCAATCTTAACGAGTGGCGCCGGGGGCACGGTTCATGATGATTCTTGTCGATACAAAGGTATCACAATCCGAAAACCATTCGATTGTATGATTGCCTCGGTTGCCATCGAAAACGACATAGCTCTCCTGCACAATGATAAGGATTTTCAGCCCATTGAGAAGCGCTGCGGCTTAAAAGTGTTGTCATTAACTGAAAAAAAATGAAAAAAGATTTGCTTTCAGAAAAAATCAGAAATCTTGCTGATTCGATAGGAATAGATGCTTTGGGATTTGCTGAGGCATCCGAATTTTCAGATTATGCATTAAGAAGTTCTAAACGGCGAGATCCGAAACTATCTTTTCCGAACGCAAAAACAATCATTGTTGCAGGTATATACATTGGGGCGGTGACCCTGCCAAATTGGGCAAACCCCTGGTATGGTAGAACGAGTAGACTCTATCTTTCAGAGTTTTTCCTTGATGTGGTGAAACCGCTTGAACCAATTGTCGGTTTTTTAAAAAATGAGGGGTATCAAGCAATTGTTTGTGAGGGTTCTAAAAAAGAAGGATCTATTCTTCCATTAAAACTTGCTGCAATAAGAGCAGGTTTAGGATGGCAAGGCAAGCATTCTTTGCTTATATCAAAAAAGTATGGAACGTTTTTAGCTCTTGGAGGAATTATAACAAACGCCGATCTTGAGCTTAACGCCAAAGAGGAACCCAATCGATGCCACAAATGCGACAAATGTCAAAAAGCCTGTCCTTTAGCAGCGCTTGATCAACCGTATGTATTGAATGTAAAAAAGTGTATGTCACATCTTCTAACGGCTGAAAATCTATCCAAAAAAGTGCAAGTTGTTATGGAGAATAGAATTGGTGATTGCGAGATATGTCAAGAATCCTGTCCTTGGAATAAAAAACACCTTGATAATCCTTTAGTAACGAATATGACAAAATCTTTTCAAAAGAAAATTGAAGATTGGGAGAAATTTTTTTACTTACCTGATTTAGTTGAATTATCAGAAAAAGGATATAGAGAAAAGCTTGGTCATCTTAACACAGGTATTCCTTATAATATATTCCATCGGAATGTTTTGATGGTAATGGAAAGAGCAATAAAAATTGGAAAGATGGCTAATAAATAAATTCAGCGGACACAAAACGCCGCGCCGCTGATTTCAACGTTAGGTTTCTAAGAGATATGATACTTCGTTCAAGCACAAACGATGATTTAAGAGTTTTGATGTCGTGGATAAAGGATAAAGATTCATGCGCATGATTTTGAAACCTGGCAGTGCAAATGAAGTTAAACCGCCGTCGTCTCTGTAAAAGGGAGATTCATGTCACCGATATATGTAGATTTTGATGACGTATTATCTGATACCACCAGCGCATTTCTCAAAATACTGAAACTAGAATTCGGTAAAAGTGTAGATTTTGAGGATATTTTCTCGTTCGATCTCAAAGTTTCTTTTAAGCTTAGCGAAAGTGAATATGAACATTTTTTTCAGAGGGTCCACCAGGCTGAAGTGATAATGGCGTTTGCCCCCATAGAAGGTGCTATCGGCGCATTAGAAAAGTGGGTCAAGCTTGGCTATCAAATTTCGATCGTAACCGGTCGGTTAACCACTGCCTATGAAGCGTCACTGGATTGGCTTGCAAAACACAGCGTCCCTTACCATTCCTTTACGATGGTCGATAAATATTCCCGGGGAAATATAGACACAAAAATTGCCATTTCGATGGAAGAATTTTCTGAAATGAAGTTCAGCCTGGCGGTAGAAGACTCAGCTACAATGGCTTGGCATTTATCGCAGAAGATGGGCATTCCGGTAGCATTGATGAACCGTCCCTGGAATCGAAAGGTTGATTTGAACCACAATATAAGGAGGTATAAATCCTGGTCCGATATCCGGAAGGATTTTAAAACCCCATAGCACAATATCAAACTACACAAATTCATCGACCAACTGCACCATTGTTGCAAATTTTCACAATTCAAATTACAACTCCAAAGAACCTCCGTGAAACTCCCCGCGGCAAGCTGCGGGTGATTTTGCTGAAGATTCGCTAAAATGAAAGGAGAAGATTGGTATGGGGCTTACTGAGATCTACAAAAAAGGTGAGAGACTTCTCAGAGAAAAAGAATTCGGATGGCTGCTGGATGCGGTTGAAACCGGATTTATTATAGAGCATGACCGCCGCATCCTTGATCGATATACCTTTCGTCCCCAGTACATCGACGGCGTAGAGGCGAATACCGCCTGCCGGATCCTCGGTGTGGAGCTGGCAACTCCGGTAATAATGTCCGCCATGACCATGCCGATTCCGGCCATAACGGAAAACGGCTTGATGGATGTGGCCGCGGCCTTAAAAGAGGCCGGCAGCCTTATGTGGACCGGCACGCCAATCCCGAAAAATTTAAAAAAGCTCACTGCGGTGGGTGTTCCGGTCGTAGCCAATGCCAAGCCTTTAAGGGATCGCGATCAGATGTTCCAATGCCTTGAAGACCTACAGCAAGCCGGTGTTACATGGGTCGGTATTGAAACGGACGCCGGGCAAGGAACCAAAGTCCACGACAGGCAGATCGCCTCCGACTGTAAACCACTTTCCCTGAAAGAATTAAAAGATATCCGCAAAAAGGTTTCCTGCCCCCTGATCTGCAAGGGTGTTTTAAGCCGGCAAGATGCAGAAAAGTGCGCTGAGGCCGGTGCCGACGGCATGGTAATTTCCAATCACGGCGCACATACGCTGGACTATTTGCCCCATGCGTTGCAAGTGTTGCAAGAAATTGTTGAAGCTGTCGGAGGCAAAACAATCCTGATTGCCGACGGGGGTTTCCGACGCGGTAGTGACGTGCTTAAAGGCTTGGCTTTTGGTGCTTCACTGGTGGGCCTTGGCCGTCCGATCCTTTACGGTCTTGCCGCCAAAGGTGGCGACGGGGTCCGCGATCTCATCCATCATATTACGGACGAAATGAAACGCATAATGAGCATGATCGGTGCAGCAGAACCCGGCAAGCTAACAAAAAACATGCTTATTGAAGACCCCTGATCGCATATCGAACATGGGGTAGCTAAAAGTATAGATTTTTTGCCAACGACAATATAGGAAAATCACAAAATAATCCTTTTAATAATGAAACGTGTCTGCATAAACTATTGTCCTCTTGGAAAAAAATCGACAGAGAAAGTGCTCCTCTGGACAATTCTTTTTGTCTTTTTGGCCGCTTGCTCGGACAAAGATGATGTGTCTGCCATCCGCGAATTGATTAAAAATGGAGCGGAACTGGCAGAAGACCATGATGTCGGCGGAATTATGGACCTGACAACCGAAGATGTTGTGGCGCATCCGGGTCAGGTGAATCGTCCGGAAATCAAGCGCATCATCTGGCGGGTATTTAGGTACTATGGCAAGCTTAGGGTTTTATATCCCAAACCTTCCGTTGATGTTTCCGACAAGGACAATACGGCCGCTTGCAAAGCCTATTTGCTGATTGTTAAAAAGGACCAGGCCTTTCCCGATGTAAAAGAATTCTACGATAATCCAAAGCGCTGGCTCGAAACGGTAGGTGAAAGGGCAGATTTATACCAGATTAATTTACAGATGATAAAAAAAGAAAGCAAATGGTGGGTTAAGCAGGTTCATCTGGAAGGTTTTAAAGGTTTCGGATTCAGTAACTGATTAAAATAGCGATGAATGTTAACGATCCCCGTTATAAAAAGAAAGCCCTGCATCGAAATGTGATATCGGAGTTTTGAGTTTTTGAAGGAGAAATATTCGATGAGCCTTGAAGTCGCCGGCCTTTTTGCCGCAGCCATCTCCGCCTTATCATCGTTGGTACAAGCCTACAAAGCAGCGCGAGACGAAGCGCGTCAGGTAAAACAATCAAAACTTGATATTTTAACGGTCATCCCCATTTTATTCTTTTAGAAAGGGGTGGTGAGACTGAATCCTGCCACATATAAAAAGAAACGGCCTGTCAAGCGATTTGTATGTCTGTCCCTGCTGGTAGTACTGCTTCTGCAGACAGCACCTGTTTTGAGGCCGGAATCAAGCGCCGAATCCTGCGGCCGGCAACAGGCGAAGCTGTTATACAGGGCCGCTATTCCCAAAACGGCTCCGGACGAACCTGGCGCCAGAGAGGGATTGGCGAAAGGAAAGTTTCTGGTGGCCAGTCGCCGTCTCCAAGATCCAAATTTTAAAGAAACCGTTGTGCTTCTGATTGACTACGGGCTGGAAGGTGCCATGGGCCTGGTAATCAATCGCCCTTCGGCAGTCAGGCTGGCGACTGTTTTTCCGGATATAAAGGAGTTAAAGGAGCGCAAGGAGACTATTTACGTCGGCGGTCCGGTGGCTGTAAACCAGATGCTGATGCTCATCAGATCCTCCAACGCGCCTGCAGAGTCGCAAGAGATAACTCGGGATGTCTATATTAGTTCAAGCTGGAAGGTGCTTGAGCGCCTGATGAAAAGCACGGCCAAAGACGAAAAGTTTCGGCTTTTCGCAGGTTACGCCGGCTGGGCACCCAATCAGCTTGATTTTGAAAGAACCCGCGGAGACTGGTATGTAATAAAAGCGGACGCTGAGGCGGTTTTCGCTCAAAACCTCTCCGAACTCTGGCTGGAGCTGATTCACCGCGTTACAGCAAAATGGGTACGCGCCGAAAATCTCCATAAAAATCTAAATTGAGAAGCGGTTATGAAGAAAACAGGTTACATATATACCGTTACCGAAGACAAAGAATTTCAGAGCCGGGTTTTCAATACGGAATTTGAAAACGCGTGGATGAAATTGAAAATCGATGGCGGTCTGATCGTAAAAGGCAGTAACGCCAAGGGCTATGCCTGGAACGGCTGCAGTCCGAAAATACAGTTTTTAGATACGGCCATTGGAACGCCGGAAGGGGTGCTCAATCCCGACACCATGGTCTCCAAAACCTATTATCCATCTTTGGTCCACGATGTGTTTTATCAATTCAGTTTTTATTATAAGAATCGAATAAAACGAATGGATGTCGATCAGGAGTTCTACCGGATGTTGTTGGCAGAGCCATTCAGAGCGGCTGGAATTTATTATGCAGCTGTAAGGATTTTTGGGAATTTTTTCTGGGGTAGGAAAAAAAGGGCTCCCGTTACAACACAACTGTAATGCCAGGAAGTCGACCGACAAATATTATTTTTTAAAACAAAGAAAGCAGCTGGCCATGAAAGTTATTTCGTCAATCATAATTCTTTTATTGCTGACCCTAAATACCGTATATGCCGGCCAGGCTGATGTACTCAAGGTTGAAGTTGAGCGCAGCGGCGAAAACACCTTTCATTTTGACGTGACCGTGCTTCACAAAGATGAAGGCTGGGACCACTATGCCAACAAGTGGGATGTAGTGGCACCCGACGGCAGCGTGCTGGTAACCCGCGTTTTGCATCATCCCCATGAAAACGAACAGCCCTTTACCCGCAGCCTCGGCGCTGTTGAGATTCCAGAAAGCATCAACAAAGTATCCATTCGGGCCCACGATTCTGTCCATGGATATGGTGGAATAATTATAGCCGTCCAATTGCACCATTGAACCGGATGGAAGTTTGAGACCCGCCCGCTGGATCATTCAATTTGGCCTTGCCCGCATCGTTTTCCTCAGATAATGCATATCTTTTTTTTTGAAATCGTGATAAATTTTTCCTAGCATTGCGTGTCCGGAACCTCTATTTAGCAGTCATATCACCAAGCCTATTCAAAAGAACCGATTCCGGCTTTTTAAAGCCTGCATGGACGCCACGAAATCAGGAATGTTCTGCTTTGAGTTAGCGTTACAAATACAAGAAAGAATAAGGTATAAGCTGGCAATGCAAGCAGCCGCTGAAAAGATAAAACCGCTAATTGTTTACACGGTTCTTTTTCTGATTCTTTTATTTTTTAGTAATTGCTCCCGCAACGATAATTATCCCAAAAATATTATTATTTACATCGGTGACGGTATGGGGGTCGCCCACATCACGGCTGGAAAAATTGCCCGGGGCGCCTTGAATCTGGAACGTTTTTCGGTCACCGGGATGGTAACCACCCATTCAGAGAACGAACTGGTAACCGAATCGGCCGCCGCCGCTACCGCCCTGGCAACCGGCCATAAAACCTACAATCGGGCTGTATCGGTTTCAGCGGATAAAAAACCTTTGAAAACCCTGTTTGAATTCGCCGAGGAACTGGGCAAATCCACCGGGGTGGTGGTGACTTCATCGGTTACGCACGCAACACCGGCGGCCTTTTTCGCTCACGTTGAAGATCGCCGCCAACACGCCGATATTGCCGAGCAAATCCTAAACAGCGGCCTGGATGTTTTGATCGGTGGGGGCTGGAAGTATTTTATTCCGGAATCCAATGCGGGCAGCCGTCGTCGGGACAATAAAAACCTGCTCAAGTCGCTCGAAACCCGGATGCCGGTCGCATTGTCCTATGATACAATACCCGGCCAGGCTAAAAAACTGGCGGCCCTGCTGGCACCTGATGGCCTGCCAAAATCCGCCGATCGGGACTACTCTCTGGCCGAATTGACGGAAGTCGCTATTGGAATTCTTTCAAAAAACCGCCAGGGATTTGTCCTGCTGATTGAAGGGTCCCAGATTGACTGGGCCGCCCATGATCAGGATAAGCAGGGGATTATTGCGGAAATGATCGATTTTGACGGTGCCGTCGGGACAGGGTTCGATTTTGCCCAAGAACACGGCCGCACGCTGATTATCGTCACCGCCGATCACGAAACCGGTGGGTTCGCCGTTCACGACGGTTCCATGAAATCCAAACAGGTGACTTCAACTGGCTTTACAACCACCGGCCACACCGCTGCAATGGTTCCGATCTTTGCCTATGGACCGGGAAGCATTAATTTCAGCGGGATTCAAGATAACGCCCGCGTTGGTCAGGCCATCATTTCCCAATTGTTGAAAACAGAAGCTTCAAATTAAGATCCGCGTCGCTGAAATGTTTTGGTAACCAGCTGGCGCCAGAAGGTGGTTTCGCTGTCCGGAATCCCGGCCAGGGCCCCAAAATTGCGCGCCACTTTAGGATCTGCCCGCCACAGAGGATAGGGAAGCCCGCCGATAATACGATTAAACACAATCGCTTCCAGCACCAGAAGTAGCATGGCTCCGATGACTCCCAGAACCTGTTCCGTACTGTTTAAAAACCCCATGGCCGCAATCAGAGCCGACGCAGCGGCCGGCGGGTGGATGCATTTTACACATACCATGATCACCCCGGCGGCTCCCATCGTCAAAGCAATCACCAGAATTCGATACCAGTTTAAAACAAAAGGGTCGGACAGGCCGGCCTCAGGATAGATCCCTGCCACCAGCCATAAGGCAAATAAACCACAGGCCAGCGCCAGCGTGTGGGACAGCAAAACATTTCGGGGGCTGGCCGTAATAGACATAGGGGTATGAAATAAGATAAACGCTGAAGGGCCCAACTGAGGGAACAGCAACGGAAGCCGCGTGAGATAGGCGATAATAGCGATTGTACCCAGAGCGACGGCGCCGGCGATAAACAGGAACAGCACCAGCAACACATGCGGATTGTCGATTTTGCGGATCAGATACCAGAGCTGAAGCCGGCTGAAAAAAGCAACCACACGAAAGAAAAGCGTCTGTTGCGGAGCGCGCGGAGGGGTTAGCGTCATGCGGTCTCCTTGAGTTTTTCAACACCGGCCTTAGCTATATCCAACAGATCATCAAGGATTTTGACGGCCTTTTGCTCCGGCAGCTCGAAAAGCGTTAAAAGCTCTGTCATTGTATCTTTGACCTCTTTGATCGTGTCTGCAAATTGGGCGGCATCCATGTCAAGCCGGTTTACGGCTTCGTGAAAGACCTCTGCCGCTGGCGCGGGGTCCGGTTTCAGTACACTGGGTGAAAGTGCTGCAATCGCCAGCGGCACGACAATGGTATCCTGCAGATCCAGCTCCTTTATTTTTTCCATTGAAATATTGTGGGCGCCGATGTAACAGATCATTTCCTCGGGAAATTCCCAGGACTGCAGGATCCAGGCGCCGGCCTGGGCGTGATCCCAGCCAAAATGCTGGCGTTCGAGTTCAGATAATCGTTTGGGGCTGGTTTCCCATTCTTTAACGATGGGCTCATAGTATTCATCCCACACACACAGCAACAATGGCACCGCCAGCTCAGACAGCAATGATGCCGTAAACACCTCATCCATCTGCCTGCTGAAAAGCTTGCGCGATAAGGCCCGGGCCAGAATGGCTCGCAGCAAAGAGTCAATCCAGAATGCGTTGTGGTTGAAGAGATTGCCTTCGGGTTTGGGCAGCGCATCCATGGTGGCAAATGCCAATACGATGGAGCGGATCTGAGCAAGGCCCAGCAGGGTGACCGCCCGTTTGACATCTGCAACCGGAACGCGCGGAGAATACAATGCCGAATTGACGGTTTTAATGACTTTGGCCGTCATTTCAGGATCAGAGGATATCAGCCGTACCAGCCGGTCAATGTCCGGCTCCGATTGATTGATTTCGGCAATCAGGCGGTTGATGGCAGCCGGCAGGGGTGGAATCTTGACGTCCTTAAACAGCATTCCGAAGTCGCCCCGGGCAACGGCTGCATGCCGGCGGAGTTTTTTTAAAAGGCCCATGATTAATTGTTTACCAGGAATCGAAAAGTCAAATTATAGCTGTTTAAAGGTTCGATAATATCTGAGGACCCGGCGAACATATTCTTCTGTTTCCTGATAAGGCGGGATTCTTTTGTAGCGGTCGACCGCGGTGGGTCCGGCGTTGTAAGCCGCCAGGGAGAGCGCCAACTTTCCGTTAAACCGTTCATAGAGTTTCTTAAAGTACTGCGCGCCGGCCCTGATGTTTTGCCAGGGATCTAAAGGGTTTTTCAGATTCAGCATTTTGAAGTTTTGCGGCATGATTTGCATCAGACCCATGGCACCCTTCCGGGAAATCGCGCGCGGGTCAAAATCAGACTCGGCTTTGATCATGGCTTTTAACAGGCGCGAGTCGACGTCGTATTTTCTGGAAGCATCCGAAATGAGTTTGTCGTATTTATCAGTGGAGTAAAACTTGTTGGAAATGGAGGTTCTTTCTTTAAGATAAACTTTATAATCGTGTTCATTGGAGGTGGGCGCATTGGTGAAATGCATCACCCCGTTATCATCGATATACATGTAAATATCGGCATGCACGGATATAACAGTGGCAAACACAATACAAAAAGCGCTTAAAACAAAGATTTTTGAAAATTTAATTCCGCGTCCGTCCATCAGTCCTCAAAACCAATTCGAATCCGTTTTCCCCCTGAGACAGTAACCCCCTGTACGCTTATCGAATGCTTAATTATATACTCAAATCGAGTTTAAACTCAAGAAAAATGTAGTAATTACCAATAATATTAGTATGTTTTGATATGCACCCACAATATCTTGTGTGCGTCAAATTGAACCGGCCCAAGATGGATATACCCGCTAAACGTCCTGCCATCCTTCCACTGCTAAATATCGACAATAATCAAACAAAACTTGAGTATAAAAGCGGTTTGCTCGTTGCCGGTTATCCAGTTAACCTGTTGAAAAGGAAGGCGTGGGCAAAACAACCTTCGGGCAGTTATCTTTGATGAGGATTATAAGACCAATTTAAAAGAGTTTGAGTTGACGCTGATTCGCTTCTTTCTTTTTTTTCTGTTTAACTTGGGGAGATTCGTCTTTTTTGAGGCGATTTTCAATATCGGCCACAAAGGGGGAAGGAGATCGGGGCAGGAGTTTTCCGTAAACGCTGCGCTTTTTAGCCCGGGTCAGGTACAATCGTTCCATGGCCCGGGTCATGGCCACATAAAACAGGCGGCGTTCTTCGGCTATATCGACGGGTTTTGAACCTTCACGCTTTAGAGGAATCAAATCGTTTTCACATCCGGCAATAAACACCACCGGAAATTCCAGACCCTTGGCCGCATGCATACTCATCAAAGCGACCTTTTCGGCTACAGGCAGATAGGCATCGGTATCGGTGTCAAGCGCGGCATTCGCAAAAAATTCAACCATATTGTCGCTGAAACCCTCTGACAGGCGAAGCAAATTTTTGAAGGCTTCCTGTGATTGGGATTCTGTGTTCACAATGGGGGCGATTTGGGGGATCTGTGACAGATACTGCAGCTTTTCGGCAACCGTCATTGCAGCAGTCTCATTTTTGAGACCGTCTATCTTATCAGCAAAATCGATGAGTTTTTGCTGCTGGGTGCGGCTTAAGCCGGGAATCGGAAAACGTTTGGCATTGATGAACCCCTGTTGCAGGGAAATTTTTTTCAAATAACACCAGGATTTAAAACGATCGGCCACCTTTTTATGCAGGCTGGCGCAGAACAGCGCAAGGCAGTTATTCAAATCAACGTCGCTGCCGCATCCTTCCACGACGCTCAATATCGAGATCAGCTCGGCCAGGCCCCAGCTTTTAAGAGCATTCCGGCGGCTGGCAATCTGAAAAGGAATACCGTCCTGTTCAAAAACATCTCCAATAATTTTCAACTGGTGGTTGGTACGCGCCAGTACGGCAAAATCGGCATAACTGCAGGCTGCAGCCAGATTGGCATCAGCGACCTGACCGGTATCGATGGAATGAAAACCGGTGCCGCCCACCAGCTGGGCAATGACCCGGGCAATCGCCAGGGCTTCGGCCTTGCCACTGCCAAGCTCAAGGATACTGATGGTTTTAACGCCATCTATTTGAGAATAGGTCCTGATTTCGGTGGCATACAGGCGCTGATCCTGTATGATCTGAAATGATGCTTTTAGAATGGTTGCGGTCGATCGATAATTGCGGGTGAGTTGAATGACATCGGTTTCAGGATAATCATCAACAAAGCGCGTAAAGTAACCCACGTCCGATCCCCGGAATCCGTAAATCGACTGATCCGGATCACCGATGACACATAGATTTCGATTCGATGATTTGGGAGGCGCCAGCGCCTGCACAATACGGTACTGCCCGTGATTTAAATCCTGATATTCATCTATAAAAATATGCTGAAATTGATGGCGGTATTTTTTACAGACCGAGGAATCCGTTTCCAGCAATTGGACGACTTTAAAAATCAGATCCTCATAGTCGTTTAATCCCTGAATGGCCAACAGATTCTGGTAGCCATGATACACTTCGGCCAGGGCCCGGGCATCAAGCGTGACCTTATCGGCCGCTGTTACCTCATCCGGGTTTAGAATCTGCTGCTTGGCCGCAATAATCTGCTCGAGTAATTTTTTAGGATTTTGTGAAATCGGTATCCCCTGACCTTTAACCTGTTTAATCGCCTGGCGTATCAAAACCTTGCGCTCGTCATCATCAATGACGGTCTCGGTTCCGTCCGGGTTGAGTTCGTTTAATATCTTAAAACACAGCGCATGAAAGGTGGCGACCCATGGCAACGGGTGGACATCTCCCAGAATTGAGTTAAGCCGTTGCTGCATTTCCCGGGCCGCCTTGCGGGTAAAGGTCACGGCTAAAATATGGTGAGGAGAAATGCCTTTTTTCATGATTAAATGGGCGATTCGCGTGGTCAGGGTACGGGTTTTGCCGGTGCCCGGTCCGGCGACAATCAACAGGCATCCATCGGGATGCTCCACCGCCTGGCGCTGGCGGTCATTTAACTGGCTGAAAACATCTGTCGCTGTGGGTTCAGATTCGGTTTGTTTTGTTTTGCTTTTTCGCGAAGTTTTGTCGGATTTGGGTTTGGATTTTGGCGCAGCAACCGGCGGCTCTGTTGTGGAAACCGCAAAAAGCGCTTGCTGTCCCAGCAGTGTTTGGTGCTCTTGTTCATTAAATATCCGGATGCGACCGTATTCTCCGTCATAACCCGGAATGATGTTGATTTCCTTGCGGCGCATGCGTGCAACCGCTTCACCCAACAGCGGAATTGCGGCCTGTTCGATGACATCGATATCAAGGTGATGTAAAATATCGAATTCGGAACCCAATTTATTAAGGACCGTCTGATAGGTCTGTTTAACCTTCTTGGAGGCCGGACCTACCCGTAATACTTCCGATAAAATAGCCACCAGTTGAATACTGCTGGTGTACGGATGGCTTCGGGCGGGTTTTTGGCCTTCTTTGCGGTCGGCTAATTCTTCGACTCGATATAAAACCCCGAGTGTCAATGGTTTGCCGCAGGTCGGACATCGACCGTCATGCTTTAGGGTGGTCGCGGGCCAGAATGAAATTTTACAATTGCGGTGACCGTCGATATGGTACTTGCCCTCTTCAGGATAAAACTCAACGGTTCCTAAAAATTGTTTGGGATCACCGGATTTCAGGGCGCTTTTGATGGCCGGATAAGAAAGCTCGCTATCGAACACATTGGCTTCGCGGCCCAGATTTAGCGGCGAATGCGCATCTGAGTTGGACACCAGGGTTAAGCCATCCAATGATGATACCCGCCAGTTCATGGCCGGGTCGGAAGATAGCCCGGTTTCGACCGCAAAAATGTAAGGTGTCAGATCATCAAAGCATTCTGCAATGGAATCAAAACCGGATTTTGAGCCCAGTACCGAAAACCAGGGCGTCCAGATATGCGCCGGAACCAGGAAGGCCCGCTCAGAGGTTTCCAGCAGAAGTTCAAGCAAATTCCGGGCATCCAGCCCCAGGATGGGTCGACCATCGGATTTAATGTTGCCGATCCGGTCCAGTTTGGCGTTGAATTTTTGCGCGATGGACAGATTCGGTGCAAAAACAAGATTATGATTTTTGCGGGTTTTGCCGTCTTTCTTGTAAATGTTGCTGATTTCAGTAGTTAAGATAAAACGAACCGAGCTGCGACAGGCTGGAGGAACCTGCGTATTGCATTGGCGGGCCAGTTCGTCTTTCAGTTTAAACAAACCGGGTTCAGCTGCAACCAGTTTTTCTGAAATTTCGTCCATCCAGGCCGGATAGGTAAAATCGCCGGTTCCAACCACAGTGATACCTTTGAGCTGGGCGGCAATATATAGATTTTCAAGATCCAGGTTTTTGGCCGTTGCCCTGGAAAATTTGGAATGAACGTGCAGGTCGGCAATAAATTTCATATAGGTGGGGACGTCCTTAAATAAGTAAATTTATTAATCGATGAGGCGATAATGCTTTTCCTTGGCGATGATTTCACCCCTGCTGACGGCATAACCAACTGCGGGGGGTGTCAATTCAAGGCGTTTGGCAAGTTTGGTTATTGCCATGCCCAGTTCCCGAGCGGCCCAAAAACAAAAAAGACTTCTAGCTTCCACGCGCAGCTTTTGTTTCCCCTTCGCATAAATTTGCGCTGGATTAATTTGATATAGGCTGGCAACTTTTTTTTCAACTGCTTTAAGATCATATCCTTTTGATTTAAATTCATACTTGCGGTGGAATTTTTCCTCGGCCAAACTAAGAACTTCCTGAACAAAGTTACTATCGCCCAATATTCGTTCATCGCTTTTTATCCGTGCACTTCCCTTTAATTGGTGTTTTTTTAACTCCGACCAGCCGCCCAGGCTGCGAATCAATCCTCCACCGACTAAATCATCCCGCCGCCCTTGATCAATTCCCGCTTTTATATGTGCAAGATAACGTTTTTGGGACGCAGCCTTCTTTGTCTCAAAAAGAGAAAGTACATAATCTGTATCCTGCCAGTCACGCATTTTCTTATCCATCATCGCACTGTGTCCACAGTAGGCATATTGATTGAGCTTGGAAATATCTAAAACCAGTTTTGCTCTCAGCGGGTTTAAATGAATATAGCGAACCAATTCTTTTAGATATCTGTCCTCCTGGCAAATAATGGATTTGTACCTGCCCTGAAACAAAGGACCGTGTCGCTTATACTTGAGATTAAAGCTAACCGCATAACCGGTGAGCAATCTTCTCATCAGAGTGGATAAACCAACATCTCCACTTCGTAGTAAAAAATGGGCGTGGTTTGGCAAAAAGGCCCAGGCATAGCAAGCGGTTTTTGTTTCAGGTAAAAGTTTGGCGAGTCTAGCTAATAAATTTTCACGGTCTTGATTGTCTCTGAATATTTGGCGACGTTCAATTCCGCGGATGATAATGTGGTGTAATATCCCCGGGGCGTCTAATCGTGCTGTTCTTGGCATGAGCCGCTAATTATCAAATAAAATACATCCTGTAAACTTATTTTTTTAAGGACGTCCCCCTTCATATTTAACATCTAATTTTTAGCGGGTTTTTTTGGACGGAAATTTTGCTTGTCTGTTTTTAATAAAGACGCTATATATTTATATTAATTTATTTAAAATACTATATATGGTAGTATTAATCAGAATAACAGTTACACTGAATACGGGTAAAAAGTCTTAAATATGAGTCTGTTGTCCGCCTCGGTTTCGATAACGCGATATAAGGTTGCGGGTAAGCTTGAAGCGCCGGTTCTGGAAACGGTTGGCGCTGCCCTTAAAGAAAATGCCATATCTGAAATTGATGATCAAGCACCGGAAAAAGTAAGCGGCTGGACATCATTTGAAAAACCGTACCAGCCGGATTTTAGCGGATCTTCATTTGTTTATGGGGCCTACTTGGTTTTTGCGTTACGGATTGATAAAAAAGCCATCCCCGCAAAAATAATCCAAAAGTATTTTATGATCGAATCGGCCAGGCGGTTGGCCGAAAGTAGCCGGCAATATTTATCGCGCAATGAAAAGCAAAGAATTAAAGATCATGTCATCGATGGGTTAAGTTTAAAAGTCCCGGCTACCCCGAATGTTTACGATATTATCTGGAATTATGAAGAATCGTTTTTATGGTTTTTTTCCAATTTAAAAGCAGCCAATGAGGAACTGGAAACTCTTTTTTTGAGGTCGTTTAATTTGACATTGATACGCATGTTTCCCTACACGGCCGCGCATTTAAACGCCGATCTTGCGGATACTGAAAAAGATATTCTGCTTAAACTGACGCCTACAAATTTTAGAGGTTAATCACGCCTAACATGTTAGATGTTGCGGTCGCCTATAACCGATATAAATTTCTCGGTGATGAGTTTTTGACCTGGTTATGGTTTGTCATTGACCAGGACCCGATGATTTTTAAAGATATGGATCCGGATTTGACATCCCTTGAAATCGGGAACCGTATCGTCCTGGAAAAACGAAAAAGCAAATCCGTTGAACGCATCACCATAAAAGGTGAAGACGCGCATTTTGAAGAAGGTATGCTGGCCTTAAAAAAAGGCGCCCTTGTTGCTGAACTTAATCTGGTGTACCGGGCCAGTGAACAAAAATGGCAGTTTACCCTAAAAGGCGAAAGCCTGAATCTCAGCGGTTTTAAAACTCCCAAAACCCCGCCACCTGAAAGCCCGGATGACCTTGAGGGAGCAATTTTAGAAAAAGTCTTTTTGTATGATAAGATCTTGCAATTTTTAGAAAAATTGTATAAATACTTTATTAAATTAAGGACATCCAACAGCTGGCAAAGCCGTGTTATGCCGTTGATTAAAACATGGATGCATGCATCTTAACCGTTCTTTATAATTTTTTAAAATAACTGTTCTTTTTTTTAATTCAACGAATCGCTCTTTTGAACAACGAATTTTTCAGAGCGTGTTGAAAGCTCAAGACTTATTAACAATTTTATTTTGGTTGTCGATATGTCGCTTCTTATCGACAGCATACAAGCAAGATTGTTATAGCCCATTTATTAAATGTTTTCTTACAATCTAAATACTTTAAAAAGTTTTTAGACTTATCAACATTCTATTATTATTATTATTAAATATAATATTATAATAATAAGGAAACTGTTATGAAGGTAACCGTAAAAAAAGCTGATTTGCTTCCTGTTTTGTCTAAAGTACAGGGTCTTACCGGGCGCAGAACGAATTTGGCGATAACCACCAATGTTCTGGTTAAAGCAGCAAATAAGGGCATTTCTATTTCAGCAACAGATCTTGAAACCGGTTTCGAAGGATTTTATGAAGCGAAAGTTGAATCTGAAGGTATCATCGCTATAAATGCCAGAAAATTTTATGAAATCGTTCGAGATTTTCCGAGTGAAGATATTTTTTTAAAAGAGATTGAAAACCATTGGATCGAAATTGGCAATCAAAATGTTGAGTATCATATTGTCGGCCTCAATCCCGATGATTTTCCGGAAATTCCCAAGATAGAAGCCGTTGATTTTTTTGAAATTGAAGCTCCGGTGCTGGTAAAAATGATTGAAAAAGCAGTTATTGTCAGCGGCGCCACAGATGATAAACGCGCTCACATTGTCGGAGTTTTTGCGGAACGCATCGAGGAAAAAAAGAATAAGATCTTTCGTTTTGTCTCAACCGACGGCAGCCGGCTTTCAAAGGTGGATCATCTTTTCGACAAAGACAGCAACCTGCCGCCTGGCGATAATGTTATGATTCCCAAAAAGGGGCTTGTGGAAGTCAGCAAATTCCTTGATTCAGAGGGGTCGTTAAAAATCGGTTTTAAGGATAATAATTTTATCGTCCAGAAAGAAAGCGAAACCTTGATTATTCGATTATTGGAAGGTGATTTTCCGGAATACAGCGATATCATTGTTAAAAAAGGAGGAACTTCGATTCCGCTGGACCGACACTTATTTTTAATGATGCTCAAACGCATGTCCATATTAAGTTCGGAAGATTACAAAGGTGTTATTTTTAATTTTGAAAAAAATCAACTGCTGATCACATCCACCAATCCCGATATTGGTGAATCAAAAGAGGACATGGATATTGAATACAAAGCGGACACCATTCAGGTGATGTTTAATCCCAAATACTTCATTGAAACCCTAAATGTCATTGAGGATGATAAGGTCATTCTCAATATTACCGATGAGGAAAAACCCTGTCTGATTGAGGCCGAAAAAGACAAAACCTATTTAAGCGTAATCATGCCGATGAGGATATGAACGAAAAAGCAAAATCAAACAATTATACGGAAGACAATATTAAGGTCTTGGAAGGCCTCGAGGCAGTTCGTAAAAGACCTGCCATGTATATCGGAAATGTCGACGTTGCCGGCTTGCATCACCTGGTCTATGAGGTTGTAGATAACAGCATTGATGAAGCCATGGCAGGCTTTTGCAATCTAATAAAAGTAACCATTCACGACGACAACAGTGTCAGTGTGATTGATAACGGCCGCGGGATACCGATCGGTATTCATAAGAAAGAAAAAATCCCGGCACTTGAAGTTGTTATGACCAAACTGCATGCCGGCGGCAAGTTCGACGATCATTCCTATAAGGTTTCCGGCGGACTGCACGGCGTTGGTGTTTCGGTTGTCAATGCTCTTTCCAGCTTTCTGGAAGTCGAAATTTATACGGAAGGAAAGATTTACTATCAATCTTATGAAAAAGGAAAAAAAAGCAGCGAGTTAAAGCAAAATGGCAAAACCCGTAAACAGGGGACCCAGGTTCATTTCATTCCGGACGCGGAGATTTTTGAGATTACCGAATTTAATTATGACATTTTGGTGCGTCGGCTAAGAGAACTGGCCTTCTTAAATGCAGGGCTCAAAATTATTATTGAAGATGAACGCACTGATACCAAAGAAGAGTTTTTTCATAAAGGCGGTATTATTGATTATGTCAAGTATATCAATCGCCGTCATAACCCTCTTCATAAGAAGGCGATTTTCATGGAGGGCACCCGCAACGATATTCAGATAGAAGTTGCCATCCAGTACAACGATACCTATACTGAAAAGATTTTTTCATTTGCCAACAACATCAACACCACCGAAGGCGGTTTTCACCTGATTGGATTTAAGGCCGGTCTGACCCGCGCGATCAATCAATATGTCGGCAATGGCAATTTACCAAAGAATTTACAGGTGAAGATTACCGGTGACGATGTTCGTGAAGGAATGACCGCGATTATCAGTGTGCGCATCAAAAACCCGCAGTTTGAAGGCCAGACCAAGACCAAACTGGGAAACAGCGAAGTGAAAGGAATCGTTGAGTCCCTGATTAACGAAAAATTAAGCACTTTTTTTGAAGAAAATCCTGCGATTGCCAAGCGGATCATCGCCAAAGGAGTCGATGCCGCCCGGGCGCGGGATGCGGCCAAAAGGGCGCGCGATCTGGCCAGAAGCAAAGGGGCTCTTGTGGATGCCACCCTTCCCGGCAAATTGGCGGAATGTCAATCTTCAGACCCCGCAGAGCGGGAGCTGTTTATTGTCGAGGGCGATTCGGCCGGCGGTTCCGCCAAACAGGCCCGCGATCGAAAATATCAGGCCATTCTGCCGTTGAAGGGTAAAATTTTAAATGTCGAAAAAGCGCGCTTTGATAAAATTTTACGCAGCGAGGAGATTAGGAACATTATTACCGCTCTGGGAACCGGCGTAGGAAAAGAAGAATACGATATTGAAAAAATAAAATATCATAAAGTGATTATCATGACCGATGCGGATGTCGACGGCTCACACATCCGAACCCTCCTGCTCACTTTCTTTTACCGGCAGATGCCCGAGATGATCGACAAGGGCTATTTATATATTGCGCAACCGCCTTTGTTTAAAGTCGGTAAAGGAAAAAAGAGTGAAAACTACCTCAATCATGAATCCGAATTAAACGATTTTGTCCTGAAAAAGATTTGTAACACCAGAAAGCTGAAATTTAATAAAGGCCAGAAAGAATTATCCGGCCACAACCTGTTTATGTTTATTGCCAATATTTCGGAATATTTTTCAGCCCTGGCCCGTCTGGAAAAACACGGCGTTCCGGCGGATCTTGCCGAACTGCTGGTTAAAGAAGATGTTGCTAATAAAGCCTTTTTGCAGGAAAAAAAGCGCATGGACAAGTTGAGAGAAAAGATGATCAAAACAGGCTACTCTGTGGACCGCTTGAACTTTAATGAGGAGCGCGATGTATTTGAAATGAAAGTTAATGGAATGACTGCTGATGAAGATTCGCAAATGCTTTACGATCCAATCGGCAAATCATCGAGTTCTGTAAAAATTGGTCGCGGACTGATATATTCCAATGATTTTCAAAAATGCTTAAATATCGCCAAAAATATTTTCAAGTATGATTTTCCACCCTTTATGGTTTCGTACAAAGATGATGAAAAGGAAGCTGAACCCCTGAAGGCCAAAGATAAAACCGAATTACTGGACATTTTCATGCGCGACGGTAAGAAGGGGCTGACCATCCAGCGCTATAAAGGTTTGGGTGAAATGAACCCGGACCAACTGTGGGAAACTACTATGAATCCTGAAAAACGCAACATGCTCCAGGTAAAAATTGAAGATGTAGTCGATACGGATGAGATTTTTACAATCCTCATGGGAGAGGCCGTGGAACCCCGCCGCGAGTTTATCCAGACCAATGCCCTGGAGGTCAGCACTTTAGATATTTAGTTTCATGGTAACCAGAAAGAACAAGTGGTATTGAATGTGGGAGCGGCTTCCAGCCGCGACAGTTGAATTCGCGGCTGGAAGCCGCTCCCACAGAGAGTTTGTCTAATGGTAACTTGGACTTTCCAGATAAGCAGGTTTAGTTTTTTTTAACCACAGAGAACTCAGAGATCACAGAGAAAAAATCCAATAACCTGTTATTTTTTCACAAATTTAAAATTTAATTCTCCGTGGGCTCTGTGCGCTCTGTGGTGGGGAATATTTAAAATGGACGTTCACAACATTAACGCAAGGGATTTACCGGATCTTTGGTTCCAGGCGGTTCATGACATTCTCGATCACGGCAAACGCTTTGTCATCGATCGCGGCTCTTATGAAGGCCAAACCCGCCTGGAGTACGATTACTTCATGGGTCATGTGAAGCATCCCGGGACTCAGCCACTGATTCCTGACATACCGCCGGCCTGCGGCTTACCCAATCCGGTGGAACACGATTATATTTACGGCGGACCCGGCTATGACCGGGCCTATATTGAATACTTAATGTCGGCGCGTAAGGAACCCGGTGAATCTTATACCTACGGCGAACGGCTGACGAGGGTTCCATTAACCGGCGATAAACTGGGCTGGTGGGAACAGGCCAATACCGAAATTGTCGATAAGCGCGAAGTAGACGGAAATGTTGTCTTTGAAGAAGAGGGCCAGCTTTATTTAAACCAGATCGAATGGGTTATTGACACCTATAAAAAATTCGGTGAGCGCAATAACCAACTGGTACTCCAGGTCGCGCATCCCTCGGATCTGACCCTGTTGGATCCGCCCTGTCTGCGGTCCATTGATACCCGTATTCAGGATAAGATCCTTAATTTCTTTGTTTATTTTCGATCCTGGGATCTCTGGAACGGCTTTCCGGCCAATCTGGCCGCCATTCAAAATTTAAAAGAATACATGGCCGCCGAAATCGGAGTCAAGGACGGTCAAATGATTGTCGAAAGCAAAGGATTGCATCTTTATGGTTATGCAGAAGATCTGGCGAAACTGCGGTGTTTAAGAACCTGAACAATAGAAACAGAAAGCCGGGAAAATTTGATTTTATCGTTGATATTCGTATTGAAATAAGATATCAAACGGCGCTTTTTGATGATTCGTTCTTTTTCTTAAATTAAAGTATGGGCAACTGAAAAGAATGACCATCCTTTTGGATATGGAGGTTCAATATGAAATTCCTGGTTTGTTATGATGATTCCGATGTCGCCGCGGGCGCACTAAAAGCAGCCGTCCAGCGCGCCAGCGCCCTTAACGCCAAAGTCTATGTCGTGACATCAATAAAGGGGGGGGCTGACGTCCCCCGCATGGATTTTGAGCGTGCAGAAAAAGGTCTCGATCAGGTCAAAGCACAGCTTGAAGAGCAAGGAATTGAATGTGAGACTAAGGTGTCGGTCCGGGGGCTGGAACCGGGAGAAGATCTGGTACAATTTGCCAAAGAGCAAAACATAGAGGAAATGTTTGTGGGGATTAAGCACCGATCAAAAGTCGGGAAATTTGTTTTCGGCTCAACAGCCCAATATGTTATCTTAGAAGCACCATGCCCGGTGCATACGGTGAAATGATTGGGTGTTATCAAAGCGGGTGGTCGGTGACTCGAGCGGTGCGGCCCGAACGGATCGGTTCCAACTTCAAGATAGAAAAAGCAAATCCAGTTTTGTATTTGCTTTCGGGCTGTTTCGGAATTGCTTGCACCCGACCAAAGATCCGATCAAACGCCATGGATTAGGTAATCGGACCGGCAACCTTTATGAGTTCGACCCCGTCAACCACCATAAGCCATTCATCCCCATCTTTGTATGGTGGATGCTGGACGTCAAAGGTTGTGGTGGTAAAGAGCACACCAACGACAAAATCATCGCCTTCGAAACTTTTTACGGGACCGGTTACGGTTTTGGTATACTTGCCTTTAACGCGTCTGTAGTCGACGCTCCCATCATCGGTTATTGTTAAATGAAAACCAACACCTTCCCATGTACCAACGTAATTTCTTTTTTCCTCCGGAATCGGAATCGAGTTACAGCCAGCCAGCAAGTAGATGAAAGCCCCAAACGTCAGCAGTATAATAAATCGGTAAAGATCTTTACCCATCACAAGCCCTCCCAGGCTCGATAAAATCGGTGGAAATTCAGACCGAATGCATGCTGGTTTCCCTGTAACAGAACAAAAGGTTTTTAGCGGGATAAAATCTACCGGTGATCAAAACCTGGTATCCCCGATATCTATATCCGTCCTTTTTAAATAAACTTTAGGTTTTTTTTGAAGTAAAATAACCATGGATGTGTTATGGCCTGCAATATCCGGATTGACTTTTTTCGATTCACAGGTACAATCTCATTAATTTTCATTCAAGAATCGGGTAATAACCCAGTGATCCTAAGAGGTATGTATGGACATTATGGTCCGAGCTGCTGAATTGATGGAAAAAGATATCGCTTTTTGCCTGGTGACAGTTGTGGTTTCAGCCCTTCCCGAGGTCCAACCCGGCTGCAAAGCCATCGTGCTGGAAGATGGGTCCCTGGAAGGCAGTCTGGGAACCGAATCGCTGGATACAAAACTAAGCGGACTGGCGCGGAAGGCATTCAAAAGCAAAAAGCGGCAGCTGGTTGAAATTGATAACGGGGTTCAGGCTTTTGTTGATATACTTACCTCCGCCGCCCGGCTGGTTGTTTGCGGTGCCGGTCATATCGCCGTACCGTTAGCTCGCTTTGCACGCAGCGCCGGCTTCCGGGTGAGCATACTGGACGACCGGGCCGACTTCGCGAATCCTTTGCGTTTTCCGGACTGTGAAGTGATTGCCGAAGAGTTTGCACTGTCGTTGCGGGCGATTACCTTCGGACCTTCCACCTATGTGGTTGTGATCACCCGCGGTCACGTGCATGACGTGGACTGTCTGACGGAAATCCTGGGAAAAAAGATGGCTTATGTCGGCTTGATCGGCAGCCGCAGGCGGGTTCGCATTGTCCTGGAAATCCTAGAAAAACAGGGGTTTTCCCGGGAACATTTAAAAAAGGTCTTTACGCCCATCGGCCTGCCCATCGGAGCCGAGTCACCCGAAGAAATTGCGCTATCGATCGTGTCCGAACTGGTGTGTGTTCGCCGCAAAGGTCCGGCGCAGGCCAAAACCCTTCGTGCTGCCGTAGGAATTGACTTATGAACGACAAAGAAATTTATCAAAAACTTGCCGAACTCAAGGATCAGGGGCTTGCGGTTTGTCTGGCCACCATCGTCGATACCGCCGGTTCCACTCCGCGTGAAGCCGGAGCTAAAATGATAATCTGCGCCGACGGTACCCTTTACGGATCCGTGGGTGGTGGTTGCGGTGAAAGCGAGGTTCGCAGCGCAGCCCTGCGATCGATTCTGACAACCCGGAAACCGGAACTTTTAGAGATAAATCTTACCGATGATATCGGAACCCGTGAGGGAGATGTTTGCGGGGGAACGATGCAGATATTTGTAGAACCTCTGATGTCCTAAGTTTTTGAATGGTTTTCTGTTTCCTGAAAAAATTATTATGACGATACTGCAGTCAACCGCGCAACTTGTAAAACAAAAGCTGGGTGCCGAGTTTGAAAAGCTGACCATCGACCGGCTTGTGGTCGGTCTGTTTTTTAGCGGTGTTAAATTATCCAATGGCGCCGGCGGCGTGAGTTACACACCGGTTAAGGATATCCCTCAGGCGGTATGCTGTCCGAGTTCGGCCGGAAGAATTTTTGATCCGCTAAAAATAAACGGTATACCGGTTGCAGAGGTACTAACAGCGCTGACTTCCAGGGAACCGATCAAGACCGCTATAGCGATTGCCACCTTAAATGCGCTCAGTGCGATTTGCTGGGAGCGGGGATTAACCGATAATTACCGCATTCAGGTAAATACCGATGCGGTCGATGTTGTGCGGATGCCCGCCGAAAACTCGGTGGCGGTCGTGGGGGCTTTTGTCCCCATCTTGAGGAAATTAAAGGACCGCAGAGGCCAATGGTGGGTCATCGAGCAGGATGCCCAAACCCTCAAGGGCGATGAAATGGACCACTTTATACCCGCTGACCAATCGGAGAAAACCATCTCCGCCGCCGATGTGCTGATTGTCACCGGGGTTACGCTGGTCAATCACACCCTGGAGCCGATCTTAAAGGCCGCTCGGCCGGGTGCTGAAATCGCCGTTATCGGGCCCACGGCCAGTATGCTACCCGCGGCCCTATTTGCACGCGGAGCTCGCGTTGTGGGCGGCGTCTGGGTTAAAAAACCGGATGAATTGCTGGATGTCCTGGCTGCCGGAGGTTCCGGATATCATTTTTTCGATAAACTTGCTCCCCGGATTGTTATTGAAAAAGGGGCCTAACTTGAATCCATACTTTAAAGATCAACGCCATAAAAATTAAATGCGGACCAGAAAAACGGGTGGGTGTGGCGGGTGCTCTTAAGAAGGTCGATTTTGGCATTACGTAAAGCTTCTGATGGCGGAATTTTTGCTTTAATATTTTTATAAAAAGATAGCATGAGCATCATCGTTGCCTCATCATTAACCCGCCACAAACTCGCAACGATTGATCGTGTCCCGGCAAAAAAGAATCCTCTGACCAGACCAATTAGCTCATCCCCTGTTTCCAGCTGTGCCAATCCTGTTTCACATGCACTTAACACCACCAGAGATGCATTCATTTTTACCGCGTAAAGATCTGCCGTGGATAAACCCCCATCTTGAGATGGATCCCTGGCAAGATATAGCCTGGAGTTCATTGGCTTAGAAGGATTCATCGAGGCATGACAGGCAAAATGGACAACATCAAATTTGTTTGCAAGGGTTAAAAACCGGGTTTTCGTCGCAGCGGCTCCGGTAAGCACCTTGCCGGGGGCAAAAAAGCGACCGATCTCCAGGGCCTCCTTTTCGGCCCATTCAAGGGGCGGTAAAGAGATGGCATCATCAGTCGCTGGATTGCCAAAGACCAGGGCGCTTTGCAAGCGGGAATTTCTATTTTTTAAAAAACGTATAGCCGCTGCTGACGGTAAATAGGAGAAGGAAAACTTTTCAACCAGGAAATGTTTTCCATCATGTAAAACATCAAAAGGTAGAAAGTGCAGACTCCTGTGAGGAACAATAAATACTTTATTACCGTTAAGGTGGGGTCTCAAAGGTTTAAAGAGATCGGCATACAGAACGCGCGCTAAGTTTGTAACCGCTTCGGATTCGATATTTGCGCTGTCCGGAGAACGAAGCATTTGTCTGAGCGCCAAACATCTCTGCGTTATTTTAGTTCTTGGTGTATTTAAACGTAGGAGCATCTGACGGTTTCGATCGATGATCCATGCGTAAACGCTGTTTTCAGAGATGTAGAATTCGATTAATTGATAATTTTTGGGCAGTTGTCGCCGGATCTCATTTATGCTGACGTTTTGTACCGTAACCAGCGAAGATAGCTCATCGATATCATTTATTCCATAACCGGATTGGCCGGTCTCTTTTTGGACTCGGTTTTCATTGCTGTCTGCGCCTGATGCTATCTGGAGACCGCGAGTTTCATTGTTTAAATAGAGGGCCTGAGATTCAGATATATTGATCTGTTTGCGAAGCTGGTCATAATAAAGCTGATGGGCTCTTGTATTGGAGATGTAGTTTTGAATCCGGCTGTTTTTATAACGGATGCCGGGATTACTTGCCAGCAGATCAATAAAAGCCCTTGAGCGTGCGTTTTCAGAATAACAAAACGCTTCTGATATTTTATTTTCGGCAATAAGATCGTCAATTAATCGGTTGAAGATCCGATCTTTCTGTCTGGCAAATGTTATGCGATGCTTCTCCGTCGCAATCGTTGATCGCATATGGTTGATAATATTAATGGCTTCTCGGTTGAAAAAAATGCTCTTTTCTTTATTGGCGCTACTGTGAAAAGCGGCCCCCAGCGCTTCAAACAGCAATAACTGCTCATCCATATTCAGCAATACATTCAGGTTTCTGGAATATTCGGACTCTCCCACGAATGCATATTTGCGTCTAACCAGCATCGCATCATTAAAACCCGAGGCGAGCATGTTTATCGAAACATTGCTCGCCATATCGGCTGCGTACCCGGTGCCGCCGCCAACAAATGCACTTGCAACCATCGCCGCAACGCCAAAGGCGCCCTTTGCAATAGCGATGTTGGTTATGTATTGTTTGGCTTTTTCTTCATCCAGCATGATCTGGTTAATTTTTTCGACCAGAATCTGCATGTGCCCATACGCTTCGATGGATTTATCATATGAAAGCAACCTGGCCGTACACACCGCTTTAATATAATAGAGATAGGCCTGCGGCCATGGATTCTTTTCAGGAATGCTGTTGCTCAATGCGGCATTGATATGGTTGTTGATATCTTTAATTTGCTGATCGGGAAGTACCGTGACATCAAAGGATTTTACCAGGGTTCGAGCAATGGTATAGTGCAAGAAAAAATCTTTTTCTTCAGGTTCCAGACTCGGCTGCCGTTTAAAATAGTTTCCGGCTTCGCGAATTAGTTTGGTTCTGACTTCATCAAATAATTCAGGGGGTAATCGTTGGTGTAATCCCTGGACGGCATTAACAAGGTCGCCGGCTCTGGAAAATCCGAATTTGAGGAATTCTTCTTTACGGGCCGGATCAAATACGGTCACGGCCCCGCCCAGATTACTTTGCATTATTGTAACGATCCAGCGCTTTTTTTTGGCAACATGTTTTTCAATGCCCCGGTAATCATAATCTCTTCGAAACGTGTGTGATCCTTCGGTGATAAAAAAATCGACCGATTTGCCCTCAAAGTAATAGTCGTTCTCGTATGTGACTAAGCCCTCTACTTCCGCATTCAGCTTTTCGGAAAGGTTAAGGTAGTGCAGCGCTTTGGTATAATTTATGAGTCCATATGTATAAAAACTGCCTAAGTCCAGGGCGCCATAAAGCTCTCCGAGACGGTTGCCTGCTTTTTTATGTGAATTGTAATGGTCTTTAAGTTTTTTCTCCAGGATGTCGTAAGATTTGCTGGCTTTCAAGCTTGCAATTTCAGCGCTTTTCTTCCACTGTTTTCTGATTTCCGATGCGTCCTGTCGGGAGGATTCGGGAGCCGATGAGCAGGATAACACGGCCATATAGATAAGCGTGATCCAGATTAACCGGGTTTGATGAGAAAATTTCAGACAACCTCCATCCAGCTAAATTAGTTTTGGTATTATCTGCCCGCGTATTGGAAAGCTGTTTTTAAGTGACAGAAAAAATGGCATATTGGACTTGTTTAGCTATCCATTCTGTTATTTAAAGTCAACCGAATTCATCGCAAGCGCTTAAATGCCAAGCCTTCACTTCACATGAATTCAGCATACTTCATTTTGTTAGTTATTTATCGATTCGGCAATTTTACTTTAATTTTAGCTTGCATCTCCTTTAGGTTCCCTGTTATAGAGCCATGCGCGGAAGATATTTATATATTTTATTCAAAATTCGGCGGGACAAATGAGGTGCGGGATGGAATTTTTTAACTTTGGAAAGGAGGTTCACATGAGGCTTGGGCGAAACTGGCTTTTTCTTTTAGTTATGGCAGGTTTTTTCTTTACGGGGTGTGCTTCTTTTACGGCGAATGACTATGGTGTGTCGGTTGAAAATGTTGAAACCCTTCGCGCGATGTCTGATCAGCAAGAAACCAAATTTGCAGTTCCTGAATTCACATCATTTGAGCCCCATAAAAATAAGATTACCTGTCGGGGTGCCGGGGATGTAACAACCCGGGGGGGGATAAGTTTTGAGAAGTATCTCACTGACGCTCTGATCAGCGAGCTCAGGTTAGCCGGAATTTATTCCAAAAAGGCTGAAATCCAGATTAAGGGCCATCTTGAATTAATTGACTTTAGTTCCAACATTGGAACCGGCCTTTGGACGATAAAAACCAAAATTTCTTCTTCCCAAGCAAGTCCTTTTATCGTTCAAAGTGTTTATTCGTTTGAATCATCATGGGAGGGGGTCAAAGCCTGCCAACAGGTTGCCCAGGCCTTTAGTCCCGCGGTACAAACCTTTATTAAAACCCTTATAAATGACCCAAGATTTAATCAATTGTTAATCGCAAAGTAGCATTTTATCAGGTTTCGGATTTGATATAAAAAAATGGGGCTCAGTCTTTGCGGATATCCGTCCGATGCTCGAACAAAGATTTAACCCCTTTTTTATTTGCGGCCCTGGGTGATACAATTGCTTTTTGTCAATTACATCATATGGCCGGCATCCTTGACCCGTTGGTAGAAATCACGCATAGGACAGTGTGATTCGGGGGGTGGGCGGATGGATGATTTTCATTTTGCCTTTGGCCTGTTGATGCCGTTTGAGCACATCATCCACGACAGCTTCCAGCGAGCTGAATTTTTCTTCGCCGTAAGTGGACGCATAGTGTTCCATTTGCTTTTCAACCAGCGCGACGATTTGTTCATGTTTGCCAAGTTCTTCTTTGGAAAATCCCTGACTCAGGCCTTCGGTGACGATTTCAACCACATCGTAATCATATCCCAGATCTTTAAAGTCACTCTGGCCCGGTTCCAATCCGGCCGTCGGCTCGCGCTGGATGATCTGTTTGTCCAGACCCAGGTAGGCGGCCATTTCGCGTACCAGCCGTTTGGGCAAACCGGCAATGAGACTGATATGCACAGCACCGTCTCCGAACAGAGTGTAATATCCGATGCCGAAATCTTCATCTTTGTTGCCCGTACCCGCTAAGATTTTATTTTCGGTGGCGGCTTTGGTCGACAGCACATTGGCCCGGATTCTGGAGATCATATTGCCGGCGTGAAAATGGCTGTCAAACGCCTCCGGATTGGTTGATTTGTAGGATTCAACCAGTGTTTCAATACGCTGGATTTCATAACGGATATCCAGAAATTTAGCCACAGACTCGGCATCCCTTTCGTCCTGGGTCTGGTTTATACCGGATGGCAAAATATAGCCCACCAGTTCAAGGTTTATATTTTTTTGGGTATGATGACGGTCAAACCCGGTTTTTAGCAGGGCCGCCGCCGTGCTCGAATCAACACCGCCCGATAATCCGATCACACATCCGTTGGATCCGGTCTCCCGCACCGTTTCGATGACAAAATCGCCGATCTCAGCGCAGACCTGTTTGCAATCCATCGTTGCCAGTTTAATGGGTTTCATTGAAATAACCTTCTTGAGCCGGGTCCGGCATTTTAAACATTCTTAATCTTTTAATACCGGATACACTATACACTTTGTTAATATTATGATTCGCCTCCACGAATTAACGGGAATAGCTTAATGCCTATGCTGCTTCAGTGGCCCTTGAGTTGTCAAGAAATTTGTTGTGATAACAAAATCAGGAATTAAAGAGATTGTTGAAGATAAGTTGAATTGGAGAACTTAGATGAATTACTCTCCCCGCAGAAACCGATCCAGCTCGGTTTTCAGGGTGCGCCAGCCGCGCCCGACTTTGATGGCCTTGATGCGTCCTTCGGCGATGTATTTGAGGAAGGTGGGTCGCGAAATCTTGAGGTATCCACAGGCCTCTTTGGTGGTATAAACGATCTCCTGGCCGTTTTCATTCAATCCGTTGGAGTAGACCCCGTTGCGGCGGTCAAAACCGCTGCGTCGGTCGGTCTTTTTTCGCCGATCTGCGCCGCTTCTGCGCTGCACTATGTGATCATTTATCATAAATACCCCACTGGACAACTTGAAATATGGAAAAATCCGCCGGGCTTCCCATTCGGAACTAGTATCGGCAAATCATTTGTTTTTCTTTAAATATTTTTGGAAAATATTTAAAATTAGATGCGATAATTAAGCTTTAAATGATAAAATGAGTGATGGAAAGCATTTTTTTAATAATCGCGCAAGATGTGTAAAATACTGTAAAATAAAGTAAAATACTGTCAAATAAAGGGTCATTTTTTCGAAATTTTAATTTCAATAAGATTCCCTCAATTATGACCGGAATGGCCGGCCAGGCATAATCGATCGCCAGCCAAATTAGAGTCCGGATCGCAAACAGGGGAACTGTCAAATACTGTCAAATACTGTAAAGTTGTGTAAATGATTGAAAATATTATAATTTTTTTCTTGAACCGGCCCCTTTTTTCTGGTAAACAGGATCCAAGCATGCTGTCGCGTATTTTATCTTAGAGAAGCGAGTTTCATCTGAAAAACGGGTTATGAAAATGCGAGACGGCCTGTTAACGGGGGGATAAACTTTCCTTGATGGAGGAAGGGTTATTTTAGGAAGCCGACGCCTTATATATTAGTTTGTGTTCTTTGCCATTTCTGCTTTTGTCGCCCTATAGCGGAAAGTTTATCTCCCTCATTTTTTATCTTCTATGCTGGCGGCCTGACGTAAAAGCGCCCATATGTTTATGCAGATTTGAACAACTGCATAAACATATGGGCGTCTGTTTTATCAGGCCCTAATTAGATGCTTCAATCCGGCATACGTGCACCATTTTGTCAGGGAAAATAAGCACCTTATCGACGAGCTGCACTTCCCCCGATTCTAATCATTTATGATGAGTTTGATCTCATCCGAATTCGCTTTGAGTTCCGGCGCGTACATGGCATAGGCTCTGGTGGGCAAAGCACTGAATCTGCCGGGAATTTCCGCCCGCAGCCGATAGCTGACACTGTGTTTGCCGCGTGCCAGCCGGCGCACAAAGAAGACCACCTTCTGATCGCGAAACTCCACGTACGCCCCCATTTCATTGCCGGTATAGCCGCTGCGCACCTCCACCGGCTCAAAACCGGCGGCTTTCATATCCTCAAAGACCAGGTATTCGTAATCGTTTTTACTGTCGATCACCAACTCCACTTCAACCCGGTCGCCGCTTTTTAAAACCGCCAGATTCTCAAGCGGCTCGCGCTCGTATTTCTCCACCCGGCGATCCACCACCTGTCCGCGGGAACCCGCATCTTTGATCTTCCTGTCGACTTCGCTTAACTTAAAAACCCGGCGCTGCACTTTGATCTCCAGGCCCTCTCTGGTGATAAAGTCTTCCAGGGTAAAATAATCCAGGTAGGCACTAAAGTAGACCGGACCCTCGCCGGATTTTTTAAGCGTAATCGTTTGGGCGCCGCTGGAGATTTGTTTGCCTTCGAGAACGAATTTGTTGTCAAAGGTAAACAGGTTTTGGGGATTGATCTGAACCGTTTTCATCTTTTTATTGTTAAAAAAGATCTCCAGGGTCAGATCCGGTGCGGCTTCTCCGCTGGCGGTCAGATAGTCGGCAAAGGCTTCCACGATAACGGCCGTATCGCGGGTGCTGTTCCAGTAGGTGGCGTGCTTGCGGTTGTTGAGCAGATACTTGACCAGACCGGAGGTTTTTTTATCTGTCGGCGCGGTGCGCGCTAACAGCTTCAGATAATAGGCGTGGGCTTCGTATTCGGAGCCGTACCAGGACCACCAGTAACTGCTGTTGGGAAGATTCAGATAGGCGGTCTGGTTTTCATCATCGAGTACCAGAAACTGTTCGATGTTTTTGATAATCATGCCAAGCTTGGCGCTGTCTTCGGCTTTGACCAGGGCCAGGCCGAACATGGCCTTGGCGTAAACTGCCAGCGAATTGCGATCGCGGTACAAATAATCCCGCATTTTTATATTTTCAAAAGCTGCATCGGTCAATACCATATAGACAAAGGCATCCATATTGTCGGCCTGGGATTTGCCCTCTTTTTTGGTGCGGTCCCACAGAATCAGGCGCTCAAGTTCTTTGGTCTGATAATCTTTGAGCCACTGCACACCCCTTTGCATCACACCGCCGGGTATGGTTACCCTGTTTTCGCGGGCGATCTGCAATCCGTGGACCACCAGGGCGGTGGTGTGGGGATAGGCGCGTTCGCCGTATCCGCTAAACCAGCCCCAGCCGCCGTCGGACAGCTGCATGGCCGCAAGGCGCTTGACGCCGGCGATAACCATGGCCGCGACCGCATCTTCATCAAATACCGGGTTGTGGTCATAGCGGCGCCACCGGCCTGCCCGCTGCCGATCGTCGCCGATTTCCTGGGCATTTAGATTGGTGCGTTTGTTGCGGATGACTTCCAGGTCAACCCCCATGCGCTTTAAAGTCTGCTGGGCAATTACCGAGGGCAAAAAGCGGTTTAAGGTCTGCTCGGTGCAGCCGTAAGGATAGCCGGCCAGATAAGGCAGGGCATCCAGCATGGCGCCGGCCAGGGTCGGTGAATAACGCAGCTCCAGTCTGGATTGCTCAACCCGCCGGGCCGCCGGGACTGTAAATTTGATCCGGGCCCGGGTCTGGTCGGCCCGAATAACGCCGGTTTTAGGCACCTGCTTGGCCATTCCGTGCACATAAACCGGAAAGCGCATTTGCATGGCATCGGATTCTTCATCAGTTAAAGCTTGCATGCGTACGACCGCTTCGCCTTCTTTTAATACCCTAACGCGCCAGTCCACGCGCTTTTCGCCGTTGGCGGCAATCGAAATCGATTGGGTCTGCTTCTGGCCCTTGATCAGTTTTAAGCAGCCGCCGTCAAGCTCCATAAGGACTCTGGCGGATTTGCGGTTTTTTAGGTAATTATGAACATTGGCTGACAGCACGACCTCATCGGTTTCCACAAAAAAGCGCGGTGCCTGCAGGCGCACGATCAGATCCTTGCGCGTGACCACCTCGGCATTGCCCTCGCCGACCTTCGTTCCATGGCCCATGGCCCAGATCTTCACCTTCCAGCCGGTCAGGTTTTCGGGCATGTTAAATTCCACAGCCGCCCTTCCCCTGGAATCCGTGGTGATGCTTGCCGACCAGAATGCCGTGTCGGCAAATTGGGTGCGCACGCCGGGTTGAACCAGGTCTTCGGATTTTGCGGCCTGACTTTCGCGGTCCGCAAAGCGGTCGGCCGAATCTTTTTTGAGCTGAAATGCCGGGCTGGATTCATCGGCCTCGGCCGGTGCAGGGGCCCTGGCAGCCCCGGCTTCGGCCACAACCTGAGACCTGGCTTTTGCCTCCCCCTTACCAGGAGTGTCGGGCATCATCAGATGTCCGAAGACCCCGAGGTTTTTCATCGGGGTTTCATTTTTTTTCAACTGGTTGTAAAACCAGCGCGTCAGACTGGACTGCTGGTTGAGATGATGGTGCCGCCGCCATTTCCAGAAAAAACTGCGGATCTCGGGCACATTGGACCCGCCCGAAATATATTCCAGCGCACGGTCATAGACACTGATCACCGCTGATCCCTGAAAGGGTTCCCCGTAAAAATCGGTCAGCTGCAGGTTGAGTTTGGCTTTTTGTGCGGGGCGATAATCTGTTTCAGAAGGGGTTACCTTGACGTTTAGTACCCGCTTTTCAGGCGGGACTACAACTTCGCGGATTTCGGTGTGCACCTTGCCATCGTACACCGTGACGGCTTCCACAAAAAAGTTGGGCATATCTTTTTTTGAAATCTGTATTTCTTCAAATGTGCTCTTTCCGGCCATGGAGATGACTTTTGGCGGCAGGTAAACCCCGTTGGCCGGGCGCACAAACAGCATCACTGCTGCGCCCTTGCGGTCGGTATTGATCTGCAGCCGCAGCGTGTCACCCGGAGCATATTCGGCCTTATCGGTGATCAGCTCAATCTTGGCAAAGCGGTATCCGGCGCTGTCATCGCCCTCACCGCGCACGCTAAAGATATAGCCGCCTTCCATGGAATGATTTTTGGCATCGGTGACCGTGTAGGCGAGCCGGTATTGCCCGGGTCGTGAGGCCTGGATCTGCAAATCGGCGGCACCTTCGGCATCGGTATTCAAAGGCCAGCTGGCGACCTGCGTTTCCTGTGGTTTGTTATCTTTATAGGTGATGCGATGCAGTTGCAGGCGACCTTCGCCGGCCACCGGTTTTTGATCCGGGGTCTGGGCTTTAAAGCTGGCTTTGATGGTGTCGCCAACCCGGTAATGGCCTCTATCAAGCCAGGCATATACTTTAAAAGGCCTGCGGGCCACCAGCACGTCTCCCTGACCGACAATGGTGCGCCGGGACTGATCGCGCACTTCGGCTTTGATGGTATAGCGGTGATCGCTGTCGCCGTGAATCAGTTTGGCCAGACCGGTATCGATGGTGATGCTAACCGTGCCGTCATGGCCGATTTTGACTTCGCCGTCGGCCACGATTTCGGGCTGCCGGCGCGGCCAGTTCTGCCACCAGGACCAGATGGGCCGCAGACAGCCCCAGTTTTCCCAGCCCGGGTACCAGGCATAGTCATAGGCATACCACCAGTAACCGGGACCGTAGAACCAGTCCCAGTAAAACGACGGATACCAGCGCGTGCTGTGCTCGCTGCGCAGCACCTTATACTTCACGGTGGCTTCGGTAACCGGGGCGCCGAAATAATAGGTGGCTTTAATTTTAGCCGAGATCTTTTCACCGAGCATGACCGGTTCGGCCGGGGCTTCCACGCTGACTTCAAATTCGGGCTTTTTATACTCTTCCACCCGAAAGGTCTGGCCGCCGTAAACACTGCCGCCTGCATGCGAGATGCGGTAGACGCCCAGAGCGGCATCGGCAACCAGCTTAAACTCCCCTGCGATACCGCCATAAGCATCGGCGGTCAGTGTCTGGGAATAAATCTGTTCATTTTTGGGGTTGTGGATACGCACTGTAAAACGACGGCCGGCGAAGCTGGAGGTATCTTCTCTGTCATATTTGGCATGCCGCACCCAGGCCTTAAACTTGACTGTCTGGGCCGGGCGATACACCGGGCGGTCGGTCATAATCAGAGTTTTGGTCTGGTTGTATTCGGGGTCGTTGTAATTGGGATACCAGACATTGCTAAAACCCAGAAATGCCAGACGCCCTTTACTATCGGCTACGGTGGCCAGCCAGGACATTTGATTGGACATCTCGGTCGGCTTGACCATCACCAGGCCGTCTGCACCGGTTTGCTTTTTTAAGCGCTTGTGAATCACGCGATAGTGCTTGGTTCCTTTAATGCGTTTGCTGCGATAGCCGAAAAAATCAATCGCCACCCCCGCAACGGCCTGGCCGCTGACCGCATCGGCAACATAATAAAGCATCTGCTGTTTGAGCGGCTTTTTAACGATTACCGTGTCGGCAACCCAGATGACAATGCGGGCGCTGTTGCCCTGCGGCATCCTGGCCACCACCAGATAGGACCCGGCCGCTTTGAGGGCATCCGGAAATTTGACGGTTACGTGTCGGTCCCAGTGAAGTTGGTCGGGATTAAGCGCCATCTGCCAGGAGGCTACCTGCTTGCCGACGTAGCGGGTTTGATTTTCGTGTACGATGCGCCAGCCGATATTGTTCAGGTTTATTTTTTGCCAGTCCAGTTTGCGGGGTTGAGAGCGGATATGGGCTTTGACATCTTCTATGAGCCGTTTGACCCGGATGCGGTAGGCAACAAACTCCACCTGGCTGCCGTTGCGGAATCGATATTCAACGCTGGGGGTTGTGCCTGCCGGCTGAACACCGGCAGGTTCAAATACGCCCCAGTATTTGGTGATCTGGTCGATGCGCTGTCGGGCGGTGGATCTATTGTGGTCTTTATAAATTTTCCAGTAGGTGACGGCGCGATCATATTGTCTGCGGTTTTCATAAATTTGAGCCAGCATCCGGGCGGCATTAGCGGCATAACCGCCGCTGGTGTCATCAAGCGTGGCTTTGAACATCAGAATAAAGTTATACTCTGCGGGCAGATCAAAACGCCGCACCCCCACCGCCAGTTTGGCGATGCTTTCCTGATCGCTTAAGGTGTGCACCTCATAGGGGCTGCTTTGATCTTTTTCTTCATCTTCTTTATCCAGCGGGCGCCCGCGGCCGTAAAGGGCGCCGTAATCGACCAGGGTCTGGACCCCAAATTGCTGATGCAGAAAGGAGGCCCAGGTATAGTCCACATAGCTTTTCAGCGCCGGATGGAGCTGCGCGGCCCTTGCCAGCAGCCAGCGCCAGCGCTGCCCGTCTGAAGCGCCATGTGCAAAGTCCTCCGGAAGTCGATGATAAACGGGTTGACCTTCCGCATCTACCGGAGCTCCCCGGGGGCGGCTGTCATATTCATAGCCGTATCCGGGCTCATAGTCGGGAAGCCGGGTGAGATCGGTCAGATACTGCAGCCGCCAGGCCTGGTTTCCGCCGCGGTGCTGCTGGATGATGCCGGCAACCTGTATGTAAAATTGTGCGACCTCTGATGTTGCCGGGTCTTCGTCCGCCGGTCCCATGGCCTGTTGCATCAGCTGCAGGGCCCGAACCCGGTCGCGGGCAATGGAATTGACATATTTGCCGCCGCCGCGATGATGGCCGCGCTGAAATTCACCGGCCACCCTATATCCCCAGTGGGTGTTCTGGCTGTAGCTGCGAGCCGCCTCCTGCAACAGGCGCCAGTTGTCGGTATGGCGCTGGATGACTTTTTCCCGGAAGGCGTCCAGTTCATTCAACCGATTTAGCTGGCGCAGGCACTGCCAGGCCTGGATGTAGTCTTGGCCGACCATCTTAGGGTCATTTTTTATTTTCAGACTTAGTCGGTGATACAGCTCAAAAGCAACTTTCCAATTGCCATCTGTATAAGCCTTCTGGGCGGTTTTACGAATTTGTTGATGACTCACATCCGCGGCCCAACCCGATGCGGTCAGCAGTAAAAGTGTCACGATTAAAATAATAGACGTCTTTGATTTCATCGAATCTATCCTCATTGATAGCTATGATCGTATTACAGGTATTAAGTTAGTGATTGAGTCCGGTACTAAAATCTTATAAGTACAACCGACGGGAGTCAATCTAGGCAGGGCATGTTTTACATAACTTTTACCTAAAATGAGCGTTTCAAATTCTAAAAAAAAAGAATCTGCTTATCTGGAAAGCCCAAATTTCATTAGATAAACCCTCTGTGGAAGCCGCTCCTACATTCAATACCACTTGTTCTTTCTGGATAACCGGAAAAAAGAAAACCTTTTCAAATCATAAATAAATAAGATATTCTACCATTGCTTTTCATTTTTTCTTCTATGGCGTTATCAAAAAACCCATCGCGCAGGAGGTTTTAAAATGTCTTTAATTACGGTTACGACCAGTATGGGGTGTGGCGCCCTGACCGTTACCAAAGAGGTCGCCGAGCATCTCAAACTCGAGCTGTATGATGACGACCGGCTCCAGCAGGAAGCCGTCAGCATGGGATACTCATCTGAGGATCTGAAGGCGTTTGATGAAAAAGCGCCCGGATTATTCGATCGGCTTTTGAGGCGCAGGCCCGAAATATATGATGAGCTGATGGCGGGGGTTATTTATGAGGTGGCACGTCGCGGGGAAGGGATTATTATCGGACACGGAGCATTTTATTTTTTAAAGGATTTCACCTGTGCGCTGCATTTGCGCTTGCATGCTTCCAACCCGTTTCGGATCCAGCGGCTGGTTGATACACGCAAAATCAGCCCGGAAACAGCTTTAAAAATGATCGAAAATCGCGATGCTGAACTGAAAGGCTTTCTGGATTTCCTGTTTCAAATCGATTGGAATAATCTTTCGCTTTACGATCTGGTGGTCAATGTGGATAAACTTGGCATCGATGCGGCGGTTGAGATGATTGTTAATCTGGCAGAAACCGAACACATTCAGGAATGCACTTTAAGCGCGCTGGATTCCATGGAAATGCTGTCGCTCTTGAAACGCGTGGAAGCGGCGGTACTAAAAGACAATATCAATCCCCAGGAGTTGCATATCGAAGTTCCCGAAGCCGGTGTTGTGAAACTCACCGGATTGATAAATCCGATGCGCACCGTAGCCGGGGTGACCGAACTGATAAAATCCGTTCCGGGGGTAAAAAAGATTGTTTGCGAAGCCGAAAGGCATCCCATGGCCAAGATGTGATTTTTTTCGACCAGAACCTATCTAAAAAATAGTGGATAAGGGTTCAGGGCCCCGCTTGAAAGCGGGACTTCGCATCTGATCCTTATAAATTGAGGGGCTCAGAAGGCGTGAGCTCAAATGACTCAAACTTAAATCGGTTTAATTCACACCTTAATATTCATAAGAATTAGACGTGAACTCCCGCCAATATTGGCGGGGAAACACAGCCATTGGGCGCTTGTCCGCCTCCGGCGGGTTAGATGCATTTTTGAGATTGGTTCTAGATGAGTTGCTTGAGGTAAGACCCTATTTCGCGGACTGTATCTCCCGCAATAGGCCAGAGCTGCCAGGTGAGATAGCCCATTGATAACAGCAATAAAATGGTAACTAGAGTCATCACCAGCCGTCGCGAGCCGTTTTTTCCGGGCCCAGGCTGAATGGCAGGCAGTTCTTCTTCCACCAACGGGGACGAGTCGAAAGTAAAACGCGGTGCAAGTTCAATCGCCGTTATCTCTTCAGCAGAGGGTTGTGCGGGTGGATGCGGCACAAAAGCGGCCGTTGCGCCCAGTTTTTGAAGCGCTTCCAGGAGAATCATGGCTTTTTCGGCAGGAATATCCTTGCTGAGAGCATAAGGCGTGTTGCGGACTTTTGCTGTTAATTCTTCAGGAGAAGCGCTTTTTGCAAATTTTGAAAGCAGCCCGACGATTCTATCTTCGACTTCTCCGGTCGGTACCTCCTGCAGAACCAGTTTTCCTCTTTGTGCGTTGCTCATCACAATGGGCCTTTCTGATTGGAATATAAAATTGATTTGTTTTATTTAATATTCTATCTTTTTTTCTTCAAAAATGTCAAATGCTTACAAGAGCAAAAAGGCGGTTGAAATCAATCAAGCGCCTTTTGCTTAATCAGAGCCCACCGGTTATTACCCTGAAGCGGGGTTAAAATTCGATGCTTTTGGGCGTTCTGGGGAAAGGAATCACATCCCGTATGTTGCTGATGCCGGTGACCATCATCAAAAAGCGCTCAAAGCCCAGGCCAAAGCCGCTGTGAGGCACACTGCCGTAGCGGCGGGCATCCAGGTACCACCAGTAAGGGGCTTTGTCCATTTTGGTTTCGTCCATGCGTGCTTCAAGCACGTCCAAGCGCTCTTCACGCTGGCTGCCGCCTATGATCTCACCGATGCCGGGAACCAGCACATCCATAGCGGCCACGGTTTCATCGTCATCATTTACCCGCATGTAGAAGGGCTTGATGATTTTGGGGTAGTCGTAAACGATGACCGGCTTTTTAAAATGCTTTTCGGTCAAATAGCGTTCATGTTCGGTCTGCAGATCTTTGCCGAAGCTGATATCATATTCAAACTTCTGGCCGGACTGGCTTAAGATTTCCACCGCTTCCCGGTAGGGCAGCCGGATATAATCGGACTGGGCGATGTTTTCCAGGGTGGCCATCAGGGTTTTATCCACCCATTTGCCAAAGAGTTCCAGATCATCCGTGCATTCCTGCATGGCATAGGTGGTCAGCTCGCGGATGAGCTCTTCGCCCAGGTCCATATTGCCTTCCAGATCGCAGAAGGCCATCTCCGGTTCGACCATCCAGAACTCGGCGGCATGGCGGCGGGTGTTCGAATTTTCCGCCCGGAAGGTGGGCCCGAAGGTGTAGACATCGCCCAGGGCCAGCGCAAACATCTCGGCCGACAATTGCCCCGAAACGGTCAGATTGGCTTCCTTGCCGAAAAAATCCTGCACGTAATCGGCTTGGCCCTCTTTTTGGGGTGGGTTGTTCATATCCAGGGTGGTTACCCGGAACAGCTCACCGGCGCCTTCACAGTCCGAGCCGGTCAGAATCGGCGAATGCAGGTAGCGAAAGCCCCGCTCCCGGAAGAATTTGTGAACCCCGTAAGCTATTTCGGAACGGATGCGAAAGGCCGCGCCGTATTTGTTGGTACGGGGCCTCAGATGGGCAATCGTTCGTAAAAATTCATCGGTGTGACGCTTCTTCTGTAACGGATAGTCTTCGGGCGCCAGGTTGATGATATCCACCTTAGCTGCCTGGATCTCCCATTTCTGGCCGCCGCCCTTGGATTCGACCAGGCTGCCGCTAACTGCCAGCGCCGAGCCGGTGGTCAGTTTTTTTACGTCTTCATAGTTAGACAGTTTTTCATCCGCCACCACCTGGATGTTCTTCAGGCTGGAACCGTCGTTGATTTCGATAAAGGAAAATCCTTTGGAGTCGCGCCGGGTGCGAACCCACCCTTTTATCAGCACCTGATCCATGGGGTTATCGGATTTTAAGAGTTTAAATATCTTTGTGCGTTCCATTCTGGCAACTTTTTAAATCTTTCAGTTATTTCATGAAGGATTCGAAGAGGCTCGTCGACGCTAAAGGTTTTTCGACCTAAATTAGAAATTCGAATATCGAAATCCGAAACAAATTCAAATTTCAAATGACCAAAACTCGAAATGACTATAGGAATTATCGTTCAGACTGCGGCAAAGACACGAATTGCTATATATTTATAGCACTGTGGCATAACCGCGGCAAGAGAGAACGCTCAAGATGCTGACAAACACCTTTAAATAAATGTTTAAAAGAGTAGAATTTAGACTCTAATAATTATATTGAAATAGTTTGACCATGAGAAAAGATGATGGGTACTGGGTATTTGATATTCGGTATTGGTTATTAGTGGTAGGGTTTAATACTGGAAGCAGAGCGCTTGGGCGAGGTACTTCGCGGCTGTGACAGTTAGATGGAAATATCCAGAAAAAGGCCGGTCGGATCAATTTCACCTTCCAAACCGGACCCCGCGGCAGCCAAAGTGGCATGCAGTTGGTTAAGGAGCCCCTGGGATTCGGTCCCAAAAAGCGTGTTGCCAACCGAAGCCGCACCCTTTTGCGTTGCGAGCGTGGTTTCAAATCGGTGCTGGTCAGCCGGCGAGAAGTTGAAAACTCTACCATCGTTGTTTGAAAAATCAAATTGGATGCCGAAATCGGTGTTGAATCGGGGACCTTCAGAACCAAAGGTTATGGATACGGCCGCGCGGATGCCGTTGCGGACCCCCTCGAGAAAAGCGCCCGGCGAGCCCTTAAACGCCGAATCATCGAACAGTGTATTCATGGCATCGGCCATGTTGTTGACCAGGGTTCGCAGAATCCTGGCGTCTGCGGCGCTGGCCGGTGTTGTCTCGGAATCCTGAATCTCCCAGGGTTTTTCGGAATTTTCTGCGATGATGGAATCGACGATGCGATCAGTGACATCGACCACATTGACACCCTGGCTTTGGGCCTCGATTACGTCATTTTGCGAGTTATAGGTGCCTTCTGATATCCTAACGGCCGAGAAAAAATTGGTTGCGCCTTCGGACAGAATCATCTGACTTTCGGCATTGTCCGAGTTCAGTGAGACTTTTTGAGAAGCACTGTCAAAGCTTGCGGTTACGCCTGCCCCTGAAGCGCTAATGCGGCCGAGCACATCGTTTAACGAATCCGTATTCACATCAATGTCAATCGAAACCGAATTGACGCTGATGCTGCTGCTTTGCACTGCAGAGAAAGTTGCGACTTGCGTCAGGGACTTATTAGGCTCTGAGTCTTCACCGGGCGTCGCTGTCGCCCCATCAAGCTTTAAGGCCGCCAGAAAGCCGGAGGTGTCGTTTTCCAAAACAATATCCAGCGTCGATCCGGTGGTATTCTGAGTCAGCATTACCGTTTCGGTGGCAGCATCGAAGGTTGCGGTTACGCCGGCGTCCGACTGGTTGATGCGATCGAGCACGTTGTTGATGGAATCGTCGGCGTTGACATCAATGCTGGTACCATTAATTTGAAACGATCCAGCGCTGACGCTGAGCCCGGGTTCCAGATTGGGGTCATCGGTGCGGGTACCGTTAAAGGGTTTATCCGGATCAACAGCACTGCCGATACTGTCAAAAACGCCCAGCGTGAAATTGGTACCATTTAGGAGATCTCCCTCACCCAGTGTAAATGTCAAACCATTGGACAGGGTGTATTGCCGGTCGATCGGGTCTTCTTTTTTGATATCCAACTGATCAATCTGATTGTTGCCGGAATCAAAAACCTTGAGCTGAAGATCATCTACGCCGTGAGTGCCCCCCGCGTTTACTTCAAATGTGAGGGTATCGGTGCCGTTGGAACCGTCATAGACGCCTCCGATTGTGGCCAGGGCATTGGACCCCGCCCAGTCGGGTTCGGTCGGCGAAAATGATATCGGTACGGAATCATCAACAGTGACGCTGAAATTGTCATTTTTTATAAGCTCCCCTTCTCCCAACGAAAGGACCAGGCCGTTGGAAAGCGTGTACTGTTCGTCGATGGCGTCTTTCTTCTGGATATTGATCTGGTCAATCTCGTTGTTTTGCGAATCAAAAACCTTGATCTGCAGGTTGTCCTCACCGTGGGTGCCGTCACTGTTGACCTTGAATGTGAGGGTGTCGCTGCCGTTGGAACCGTCATATTCTCCACTGAGCGCGACCTGGGCAGTGGAGCCGGTCCATTCAGGACCATGCGTCGAGATGGAAGTGGGTGTGGTGTTGACTTCTTCGGTGGACTGCATGGTGGTGGCCGTTGCGGTCATATCCAGACCCAGGCTGGAGGCGGATGTGGCACTGGCCGGGCTGGCGACTTGAATTTCCTGAGACTCGAGCATCATGGGCTTGATGGCCTTCACCGCTTCGCGCATCCGCATCACCTGCTGCATGGTGTGGATCGACTGATCGCGGTGAACCGAGGCAGGGGCTCGATTACGCGTGGTGCTTGCCGCCCGCTGTCTTTGAATGGTATCGACATAGCCGAAACCAAAGCGGTGGCTTTCGTATGGATTTACCCCCCCGTAAATTTCCATTCGATCCCCTTTTTAATCAGGCGGCTGAAGCAAAAAAGCTGAGCCACCATTTATTTCCGGGCAACCCAGCTTTTAAGCCTCCTCAGGTAACCCGGCCGTCCACCTCCGGCGGACCCGTGGCTTTCCGTCCCCCGATTACTCGGGGTTTGGCATTATCTTGAGTAGATTCTAATTAATTCAACAATTTATTCTGCTAAATAATCAGAAATTTTTCATTTCTTTCGTTCCAGTTATCTTATCGGCAATTTACCAGGCAAACTTTAGCTAAATTTGATCTAATTAACCACCCCGCCGCAAGCGGTCGGGGTATGTAAAAGGAATTATCCTATTATATTCCCCCTCACCCTAACCCTCTCCCTCAGGGAGAGGGAACTTGCGGAAACCCCACCGCAAGCGGATGGGGTATTGAAAAAACTTCAATAAAGTTTCTATTTGATTTTAATACATTTGATTTGGCATATAAGTAGGCTGGCAATCTACTAATTGGACTTGCAGTTTTACAGTCTAATAACTTTCCCGAAAAGGGAAAATATAAAAGTTCCCCAAAAGGGAAGTTTGTTGTTGACAAATAAATTTTTGTGATCTATTTTTAGGTTAAATAATGAACGTAATATCTCGTGCTACAATCGATAAGTTCATAAAAAAGCATCCTGATTCCCAGAGTTCATTGAAAAGCTGGTATGCGGAAGCTAAATCAGCTAATTGGAAAAAACCGCAAGATATTAAAGACAAATACAAGCCGGCAAGCTTTCTTAGTGATAACCGGGTAATTTTTAACATTGGAGGTAACAAATATAGACTCGTCGTTAGTGTAGCTTACAATACGCAAACTGTATTTATAAAATGGATTGGTACACACGCTGAGTACACTAAAAAGAGATTTTAAGGAAAGGGGGGGGGCAAAGTGGTCAAAATTATCAAGAACGATAAGGAATATAAAAGCGCTTTGGCCGAAGTTGAAACTTTAATTGAATCCGATCCCCAAGCGGGAACCGAAGATGGAGACAGATTAGAGCTTCTGGCATTGTTGATCAGCACATATGAGGATACCCGATATCCAATTGAAATGCCAAGTCCGATTGAAGCCATTAAATTTCGGATGGAGCAGCTTGGACTTAGCCAAAAGGATCTTGTCCCTTATATTGGAAGCCGTAGTAAAGTATCAGAAATATTAACAGGCAAAAGATCTTTGAGCCTGAAGATGATACGCATGTTAAACAGCGGTCTTGGCATTGATGCTGAAGTTTTACTTAAAGAGAACGATTTAGATAGCTATCAGCAATCTTCAGTATTGGACTGGTCTAAATTTCCTATTTCTTCCATGATTAAAATGGGTTGGGTTATAAACCCATTTAAAAGCCTTGCCGAGGCTAAAATTTACGCTGAGGAAATACTTAGTGGTTCTATAAACGCTGTTGATCATCAACCTGCTTTATACCGCAAGAATGTTCGGTCTAGTGCTACTCTTGACACATATGCATTGATTGCATGGCGAGCTAAAGTGTTGGAAATCGCGAATAACAATCGACTGCAAGATGCCTATGGAAAGGAAGCAGTTAATTTAAGCTTTATTAAAGAAATTGTCAGGCTCAGTTACTTTTCAGAAGGACCTCATCTTGCAAAAGAATTTTTAAAAAAAAATGGTATTCATTTTATCTATTTGCCCCAGCTGCCTAAAACACATTTAGATGGCGCAGCCATGATTTCTAATGATGGTAAACCAATTGTTGCTCTAACTCTTAGATATAACCGTTTGGACAATTTCTGGTTTTCACTATGTCACGAACTTGCACATATTTCATTGCATTTGTCAGAAGCAAGGCAAGATATTTTCTTCGATGATCTTGATGTAAAAAGCAGCAACAAAGCTGAAAAAGAAGCCGATAAAATGGCTAATGAAGCTCTAATATCAAAAAAAGATTGGGAAAAATCAAAATTAAAGGAAGATCATAAAACACGAAGAGTACTTGAATTTTCCAACAAATTGAAAATTAGTCCAGCTATTGTGGCCGGGAGGATTAGATACCTGAATAATAATTACAGAATTCTTGCAAGATTGGTAGGCCATGCTGAGGTGAGAAAACAGTTTGAAAATAATCAGGCCAAATCGCTATTCCGCAATTAACGCTTTTCCATTGCTCCATCACTCCATTACTCCAAAGAATCTTCTATAATTTTAGCGTGATATAATACCCCTGCTCCCCCCTCTGCAGCAAAATCACCACCGATCGTTTCTGGCGGTATTTGACCATTGCCTTTTTAAAATCTTCTTTATTCTCGATGGCCGTGTCATCGATCTGTCGGATGACATCGCCGGGCCGGGCGCCGATTTGAGCCAGTTGACTGCGGCTGTTGATCTCAGAGATGACCACACCTTCCCGGGCTGCGGTGCCATAATGCCGGCGGTTTGTCTTGGTCAAGTCATCGACCCGAATCCCCATTAATCGGAAGGCCAGATCTTCGGCCCGTGCCATGGGAAACATCCGGGTTTTAACGCGCACGGTTTTTATTTCACCGTCGCGCCATATTCGGGCTTTGAGCGCATCCCCGGCGGCATAGGTTTTTTTAATTGACCAGTAATCGCGCAGCGAAGCGATCTTTTTTTTGCCGATCGCCAGAATAATATCGCCTTCCAGCAGACCGGCTTTGTTTGCAGGGCTGCGGGGCTCTACGGATTTTACCATAACGCCTTTTTTGTCGGGAACCTTCAGGTAGCCGGCCAGCCGGGCGTCCAGGTTTTGCACGGTTATGCCGATCCAGGCCTGGATCACTTCGCCGAACTGAATCAAATCGGAGATAATTTTCTTTGCTTTGTTGATGGGAATCGCAAAACCGATGCCCTGGGCCTTGGCATAGATGGCGGTATTGATTCCGATCAGGTCGCCATTGATGTTCAACAGGGGGCCGCCGCTGTTTCCGGGGTTGATGGAAGCGTCGATCTGGATAAAGTCGAGATACACTTTGTCTTCAGCCCGGATACTGCGGTTGACCGCACTGATGACACCGGTGGTCACCGTGTGCGAAAATCCGAAAGGGTTGCCGATCGCAATAACGGTTTCGCCGATCATCAGGTCATCGCTGCTGCCCATTTCGATAGACGGTAGACGTTTTTGGGAGTCGATTTTTAAAACCGCCAGATCCGAGTCCGGATCGGCACCCACAATTGTGGCTTCGAATTCGCGTTCATCCTGCAACACCACTTTAATCTTGCCGGCCCGTTCTATGACGTGGGCGTTGGTGAGGATAAAGCCCCGTTTGCCGTCGATAATCACACCGGAGCCCAGGCTGGTGCTCTCCCGGCGCCGTTCAAATCTGGGGTCAAAGAAATCTTTGAAAAATTCCTCGAAAAACGGATTCATACCAAAACCGGAGAAGGGATTGGCGCGCTTGCGCATCTCATAGGAGGAACTTATATTTACCACAGCCGGACCGACTTTACGCACTGCCCGGACCACGGGATTTTCACGTTCGTTTTTCAGGGCGTAGCCGGAATGCGGCATTGTCAGCCCCAGAAGCAGGAAAGAAACCAGCGCAAAAAGAATGCGACCTGTTTTTTTGTCGATCGATATTGAGTTGTTGAGCATAATTGGCCTTCCGTTAATACACTTGCGGTTTGGTTTGAAAGCAAGACGCATTTTGACTGCCAGAATATAAACATCACCTGATAAAAATAAAGAAGGCATCTTCATTTTTTAGAACTAATCTGGTAACATAACTCCGCAGAAAAATGCCTAAAATGATCTAAAGTGAACTAAAATGCCTAAAATTAAGGAATTTTGTCGTTTTTATAAAAAAGATGGAGCGCAGCGACACCACAACTTTAGGCATTTTAGATCATTTTACATTTCAGCTCACTTTTTTGTGTATTTTTGAAACCGTATCAAACCAACTTACGAATATTGAGTTCTTAGCACCACCAAAGGAATCCATGAGCATAAAAACGATTGAAGATATTATATCCCTGGTTCAAAAACCCAGCCACTATCTGGGGGGTGAAATTAATCAGGTTAAAAAGAACCTGGAAGGGGTCAGTCTGCGGTTTGCGCTGGCCTTTCCGGACCTTTATGAAATCGGCACCTCCCATTTCGGGATGCAGATTTTGTATCATATTCTCAACGCCCATGCCGATATTGCAGCCGAGAGGGTTTTCGCACCCGGTGTCGACATGGAGGCCCGCCTGCGGTCTGCGGGATTACCGCTGTTTTCCCTGGAATCCCGCCAGCCCCTGAATCGCTTTGATATCATCGGGTTCAGCCTGCTTTACGAGCTGAATTACACTAACATCCTGACCATTCTGGACCTGGCCGGTATCCCGTTTTATGCTGCGCAACGCGACCATTCCCATCCGCTTATTATCGCCGGCGGTCCGTGTACCTGCAATCCAGAACCCATTGCGGATTTTTTTGATGCGATTATCGTCGGAGACGGCGAAACGGTCATCATGCAGCTGGCGCAATCCTGGATGGACCTTCACAAGCAGACCCGGCCGGACAGAGAAGCGCTTCTCAAGCGCTGGGCGCAGATTGAAGGGGTCTATGTTCCGGCTTTTTTTGAGCCTCAATATGACGCCTGTGGATTTCAGACCCTGGTGCCGCGCGATCCGGAATATCGCCATGTGACGCGAACCATCGTTGCCGATCTGGATCAGGTGCCTTTTCCGGGCAAACCGGTCATTCCCTACGGCAAGCCGGTGCATGATCGCCTGCGACTGGAGGTTGCCAGGGGCTGCACCCGGGGCTGCCGTTTTTGTCAGGCCGGCATGATCTACCGTCCGGTGCGGGAACGATCGCCGGAATCTCTACTGGCCCTTGGCACTCAATCGGTTGGCACCACCGGATATGAAGATATATCCCTGCTGTCGTTAAGCACTGGTGATTACGGGTGTATCGTTCCTTTGATGGAACGCCTGATGTCCCGTTTTGCAGCGGAAAATGTGGCGGTTTCGCTGCCGTCTTTGAGGGCCGGTACCCTGACGCCGGAGCTGATGAAGCTGATCAAAACGGTGCGCAAAACCGGTTTTACGATTGCGCCAGAAGCCGGCAGTCAGCGGCTGCGGGACGTGATTAACAAAAATATCAGTGAAGCCGAAATTGTCGCTACGGTCAAAGATGCCTTTGACCTGGGCTGGCAGGTTATCAAGCTGTATTTTATGATCGGGCTTCCCACCGAAACGGCCGCGGATCTGAAGGCCCTGGTGAATTTAGTCAAAGTGCTGCGCAATATCAAAAGTCCTCAGAAACGACGGGGTCAGATCAATGTCAGCCTGGCCACTTTTATCCCCAAACCCCATACGCCGTTTCAATGGGCGGCCCAGCTGTCGCTGGCAGAATCGGAAGACCGTTTAATGCGGGTTCAGGATCAGCTGAAATTGTCCGGCCTTAAATTCAAATGGCAGAACCCGAAAGTCAGCCGGCTGGAAGGCGTTTGGGCGCGCGGCGATCGCAGGCTGAGCCGGCTGCTGGTGGCGGCTTATCATAAAGGCTGTAGACTTGACGGCTGGAGTGACCATTTTCGGTACGACTTGTGGGAGACCGCATTTGCCGAGGAAGGTGTTGATCCGGATTTTTATACCACCCGCACCAGAGATGTCTGTGAGCCCTTGCCCTGGGATCATATTCATACCCAGGTGACCAAAGCCTATTTAAATGATGAATGGGAACGGGCAGCTCAGGGCGAGTACACGGGGGATTGCCGGGTGAATGACTGCAACCAATGCGGCGTCTGTGACTTTGATCAGATTGAACCCCTGACGCATCAGGATTTTGGCGAGAATGCCGTCGAGATGCGTCCATCCAAATTTGAAAGGCAGGCGACCTATAAAAAACTCAGTGTATTTTATGTCAAGCAGGACGTCGCCAGGTATTTTGGGCATCTTGAGCTGGTCAACATTTTTTTACGCGCCTTAAAACGAGCTGGTATTGCCGTTAAATTTTCAGAAGGATTTCACCCCAAACCCAAAGTTTCCTTTGATAATCCACTGCCCGTTGGCATTGAAAGTTTAAAGGAGCGCTTTATTGTCACCGTACCCGATCATGTACGGCCCCAGGCAGTAAAGGACGGTTTAAATGCGCATCTACCGGCCGGGCTGATGATCACCCACTGTCAACCGGCTCCCACGAAGACATCTGCAGCAACCCACCAGCTTATTCGTTACCGGGTTGCACTCAAAGAGGATCTTTTCGAAGAAGCCCGCTTAAAGAATTTTAACGACATGTCTGAAGCACCCATTACGCTTGCAGGCAAAAAAGGAAAGTTGAAAAAGATAGATTTAAAGGATATTGTAGAGAGCATTGAATGGGTGAATTCGCGGCAGCTGAATTTTACCCTTAAATCCCAGCCGGGAAAAACGGTCCGGCCGTTTGACATTCTGCGCCATATTTTCAATCTGAGCGAGGAGCAGGTCAAACAAGCAACTATTCTAAAACTGAGTTCATGAGCTTAGGTGTTCAGGCATAGAACGAATAGATATTTAACCACAAAGTTCACGAAGAACACAAAGAATGATTAAGATGGAAGATGTTTAAGGCCCTTTGTGAACTTCGTGTCTTCGTGGTGCAAAAGTTTTTATACAATAAACACAAAAATTAGTTTTAGGCACCTAATTGTTCAAATAGGTTTGGAGTCAAGCGACACCATGTACAAACAACTCATCATTAATGTATCCAATCATGAAACCCGAGTGGCACATCTGGAAGACGGTACCATCTCCGAATTGTACGTCGACCGCGGGGATGATTCAGATGTCACCGGGAATATTTACAAGGGAAGAGTCGTACGGGTCTTGCCCGGTATGCAGGCTGCTTTTGTGGATATCAATCTCAATCAGGCCGGCTTTATCTATGTAGATGATGTCTATACCAATGATTTTAAAGAGTATGAGCGCATGTTTGAGATCGAATCTGAAGAAAAAGAGGAGGATCCCGAAGCCAAAAGCAATCCCGACAAAGCGCCGTTTAAATATAAGCGCAATTTTCTAATCGAAGAACTTATTTCAGAGGGTCAGGAGCTGCTGGTCCAGGTCGCCAAGTCTCCCATTGGAACCAAAGGCGCGCGAATATCGTCCTATATTTCGATGCCGGGTCGATTTCTGGTATTAATGCCGACATCGGACCATATCGGTGTTTCCCGCCGGATCGAAGATGAAGTCGAGCGCGAACGCTTACGCAAGGCCGTACAGGATTTGCGCCGGAGTAATTACGGCTATATTGTTCGGACCGCCGCTGAGGGCGAGCCCGCAGAAAAACTGGCTTCTGAAATGTCATTTTTGAATAATCTGTGGGAGAACATCAATAAGAAATATGAAACCGCGCCATCCCCGTTTCTGTTGCATCAAGAGCTATCCGTCAGCCTGCGTGCGGTAAGAGACCTGCTCATCCATGAAGTTGAAAAGCTGGTCATTGATTCCAAACTGACCTACGATGCGGTTTTATCCTTTCTGGACATCTATATGGCGGGCCTAAAAGATCACGTGGTGCTATATGAAGGCTCTGAACCGGTTTTTGACGCCTACAATCTAGAAGGCGATATTTCCCGTGCATTGAAGCGCAAAGTCTGGCTCAAATCCGGCGGATATATCACTATAGAGCACACCGAGGCCCTGGTTGCCGTCGATGTCAACACTGGCCGCTATGTCGGCAAACATAACCTGGAAGAGACCATTTTAAAAACCAATCTTGAGGCCGTCAAAGAGATTGCCTACCAAATTCGGCTGCGCGATATCGGCGGCATTATTGTTATTGATTTTATCGACATGGAGAAAAAGTCCAACCAGGAAAAGGTGTTCAACGCTTTGAAGGAAGCGCTGATAAGGGACAAGAGAAAGACGCATGTGCTGCCGATGTCGGATATGGGACTCATTCAGATGACTCGCAAGCGGACGCGGGAGCCGCTGACCCGAATCCTGTGTGAACCCTGCTATTACTGTGACGGGGAAGGATACATTATTTCCAAGCAGTCTATTTGCTACACTATTTTTCGCGAAATTTTACGGGAATCCCAGGATATGAATGGAATCCGGTTAACCCTGAGAGTCAATCCACAGATTGCCGAGCTGCTGCACGGTGAAGAAAATCATCTGATTGCAGGCCTGGAAAAGACTATCGGCAAGCAAATCGTGATTTATCCTAACACCACCTATCATCTGGAAGAATTTGATATTTTTGAGATTTACAGGGAATAAGCGCTCCCAAATTTCACGGTCATTAACCCGAGCTTATACTCGGGATTAGCCGCTATGCAGTCGTTGGGCCTTCATCGGTACGCTCATGATTAACGGGTTGTCATTCGCTTTTGTGGCCTGCGGGAATTATCCATTTAATTATTAATTTCAGGTTTTTATCTTGACATGAATTCAAGCTTGTGATTTATATCAAAAATTTCGGGTTTGGCATGCCAAAACCCGCGAACATCAGAATTGGATTGAAAATCGTAACAACAAAATATATAATTATTTAAGGGACTTAGAAGATGAAGCGTACTTATCAGCCCAGCCGAATCAGACGGGCCAGAAATCATGGATTTCGCAAGCGGATGTCGTCAAAAGCGGGTCGAAGAATCCTTAATCGACGGCGAGCAAAAGGTAGAGCTCGACTCGCAGGTTGAAACGGCCAGGATACCGAAATAGGTGCCGATGCGTTTTTCCTTTAAAAAGGAAGATCGAATCTTAAAGCGATCT
>Ga0255055_10000150_pt1 | contig 51314 bp, 50 predicted proteins | sample JV7_2_27_MG_FD_188633 | JGI IMG/M metagenome (GOLD analysis project Ga0255055, IMG submission 188633) | Seawater microbial communities from Jervis Inlet, British Columbia, Canada - JV7_2_27 | ecosystem: Environmental > Aquatic > Marine > Inlet | place: Canada: British Columbia | collected... | reverse complement strand
CGGTTTGATGGAGATCGGCGCTATAGCCAGCACGGTTGATTTCAGGGAAATGGGGAAAGAAAATCCTGAGGTCAAGGTCGCTTGGGCCATCAATCCCCATTCTGTCCATTTCGGGACAAGCAGAATTACCGGGACGACGACGGCTCTTGTCGCTCCAGAAGGAGGGACATTCCCTGGCTTGTCAGCGATCATCAAGATGGATGGGTGGACTTTTCCTGAAATGATGGTGAAAGAAGTCGCGACCTCTTTTATTAATTTCCCGATGTCGCCTCCTCAGACACGAGGAGCGAGGCTCGGGTCACAACAGACTTCAAAAGTAGATGTGACAGCTAAGCTCGTTGAAAAGATAAAAGAATATCTTGAGGAAGCAAGGCGTTACCTTACCTTGAAATCATTGGGAGAAAACGATTCATCTATAACACCGCCGGAGTTCAATCCTAAGTTTGAAGCGCTGGCTCCGGTTCTTAACGGGACTCTTCCTGTTATTATATCTGTCGAGAAAGCCAAGGATATAGAACTGGCTATCAAATTCATCAAAGAAGAAAATTTGAAAGCCATTTTCAGAAGTTGCAACCAGGGATTCAAGGTCGCTGAGAAGATCAAAGAATCAGGGATTCCTGTGATCATAGGCAGCCTTTACAGAGGTCCCACAGAGTACGAAGACGGGTATGATGCGGCATATCGTAATGTGGTTGAACTGGCAAAAGCCGGAGTCTTGATCTGTTTTTCTTCCGGATATGATCCTTCCCTCGGAAAGGACCTGCCATATCATGCCTCGAAAGCGGTGGCTTTTGGCCTTCCGCATGAGGATGCTCTCAAGGCGTTAACCATCAATCCTGCTAAGATTTTCGGGCTTGACGATCGTCTGGGGAGCCTAGAAACTGGTAAAGATGCAGATGTGATCATCTGCGACGGGGATCCGCTGGACATCAGAACAGAAGTCAAGATTATGTTGATCAACGGGAAAAAAGTGGATCTTCAGAACTGGTGGAAAGATTTATATGATAAGTGGAAAGCTAGACCCTTGAAGTGATACTCTGTCTATTTTTCGCCATCTAGCACGGAAGAGATCTTGCTGAGTTCTTCACGGAGCGTTATCAGGATCTTTTTCAGCTTGTCTGGATTTTGGAGAGAGGCTCCTTTTATCTGGAATTCTTCTTCGATGCGCCTTTTGGCTCCAGCAATGGTGAATCCTTTTTTTTCAAGAAGTTCTTTTAACCGGAGGATGATCTCTAAGTCTTTTTTTCGGAAGATCTTATGTCCGGATCCTGTCTGGCCGGAATGGAGGAAATAGAATTCTTTTTCCCAGGTTTCTATGATCTGAGGATCGACCTTTGCGATCCTGCTGACTTCATTCATTCGGAAGACGAGTTTGTCCGGTATTTGTTTTTCTCTCATAATTCCAAGTGCCTGAGTGCTGAAATATCAGTTTGTCCCATTTTGCGGTGGTATCTCTATAAAAATACATGAGATAAAGTAGCATGGATTTTATAGTTCGTCAAGACAGCTGAAGATTAACTCCCAGGGAAGGATCTCTTCATCTGGACTTGATTGAGAGAATTCCATTATAATTTTTTTGATGGCCTCCTCTAAAAGCAAACCCACTCAGGATAAATTCACTCCCTTGGCTGAAAGAATGCGGCCTGTCGAGTTAGATAGGTTTTACGGGCAGGAACATCTGGTAGGAAAGGGGAAGATACTCACCCAGCTTATTGAATCCGGCCGGCTTGTGTCCATGATCTTTTGGGGGCCTCCGGGTTCGGGAAAAACAACTCTCGGTTTCATCCTGGCGAAGATCTTTGATATGCCTTGGACTTTCTACAGCGCTGTTCTATCGGGAATAAAAGAGATAAAAGGCGTGATGGCCAAAGCCGTGGACCACAGAAAGATGTACGGGCAGCCGACGATCCTGTTCCTGGATGAGATCCATCGTTTTAACAAGGCCCAGCAGGCAGCATTTCTTCCTTATGTGGAGAGGGGAGATGTCATTCTTTTCGGTTCAACGACAGAAAATCCCTCCTTTGAAGTGATTGCACCTCTACTTTCCAGGATGAAAGTCCTCGTTCTCAATCCTCTCAACGAAGAAACACTCATTCGGATCCTTAGAGAAGCTCTGACGGATAAAAAGAATGGATTGGGCGAGATGAGGCTTCGATCCAGCGATAAGATCCTGAAACTGATCATTGATCACTCCAACGGAGATGCAAGAAGGTCCCTCAACACATTGGAGATCACTGCCGGTTTTGTAAAAAAGGAGCAGATCGCAGAACAGCATGTTCAGAATGCTCTGCAGAAAAGGATGCTCCTGTACGATAAAGATGGTGAAGAGCACTTCAATCTCATCTCGGCTCTCCACAAAAGCCTAAGAAACAGTGATGTAGATGCCTCCCTATACTGGCTGACCCGGATGATCGTATCAGGGGATGATCCTCTCTACATCGCACGTCGTATGGTTCGGTTTGCCACAGAAGACATCGGGCTTGCGGATCCTCAAGCTTTGTCTGTAGCGATGGGGGCAAAGGAGGCGTATGAATTTTTAGGATCTCCTGAAGGAGAGCTTGCTCTGGCTGAAGCGGTTATCTATCTTGCGTCGGCTCCTAAAAGCAACAGGGTGTATGCTGCTTTTTCGAAAGCAAAGGAAGATGTGGAAAAATCACCTTTTGAACCTGTTCCTCTTCATCTTCGAAATCCTTCAACCTCTCTCATGCGGGAGGTCGGATATGGAAAAGGATATTCCTATGCCCATGATTTTATGGATTCCACAACCGATATGGATACTTTTCCCGAAAAATTAAAGGGACGCAAGTATTACACGCCAGGATCGCTGGGATTTGAAAAAGAGATAAAGAAGCGTATTGACTGGTGGCAAGCATTGAAAAGCAAGATGAAAGCAGAAAAAAAGAAAGTCACGAATAAAGAGGCGAAAAATAAAAGGGAGGGTTCGTGATGGGGCTATTCCGATTCCTTTGAGGATTTTTTTTCATCTTTCATCAAATAATATATTTCCCAGCTGATCTCATCGGCTACACATCCGATACAAGATTTTTCAGTCGTGGCCAGTTCTTCCTCGGAAATTTTTTCCTTGATAATCCTTTTCACCAATTTTCTGATCTTATAGAGCATGATGTAGTTTATCATTCCAAACCAAAAGAAATAATAACATAAAAGGGGATGTTCCCAAAGGGGACACCCTCCCACTACCCTTTACATGAATCCCCCACACATCTCCCTTCACATGTCGCCCATACCCTCCTCTCTTAATCGGTTTCCCCATTCGCCTGATTATGATAATAGGGACCGTTCTTTTCCCCTCCTTTTAATATCGGTGTGGAAGGGTATCTAACAGAAGGACTTCCCCTCAAATTGAAAGGATGTCCCTTTGGAGGACGTCCCCTTTTATTACCTTGGAGGACGTTCATGAACGTGCTATCATACTGGTTTCATGAAGATGAAAAGAGTGGGTTGGATTCTGATGAGCTCCTTTCTTATGCTGTCGTCTTGTTCTTTTTTGCAGCAAAAAACACAGATGTATCCAACAGGAGTGTTTTTCCCTGTAAAAAAGGAAATCCATCTCGCATTTGAAGGGGAGGTAATTCGGGATATCACACTTGAGGGAGGAAGGCTTTTTTTCTCTACCTACAACGGGGATGTGTATTGCATCGATGCTGCAACTAAAAAGATCGTATGGATATTCCATGCTCCTATTCCCCTAACAAGCGAAACGTTTGTGACAGAAGAGAAAATCTTTATTGAGGGTGAACAAAGGACTCTTATCGCCCTGGATAAAAATGGGAACCAGCTCTGGAGCTATGAATCTGCAGATCCCATTACGAGCGCGATAATTGAGAACCGGGATCAGGTGTATTTTGGAACGGAGAAAGGTGTTTTTATCGCTTTGAACTCCTCGAACGGCGAGGAGAACTGGCGCCTGCAGGCGGAAGGAGCCATCCGTTCCAATCCGGTTCTTACCGCAGAGGCTATTGTTTTTGGATGCGATAATGGTCTGGTTTATTTTTTAAATCCGAATGGGAAGCTCAAAAACACTTTCCAGGCATCCGACCCGATCGGCAGGGGACTCTTGACAGATGATTCCTTTCTCTATTTTTGTACAGATTCACCGTATTTTCTCTGTTATGACCTCCAGCACAGCAAGATCAAATGGAAAATCAGGATCAACGGAAAAGTACTCGTCCCGCCTGTAGCCCATAAAAAAATGATCTATGTCATCACTTGGAATGGAATCTTGTATTGTTTGGAAAAGAAAAGTGGTCATATCGTGTGGTGGAGGAATGTGCCCTCACGAAGTTCTTCCCGTTTAGAAGTGGTGGAGGATAAAATACTCGTTTCCTCGCTATCTTCGCGGCTTGTGTGTTTTAACGCCAAAAGCGGGGAAAGCGCGGGGTATTATTTGGCTGAACAGGAGATCAGGTCTAATCCGGTCTGGTTTGGATCCAGGATCATAATTTCTCTTTTCGATCAGGAAGAGAACAAAGGCGGCCTGGCCTTCCTAAAGAAAGTCATAAGAGTGGATCTGAAATCCTCAAGAGTGTCGCCGCAAAAACCGAATGAGGAAATTGTGATAACTGCAGATCCTGTGGGCTTTTTCCAGCCTGAGTTCGAGTTTTTCCAGATAAGCGAGGGGACAAGGGAAATTGTCCGGGAGAAATCAGAAGAAAGGACATGGGCATGGTTTCCCTCCGAAGAAGGGATATATACTATCGGAGTCACAGTGACCGATGAAAAGGAAACCGTTGAGGTGGATATGGAATATCGCATCATCGGAATAGAAAAGGTCATTGAGAGCATTCTAAGAGTTTTGCCGAGAGCACTGTTGTGGGGAATATAGATATCATGGGAGGGTGAAAATGGACAGAAAAACAGCATTCGATATGATACAGGCCCACCTCCAGAATGAAAACCTGGTCAAACATTCTCTTGCTGTCGAAGCATGTATGCGCGCCTTGGCTGTACGTTTGAAAAAAGATGAGGACGCTTGGGGTCTTGCTGGCATACTTCATGACATGGATTATGAACTCACTGAGAAAAATCCCGAGTATCACACTCATGAAACCATTAAGATCTTGAAAGACACCGATGTGGATGACCAGATAATCCATGCCATCCAGGCTCATGCGGGTCAAGTTCCCTGCCAAACAGATATGGATTGGGCGATTTTTTCCATCGATCCCCTGACGGGATTGATCATTGCTGCAACTTTGATGCATCCCAACAAAAAAATAAGAGATGTCGACCTCGGTTTTGTTCAAAGACGATACAAAGAAAGAAGCTTTGCCAGGGGAGCCAGGCGTGAAGATATCGAGCAAGTTGAAAATCTCGGACTCGATCTCGATGAATTCCTTTCAATCTGTCTGGGTGCCATGCAGAATATCGATCAAGAACTTGGTCTTTAGGCATCGTTCTTAGTGAACAAATCAAACGAATTGTGTATAATATCCATTTTGTTTAATCCTTTTATTTGGATTAAAAAGTGACATTCTACGAGGAGGTATTGCCATGAATGGAGTCATTAATATTCCTTTCCCGTCCAATGAATACATCTATGAGTACGGGCCAGGATCTCCCGAAAAGAAGATGTTGAAAGCCCAGTTGGAAAAAATGCTGGGGGAAGAGATGGAAATCCCTTTGATCATCGGCGGGAAGGAAGTTAAAACAGGGAATTTTGCTGACTGCCGGTGTCCCCACGATCACCAGCACCTTCTTGCCCGTTATCATAAGGCTGGACCAGAGGAGATCGAACTCGCTGTGAAAGCAGCAAAAAAGGCCTGGATTGAGTGGTCCGAGATGAACTGGATATCAAGGGCAGCTATATTTTTAAGAGCCGCAGAACTGCTATCGACAAAATACCGGGATATACTGAATGCATCCACTATGCTGGGGCAGTCGAAAACCGTTCATCAGGCAGAGATCGATTCAGCTTGTGAATTGATAGATTTCTACAGATTCAATCCGTTTTACATGAATTTGATCTATACAGAACAGCCTGATTCAGCAGAAGCCACATGGAATTATCTTGAATACCGTGCTCTGGAAGGTTTTGTCTTTGCCGTTACTCCATTTAATTTCACTTCTATTGCAGGCAATCTTCCCACATCACCAGCTTTGATGGGAAATGTGGTTCTCTGGAAACCTGCCTCTTCGGCGGTTTATTCTGCCTATTTTTTAACCAAATTATGGAAAGAGGCCGGTCTTCCCGATGGAGTTATCAATTTCATCCCCGGACCAGGGAGACATGTTGGTGATCCTGTCCTGGAACAGAAAGACCTTGCAGGCGTGCATTTCACAGGCAGTACTCCGGTATTTCAGTCCATGTGGAAAACGATAGGAAACAGCATCCATAATTACCGGAGTTATCCCAAGATCGTTGGGGAAACCGGAGGAAAGGACTTTGTTTTCGTGCATGAGTCTGTGGATGTTGGTCCCGTCTCTACCGCTCTTCTACGCGGTGCATTCGAGTATCAAGGCCAGAAGTGCTCGGCAGCCAGCCGGGCCTATATTCCGGAGAGTGTTTGGCCCGCTTTGAAGGAACGATTATTGGATGAACTGAAAACCTTTAAAATTGGAGATATTTGCGACTTCACCCATTTCATGGGTGCCGTGATCGACAAAGCCGCTTTCGACAGCATCGTTGAATATATCGAATATGCTAAAAAATCCAATGATGCTGAGATCATCGCCGGCGGAGGGTATGATGATTCGAAGGGATATTTCATTGAACCGACGGTAGTTCTGACAACGAATCCAAAACACAAACTTATGACAGAAGAGATTTTCGGTCCGGTCCTAACTCTTTACGTCTATCCCGATAAAGACTTTGTCAAAACTCTTGAACTGTGCGATGCAACATCCCCCTTTGCTTTGACAGGGGCAATCTTCTCCAATGATAGAAAAGCGGTCGAAACTGCCTATAAGATCCTCAGGTACGCAGCAGGAAACTTTTATATCAATGATAAACCGACCGGAGCAGTCGTCGGCCAGCAGCCATTCGGCGGTGCCCGGGGTTCTGGAACGAATGATAAAGCGGGTTCATACATGAACCTTCTCAGATGGACAAGTGCTCGCGCTGTGAAGGAAAACCTGAATCCTCCAGGGGATTATCGCTATTCATTCCTGGAAGAAAAATAAGAAAATCTAAGAAAGGAAACAAAGATGAAAAACTTGCTGGAGAAATTAAAGATCCAAGAAATTAACACTGGAGCATGTGCAGGTCCGGAGGCTTGGTTTGAGGACTCGAAAAGCGAAGAGATTGTATCGTACAATCCGACAAACGGACAGCCTATCGCCAAGATCATGCAGGCGACAGCAGACACATACGAACAGGTCATTCAGAAATCAGTGGATGCCTTCAGAAAATGGCGTCAAATCCCGGGGCCGAAACGGGGCCAGGTGGTCCGGGATCTCGGGAATGCTCTCCGGGATATGGCAGAGCCCTTAGGTGAACTGGTCTCATTGGAGATGGGAAAGATCAAAGCAGAAGGAGTTGGAGAAGTCCAGGAGATGATCGATATTTGCGATTTCTCCGTCGGTTTGTCTCGCCAGCTGTACGGTTTGACCATGCAATCTGAGAGGCCAGATCACAGGATGTTCGAGCAGTGGCATCCTTTGGGGCCAATCGGTGTTATAACAGCTTTTAACTTTCCGGTGGCGGTCTGGGCCTGGAATGCAGCTATCGCTGCCGTGTGCGGAGATCCGGTCGTATGGAAACCTTCCTCTGATTCGCCGTTGACCACGATCGCTGTCCAGCATATCGCAAATGACATTATGTCTGATCATAATCTCGAGGGTATATTCTGCTGCACGATAGGAAGGGGAGCCGTGGTCGGAGAAAGAATGATAAACGATCCGAGACTGCCGCTCGTCTCTTTCACCGGATCTACCAAGATGGGCAGGCGGGTCTCTGAGAGTGTTGCCAGGAGATTCGGAAGAACGATCCTCGAACTTGGCGGGAACAATGCTGTTATCGTAACAGATGATGCAGACCTTGATATGGCCATCCGCACGATCCTCTTTGGTGCTGTGGGAACTGCCGGGCAAAGATGCACATCTACCCGGAGAATTTTCATGCACAATGCTATTGCGGATGAGTTGGAAGAGAGACTTGTGAAGTCGTATGGCCAAGTCAATATCGGAGATCCCTTAGAAGAGGGAACCCTTATGGGCCCCTTGGTGACCAAGGGCGCAGTCGAAGATATGATGGCTGCTCTGGAGAAAGCCAAAGAGCAGGGAGGCAAAGTCCTCTACGGCGGGAATAGGCTCCCGGATAAAGGAGAGCAATTTGTCGAACCGACCATCGTTAAGATGCCAGAACAGACCGAGATCGTTCATGAAGAGACATTTGCTCCCATCCTCTATCTTATGGAGTATGAAGACTTTGACGAAGCTTTGTCCTTGCACAATGCAGTCCCGCAGGGATTGTCGAGTGCGATTTTTACGACCAATGTTCTCAAAGCAGAAAAATTCCTTTCCTACACCGGATCGGATTGCGGGATCGCAAATGTAAATATAGGAACATCTGGAGCGGAGATCGGAGGGGCTTTTGGCGGAGAAAAAGAAACGGGTGGAGGCCGGGAGTCCGGTTCTGATTCCTGGAAAGCATACATGCGCAGGCAGACAAACACTGTGAACTGGTCCAAAGATCTTCCCCTGGCGCAAGGTATCAAATTTGGAGATTGACGTCCATTAAGATCACACTGAATACCGGAGTTGAGGATCTCGCAAGAGATCATCCAAAAGCGGTCGGTTTTCTCACCAAACAGGGTATCCGCTGTATCCGTTGCGGGGAGCCTGTTTGGGGGACTCTTGGCGATTTGTTGAAGGAAGAAAATGTGGAAGATCCCGAAAAACTTATCTCCAAACTCAATGAGTTTCTGAGCAGGATGGAATAGCCATTGAACATTTTCTCATGAGAAACGTATGATATATAGAAGTAAGAAAATGAGGAGATACACATGGCAAAGAAACTTGTCCGGCCGCTTGATAGAAGAATGATCGCCGGTATCTGCGCCGGTCTTGCCGATCATCTTGATCTCGATGTATCTTTGGTGAGGCTGCTTTTTGTTGCAGTTACTTTAGTAACAGCGATCATACCTATGGCCTTTTTCTATTTTATTGCTTGGATCATAATTCCGTCTGAGGATCAGGTAGTCGTCGTCAAGAAGACTAAAAGCAAAACCAAACCTTGAAGTCTCAACAAAGAAATAAGGTTTTTCTGTTTGCCTCCTAACATGGCATTTTTATTGTTCAGGAGCTTTTTCTCGATCTAAGTGGATAACTCTGATTTTGTTCTATCCGAAGATGTGAAAAAGACTTGTTCCTTTTGTAATTCAGCAATTAAAGTTTGACTTCTCCTCTATTATTCGATATTTTTTTACCTGTTATTTTCTGCTCTGATCGGAGCAGGCTGCAGGAATACTAAGATGTCTGAAAAAGAAGAAATCGTTTTCAAACACATTGCTGTAGAAGGTGTGCTTAAATCGAATAAAACAAAATTAGCCACTGTTCTATCCAAGAAGATCGGAGGGAAAGTCGTTCTGGACAAAACCGATAATCCTTATCTGAAAGATTTTTATGAAGACAAGGAGGGAGCTTCTTTACTGGCACAACTTGTATTCCTGGTGAATCGATATCATCAACAGATGAATTTAATGCAGAGAAGCTTGTTTGAAGAGAGATTGATCTGCGATTATCTCTTTGAAAAGGATAAGATCTTTGCTTATCAAACTCTGTCCGATGACGAGCTTGTTGTTTACGAAAAAATCTTTTCCATTTTCATTGAAAGATTGGCCAAACCGGATCTTGTCATTTATCTTCAGATCTCTCTCCCGACTCTTGTCAGGAGGATTGCCAAAGCCGGAGATGCATTGGAGAGAAACATCTCAGAAAAATACCTTGAGGATATCTTGGAAGCTTTTGATTACTTTTTTTTCAATTACCAATCCGTCCCTCTACTGGTTGTCAGGTCGGATGGTTTAGATTTCGACCAGGAGGAGGATATTGATGATCTTCTTGAAAAGATTAAACAGATGAAGAAAAGTCCGCTTTTTTATGTCCCTTCCGGTGTGTCAGAAAAGGAAACAAAAAAAGAAAAATAATATGATTATATCTGAGTTATTCATGCGCCCAGGTTCTGAAGAGGGGACGCTGCAGCTTGTGATGGCCTACCAAATAAATGACATCGAACAGACTGCGAGGAAGCCGATACGATGAAGTTGGCTCGGCCTTAGGCTAAAAGATGTCTATATATGAATGAAATGAATATTATCAAAACATGTTTATTCCGTGAATTTGCTGAAATTAGGCATAATTTGCATAAATTACAAATCTTATTTTGTAGTATTGACATATTTATGAATAGGTCAGGATAAATAAGACTTTACCTCAATCTCGATAGTAATGAGGCGGGATGGGGAGAAAGGATAGACGATGTCTTCAAAAAAGAATCCAAAAATCACTGTTCCTGAGATCAGAAAAAAAAAGAGATCCAAAGAGAAGATCGTGGCCCTTACTGCATATGATTTTCCCAGTGCTAAGATCGTTGACAGCTCTGATGTGGACATAATTCTTGTGGGAGATTCCTTGGGAATGGTTGTGCTCGGCTATGAAAACACAATTCCGGTGACTATGGATGAGATGATCCATCACACCAAAGCAGTGGTGAGAGGTGTGAAAAGAGCTCTTGTGGTGGGGGATATGCCATACTTTTCCTACCATCTAAATCAGGAAGATACGATTTATAATGCTTCCCGTTTTATCAAAGAGGGCGGAGCCCAGGCTGTTAAGATCGAAGGCGCCACAAAAAAGAGATTGAAGCTCATCGAGGCCCTTATTGAAGCAGAGATCCCCGTCATGGGACATGTCGGATTGACACCTCAATCCATTCATTCTTTGGGCCAATTCCGAGTGACAGGAAAGGATTCCGATGAAGCAAGGAAGATCATCAGGGGAGCGGATGAACTTGAGAAGGCAGGCGTCTTTTCTGTGGTGTTGGAGAGTATTCCTATAGAACTGGCCCAGTATATCACAGAAAGACTTTCCATCCCCACTATCGGAATTGGAGCCGGATCTGCCTGTGACGGGCAGATACTGGTGTTCCATGATCTTGTCGGCTACCTTAACGGTTACCTTCCCAAATTTGTGAAGAAATACGCAGATCTTCACAGGACCTTGACCTCTGCTGTTCGGGAATATTCCGGTGATGTGAAAGCTGGCAAGTTTCCTGATGACGCTCATTCCTATCATATGAAATCCCAGGTTGATTTTGAAGGACTCTGAGAATAACACAGGACGAAATGATCACACTCAAGACAATTGCCGAGGTCAAAGCGCATATAAATCCGTTGAAGGAGCGCGGAGAAAAGATCGGATTTGTGCCCACTATGGGATATCTGCATGAGGGGCATCTCAGTCTTGTTCGAGCCGCTGTCAAAGAAACAGATTTTGCTGTGGTCAGCATTTTTGTCAATCCTGCTCAGTTCGACCCATCAGAAGATTTCACTGACTATCCGAGGGATCATGATCGGGATTTGGAATTATTGGAAAAAGAGAATGTCGGCTTGGTCTTCATGCCGGATGAACAGGCGATCTACCCCTCCGGAAATAGAACCTATGTCGAAGTGCAAGACCTCCAGCATAAGCTCTGCGGAGTGAGCCGGCCGACATTTTTCCGGGGAGTGTGCACCATTGTGCTCAAACTTTTCAATATCATCACCCCGGATGTTTCCTATTTTGGCCAGAAGGATTTCCAGCAGGCGCTCCTTATACAAAGGATGGTCAAAGACCTTAACCTGGAGGTGGACATTCAAGTTCTTCCCATCGTCAGGGATCAGGACGGACTCGCACTGAGTTCCCGGAATGCATATTTATCACAAAAAGAAAGAAAAGCAGCGCTCTCTTTATCCCGGAGCCTTGAAGAAGCCCGGAGAATGGTGGATGCTGGCGAGAGAAATCCGGATAAGCTCAGTGCCGCTATCCTAGAGATCATCCACCGAGATTCTCTCTTGAAGATAGACTATGTGGAGATCGTTGACCTTCAAGATTTAGATCCCCTTTCCAGAATAAAGGATTCTGCTTTGATCGTATTGGCTGTTTATGCAGGGAAAGCGAGACTCATTGACAATATCATCATCGACACTGAGGAGACAGAATGAAAAAGATTATGATGCAGGGAAAAATTCATGGAGCCAAGGTGACAGACTGTAACCTGGATTATGAGGGCAGCCTCTCGCTTGATGAAACGCTCATGATAGAAGCAGGAATGGTTCCTTATGAGCAGGTTCATATCTACAATAAATCTAACGGAGAAAGATTTGTGACCTATTTAATCAAAGCGGAAAGAGACTCAGGATTCGTTGGAGTGAACGGAGCTGCTTCTCATAAGGCCGAGGTCGGGCATGAACTGATAATCGTTGCATATGGACTGATGGAAAAAGATGAGATCGATTTTTTTACACCGAGAGTGGTGATCGTGGATGACAAGAATCAGATCGTGAATATAAAAAAATAGGGATGCAGTCTATTTGGAAGCCCACTCCTTCAAAGCATCATACTCAACTTCTCCGCACATGACATCGTTCGTTTCTGGATTGAGGAATGTAGGAGTCCGCAGTTGACCGCCGCATTTGGGTGCAATGATATCCCGTAGAGACCTCATTTTATCTGCGTTTTCCTCATTGTGCCAGATCTCGAGTTTTTCGAAGGTTATTCCTTCTTCTTTTTCCAGTTTGTCGACGAGAGGCATCATCCTCAGGCAGTGGGGACACTCTGATCCATGGAACATGATGAGATTACTCATGGTTTTCTCCTTATAAAAAGTCCGCACCAGCATTCTCCCTCTTCTTTGTCTTTGTATGTTTCATGGATGGTGAAGTTGCAGGGACAGACAAGTCTCAAGTCTTCTTCGAAGTTTTTGGTGATCATTCGGCAGGGACAATATTTCAAACCTTGGTTTTTCTCGTTGGCAAACAATCCATCCAAAAGAGTATTGACTCGATTCTTGTCAGGATTTACCTTAAATTCATTTTTGGATGCGAACTGTGATATCGCTTCTAAAAAAGCTTGCCGGTCCATCGTTTTTACAAAGGGAGTCAAAGCCTGTTGGGATTCTTTTGAAGAGATCTCTACATAGGCGTTTTTAACCCCGCACGTCGGGCAGATTTCTGGAGGATTTATTCCTAAATGGATGTCGTTGCAGACAAAACAACGCCAGTGTTTTTTCATCTTAAGTACTGTTGTTCAGATAGACCACGGATATCTTTTTATGCTGATATTAATGATGCAGGTAAACAGATGATCCAGCTCAAGCGATCATGCTGTTTTTTTCATTTCGATTTCCATTTCTGAGCCACGCGTGCAGTAATATCCGTTTTTCAATTCCATCATCTTATATACCGGGCATTTGGGGCAATCACATCCCTTTTCCTCGGATATGATCTTGCTTTTTCCTATCAGGGGATGGCAGAAACCGAGTTCTGTTTCTTCAGAGACATAGGTAGGACATGTCTTGCAGATACACTGCTCTTTGACCATGGGGAGTTTTTCTTCAAATTCAGCGATCTTCGCTGCTGCTTCTTCTTCTGTCATGCCTTTCTGCTCCATGAGCATTTTCTTGACCATGTCCTTCTGCGTCATTTCTTCGGCAGGTGCCTGCATAGATTCTTGTGCAGATTGGACTGTTTCCTCAGATGGTACTTCTTTTTTTGTGCATGAAGTAAGTCCGAAATAGGCAACCATGGAGCCTAAGAGACCACAACCGCCTTTTTGAAAGAAATCTCTTCTTTTCATCTAGGCCCTCCTCAAAATTTATCTCAATAATATAGGATATAATAATTTTAATGTCAATTTACCCTATATAAAAAGTAACTTTTCTGACTAAAGTGTTTGCAGGTATTCCAACAAGTTAACAATATCCTGTGCCGGAAGATTTATAAAGGAAGGCATAACCATGTACGGCCTCAACAGCTGTTCTTTAACGTTCTCAATGGTCACAGGCTTACCGCTGGAGGGCAAAGACTCTTTCTGGAAAAGAGCTTTTAATCCTGGGCCGTTCTTGAACTTCTCCCGGTCGGTATAATGACAACCACTGCATTTCTCCACAAAAATCGCCTGCCCGTTTATTGCGTTGGATTTAGTTTTTTCAACAGCCGTGATCTCTATTTGTTGTTCGACATTTCTATCACTGCACATTTTCAGAAAATAGAATCCTGCAGAGGATGCTGTCACAACAAAGACCAGAGTGAACACGACGATCCCCAGGGCTGGCATGAATTTGAGGAACTGTTTAAAGAATTGGGCGATTGAGATTTTAATAAGAAACACTCCTATTAGAGTGAATGCCAATATACCGTGAAGAGAGGCCCGGGCCGAGATTTGGTCGCCTGCCATTCCCCAGTATTTCAAACAAAAGTAACTAATGATTATGAGGAGGAGCATAAATACAAATCCAGCCGTCTTGTGGATGATCTTTAAGGTTTTTGGATTGGCTTTTTTATCTGTTTTTCCCATTTGTATAAACATCGTGATCAAAGAGATCGATGCTGCAATAAAAAAAACAACTCCAAGAATGGATTTAAAGAGAAAAAATGGCATATTTTACCTCCGATATTTAATTGTTATGCTCCTTTAGATCTTTCCCGAAAAAATACTAACGGTGAACAGCTTGAATGTATAGATCCGGATCAACCATTACCTCCACAAGGGAAGGCAGGGGAGAAGACAGAGCTTCCCGGATTGCATCCTCAAGTTTATTAGGATCCTCGATTCGGATTCCGATTCCACCTGCAGATGATGCCATGTTTCCGAAGTGAGGATTCGGAAACTGTACCCTATATTCGGGATATCCGTATTCTTCCTGTTCTTTTTTTATGTTTTTAAGTTTTCCGTCATGGAAAACGATGATGGTGATAGGGAGTTTATTGTGCACAGCTGTCGTGAATTCCATCCCGGCCATCCCGAAACCTCCGTCTCCTGTAATGGCAACCACCTGCCTGTCGGGTTGTTCGAATTGGCAAGCGATCGCCGCCGGAATGCCGAATCCCATTCCTGCCATATTGGCACAGAGGAGGGTTTGCTGACCATCACAGACGAAACGTTTGTAGAACCAGTAGGTATGGTCACCCACATCAGAACAGATGAGAGCATTTTTATCGATGTGTTTTTTCAACATTTGGATGACATGACCCGGATGGATGGGCTTTTTTTTGTTATTGATGTCTTGTTCGAGAAGCGCTTGGTATCGAGTCTTTGACTCTTTGATCTCTTCGTAGAAATCAGGCTCGATCTCTCTTGAGGGGAGAGCGTCTTTCATCATCTTAATCACACGGCGGGCATCTCCTATGATACCGGCTTTTACAGGGAATGTTTTCCCCACTCTCGGTGCATCGATATCGATCTGAACGGCATCAATATTTGGAATAAGATTCCGTTGCCGGAATCCGCTCCCGATGATCACGATCAGGTCTGATTTCGCTACGATCTTCGGGGCAAATCTATTTCCGATCGAACCCAATACACCGAGGACCAGTTCGTCGGATTCAGAAACTACACCTTTAGCACGGGAAGTGGTGGCAATGGGAGCTCCGATGTGACGGGAGAGCTCGAGAAGTTCTTTCCCGCAATCACGGGCTCCCCAGCCGGCAAAGAGGAGAGGACGTTTGCTTTTTTCTATAATGGAAACTGCCTTTTGAATGGAATCGCCGGGATAAAGATCGGGTTCAAACAGATGCTCTTCCGGTTTCCATATGGTTTCATCTAAAGGTTCTGCCAGGATATCTGTGGGCAGGCTGATGGCGGATGGACCCGGTGCAGCGTAAGCTTTTTTAACAGCCTGATTCAGGACCTGCAGTGTCTGTTCTGGATTGCTGATCATCTCTGTATAGACACAGAATGTGTTGAAAATATTGACTTCTGGAACTTCCTGCAATGATTCGCTGCCGAGAAATATTTCCGGAACCTGTCCTAATAAAGCCAGGACAGGTGCCCGATCGGTAGCGGCATCCACGATCCCTGTAATGAGGTTGGTTGCGCCTGGGCCGGCGATCGACATGCAAACCCCGATATTTCCTGTGAGTTTAGCATGAGCAGAGGCCATGAAAGCAGCGGAGCCCTCATGCCTCGTCAGGATGAGTTCGATTTTGGGGTTTTTTCTGAGAGCTTCTGTGAGAGGAAGATTTGAGTGGCCGGGGATACCGTAAACCCTTTTTACTCCGTACCCGACGAGTTGTTCGACAATCTTTTCAGCAACATTTGTTTTGCCTTGGGCAGCTGTTTTTTCTCCTTCCAGGAGCTTAAAAGCTGATTTCGGAGCTCCGCATTGAGGACAGGTCCAGTCTTCGGGAAGTTTTTCGAATGGAATGCCTTCCTTGGATTCATCATAGATATAACCGCAGACCGAACATTTCCACTTTTTCATAGCCACCCCCTTGATGATTCCTATTAAGAACGGATAGATTTTTTCCCCAGAAATCAGGAATTCAGAAAATATTATCCTTCTTCTAGCACGGCGTATGCAGATTTAGGAGCACCGCACTGGGGACAGACCCAATTTAAAGGGAGTTGCTCGAAAGGTGTTTCTTCTTCTGATTCATCATAGATGTACCCGCAAACAGAACACTGCCATTTTTTCATGAGCCCTCCTTTTATGTCTTATATCCGGATAATCAATCGAGATGATAATTCGGGGCTTCCTTGGTGATGATCACATCATGGACATGGCTTTCTCGAATCCCAGAAGATGTTATTTTGATAAATTTTCCCTTTTTTTGTAGAGCCGAAATGTTTTTACATCCTGCATAGCCCATACCCGATTTGAGTCCGCCGACGAGCATTTGGATGACCTGGGAAACGTTTCCTTTGAACGGGACTCTTCCTTCGATGCCTTCGGGAACCAGTTTGCTTTCCCCAGTGACAGAATCTTGATAATATCTATCCCGGCTTCCGGTTTTCATAGCTTCAAGGGAACCCATTCCCCGGTATGTTTTATAGGAACGGCCCTGAAAAATGACCTTTTCTCCAGGAGACTCATCTGTCCCGGCAAAGATGTTTCCGATCATGACAGAATCGGCGCCAGCCACGATCGCTTTGGTGATATCTCCAGAATATTTGATGCCGCCGTCTGCAATGAGAGGGATGCGCTCGGTCTTGCAATGCCGATACACATCGGCAATGGCTGTAATCTGAGGAATACCTGCACCTGAGACTATGCGGGTGGTGCAGATAGACCCTGGTCCGACACCGACCTTGACGCCATCCACTCCAAGCCCGATGAGTTCTCTGGCGGCCTCAAAGGATGCGATGTTTCCTGCTATAAGCTCTTGTTCAGGATGTTTTTTCTTCAGGATCTGAATGATGTCCATGACTTTTTTTGAATGGCCGTGGGCAGTATCTACGATAAGGATATCCGCTTTCGCATCGATCAGCATCTTTGCTCTCTCCAATGCATTCTTATCGACACCGACAGCTGCTCCGACTCTAAGCCGGCCGAGTTCATCTTTGGAAGAATGTGGATATTGAATCCGCCTCAGGATATCTTTATAGGTGATCAGGCCTTTCAGATTGAATTTCTCATCTACCATAAGCAGCTTTTCTATTCTATGTTCATGAAATAATTTTTCTGCTTCCTCAAGAGAAGTCCCGAGAGGAACGGTTATGAGTTCTTTGGTCATGACTTTATCGATAGGTAAATTGAGCTTCGTTTCGAAACGGATATCTCTGTTGGTCAAAATTCCCATCAGTTTTCCGTTTTCATCAGTAATGGGAAGTCCGGAGATGCCGAATTTATTCATGATCTCTTTAGCTTCGTAGACGGTGTTCTGAGGACGCATGGTGATGGGATCAACGATCATACCGCTTTCGTGCCGTTTGACCTTATCAACCTCTTCAGCCTGTTTTTTTATGGGCATGTTGCGGTGGATGATACCGATTCCTCCCTGTTGAGCTAAAGCAATCGCCATTTTGGATTCGGTAACGGTATCCATGGCCGAGCTGATGATAGGAATAGAAATGGAGATATTCCGGCTGAACCGAGTGGAAACGTCCACCTCTGTAGGAAGGATGTCGGTTCTCGCTGGAAGGACCAAGACATCATCGAATGTTAAACCTTCTCTGATTTTTGTATCCAGCATTTTCCCCCCTATTTTTTCTTTTTTTTCCTTTTTTTTGGGATAAGTGACCTGGCCTGTTTTCCTCTATGAGAAGGGCCATTCTGGGCCCGCTGGAAGTAAACGGGTTGTTCTTTTCTCTGCGGTATCTCATCCTCAACAGCGGGTTGGACAAGATAAAGATACCGGATGGTTTCTTCTTCGATCCTGTCCATCATGTCCTGGAACATATCATAGCTTTCTTTTTTATATTCGATGAGCGGATCTTTTTGCCCATATCCGCGTAAACCGATGCCTTCTTTGAGATGATCCATTGCGAGGAGATGGTCTTTCCATTGAGAATCAATGACTTGGAGCATGATGATTCTTTCAAATTCCCTCATCCTATCAGAATGGATAACATCTTCTTTTTCTTTATAGGTTTGATGGAGAAATTCGAGAATCTTCTGTTTTAGTTCCTCAAAAGCTACGGCGTCCCAGTCGATGGATGCCTCTTCGATATTGATCCCAAATTGGGCAGCGATCGCGTTTTTTAATCCGGTGATATCCCAGTCATCCGGTGATTTTTCCTGGTTGGTATGGGTTTCCATGATCCAATCTACAAGGTTTTCTACCACGTTTTGTAGATAATCCTTTTTATTTTCTCTATGGAGGATGTCCTTGCGGAGTTTGTAGATGGTTTCCCTCTGTTTGTTCATCACATCATCGTATTCAAGAAGGTGCTTTCGGATGGAAAAGTTCTGCCCTTCTACCTGTTTTTGAGCCCGCTCGATTGCTTTGCTGACAAGATTGTGCTCAATGGGGGTACCTTCTTCCATACCGATACGTGTCATCATCCCGGATATTTTTTCGCTGCCGAAAATCCGCATGAGGTCATCTTCTAAGCTGAGGTAAAATCGGGAAGAACCGGGATCCCCTTGCCGTCCTGCCCGGCCTCGGAGCTGATTGTCGATCCGGCGTGCTTCGTGTCGTTCAGTTCCGAGGATATGAAGCCCGCCAAAATCAAGGACCTTTTTTCTTTCCATTTCGGTGATTTCTTTCTGTTGTTTGGTGAGATCAGATTTCTCCTCATCGGGGAGAGATTCATAGTCTTTCCCCTGGCTTATAACGCTCTCTTTGCTCAGAAATTCGGGATTGCCGCCTAAAAGAATGTCAACCCCTCGCCCAGCCATGTTCGTGGCAATGGTCACTGTTCCAATTCTTCCGGCTTGAGCGATAAATTTGGCTTCCATTTCATGATATTTTGCATTCAAGACGACATGCTTAATTTTGTTTTGTTTCAATAAAGAACTGAGATGCTCAGAATTTTGTATGGATATCGTTCCGACTAGAACCGGTCGGCCTATGGTATGAAGTTCAGTGAGCTCAGTGACAACAGCATCCCATTTTTCTTTGGCTGTACGGAAGATCACATCATCGTGTTCATTACGGATGAGAGTTTTATTTGTTGGGACCTCCACCACATCAAGTTTATAGATGGAATGGAACTCTGTGGCTTCTGTGATCGCGGTCCCTGTCATTCCTGCCAATTTTTCATACATCCTGAAATAATTCTGGAAGGTGATCGAGGCCAATGTCTGGTATTCTTCTTCGATCCGGACCTTTTCCTTTGCTTCTAAAGCTTGATGCAGTCCATCGCTGTACCTGCGGCCAGGCATTAATCTCCCGGTGAATTCATCTACGATGATGACCTTTCCTTCTTTGAGCATGTAGTCAACATCTTTGTTGAATAGATTATGGGCTTTCAGAGATTGATTGATAGTATGGACCAGGTCAATGTGGCGAAGGTCATAGAGGTTATCGACATTGAGGTTTTTTTCTGCCTGGGCAACTCCATCCTCTAGCAGTGAGACCGTTCTGGTTTTCTCATCCACAGAAAAATGGTCGTTTTTTCGAAGTTTTCTTATGAGGTTATCGACCTTGTAATAGATAGCGGTCGATTCTTCTGTCGGCCCGGAAATGATCAATGGGGTCCTGGCTTCATCGATAAGAATGCTGTCCACCTCATCCACGATTGCATAAGAGTGTTTTCTCTGGACGAGGTCTGAAAGCCGGAATTTCATATTATCTCTTAAGTGATCGAAGCCGAATTCGTTGTTCGTTCCAAATGTGATGTCCTTCCGGTAGGCTTCCTGTCTTTCGGCATCTCTCATATCATGCTGGATAGTCCCCACTTCTAAGCCTAGAAGTTTATAGATGGGGCCCATCCACTCGGTGTCTCTTTTGGCGAGATAGTCATTAACGGTAACAATATGAACTCCATCTCCAGAGAGAGCGTTAAGATAAGCCGGTAGGGTAGCCACAAGCGTTTTCCCTTCCCCTGTTTTCATCTCTGAGATCTTTCCCTGATGAAGAACGACTCCTCCCATGATCTGGACATCGAAATGCCGCATGTCCACTGTCCGGCGGGCCGTTTCTCTTACAACGGCGAATGCTTCGATAAGGAGATCGTTGAGAGATGCTCCCTGTTCGATTTTTTCTTTGAATTCAGATGTTTTAGAGGATAGTTGGCTGTTGGACAGTTTTTGGATGTCTGTCTCAAGGGCGTTTACAGCCTCGACATAGGGTTGGAGTTTTTTCAGGTCGCGTTCGTTTTTTGTCCCGAAAATTTTTTGTATCAGCAACTTATACATTTAGAACATTTTTAGCAGAATCAGGGGGGGTTGTCAACGAAAGGAAAGAAGAGAAAGGGATATTTCGATGAAATGAAAACTAGGGAAAGATTGATTTTTTTTATGGCTTAATTTATCATCTCATGTCATATTAAATATATGAACATAGGATCTGTAAGATGATAAGTTTGATAAATGCGCCTCTCGATAAAGAACTCAGGATCGTTACAATAAACGGGGGACATGGAATCAGGCGCCGTCTTCTGTCTTTGGGATTTCACAAAGACCACATCATTGCTCTTGATTCGAAGAGCATCCTTAGAGGGCCGGTTTTAATCCGGGATATTGCCTCGGACACATCGATTGCTCTCGGTTATGGAATCGCAAGGAAAGTCATGGTAGAAATCATTGAACAGGACCAATGAATTTCCGGATGTTGTCTTTTTAGGACAACCCAACTGCGGGAAAAGCGCGCTTTTTAATGCCATAGCGGGACTTAAAGCTCAGACGTCTAACTTCCCGGGAACAACCGTTACCCATACACACAGCCGTGTCAATATAGAGGGACGGGTATTGAATATCATAGATCTTCCGGGAACATATTCCTTAAATCCTTCAGATGAAGGGGAAAAAGTTGCTCTAACCCATTTGTTTACTGAAAAACCAGATCTGATCATCAATGTGGTGGATGCCTCGATTCTTGGAAGAAGCCTTGAGTTCACGCTCGAGTTGATAGAACTTGGATATCCTATGGTTCTTGCTTTGAATATGATGGACCTTGCAGAGAAGAAAGGTATCGAGATAAACCTGAAACAACTTGAGAGTCAACTCGGGATTCCTGTTGTTCCGACGATCGCCATCCACGGACGCGGGATAAAAGAATTGCTGGATGTGTCGCTCCTTATTGTTGAAGAGAAAAAAGCGCCTTCTCATTTAAAATGGGCAAAAGATGTCGAGGACAGCGTGGCCGAATTCCAGAGGAAAATACCAAAAGATTTTCCGGTGGTTGCCAACAGACGATTCACTGCTATCAAAATGATAGAGACGGAAAGATTATTTTTTCATGAGATGTTGGATACGATCAATCCATCATTGAAGCGGTCTCTTGATTCAACCAAAAAAGAGCTGGAAGAGCGTCACAATAAGCCGGCCTATGAGGTCGTAGCTGCTGAAAGACATCATCAATCATTAAAGATCTTTGAGGAGTGCTGCCAAGTCAAACGAGGTGCAGCCCTGAGTCTGCTTGAGCGTCTGGATAATATCATTATGCATCCCCTCCTTGGATATCTTATTCTCCTTCTGGTTTTTACAGGATTTTTCTTCATCATTTTCATGGTCGGGAATCCTTTGGAAGAGCTGATTCTAAATCCATTGCACAGCTTGCGCCAGTTCTTATCCGTCCACCTTGGAACTGGTGTGCTGTTTTATTTGGCAGATGGTTTGATCCAGGGGATCGGGGGAGGACTGGCTATCGTGCTGCCATATTTTGTTCCTCTTCTCATATTGATGTCCCTGCTCGAAGATGTCGGGTATCTTCCCCGTGCAGCTTTCTTGATGGATACATTCATGCATCGCATCGGATTGCATGGGAAGTCTGTTTCGCCCTTGATCCTGGGTTTCGGATGCAATGTCCCGGCAATTGTTTCGATGCGTATTCTCGAGTCAAAAAGGGACAAGGTCATCACAGGTCTTCTGATTCCATTTATTCCATGTTCCGCAAGGACGACCATCATCCTGGCCCTAGTGGCATTTTATTTGGGCCCTTTGTGGGCCTTCGGATTTTACGCGGCTAATATTGTTCTTGTGGCTGTGATCAGCCGAGTCATCGCTTGGTTCTATAAAACCCCATCTCCTGGTTTGATCCTGGAAATTCCCTCGCTCAAATTGCCCTCGATGAAGAATGTCTTCAATAAAACGTTTTATCAATTGAAATCATTTGTGAAGTTTGCATGGCCGATTTTGATCGCCGGAAGTGTTTTTCTTGCAATTCTTCAGTATTTCCACTTTGATCGAACGGTTAATCTTTTGTTGTCCCCATTGATAGAAAAAGCACTGGGTCTTCCCAAGGATCTCGGCGTTACCTTGATATTTGGATTTTTGCGCAAAGAATTGTCTTTGGTAATGATGCTTCAGGCTTTAGGGGTAGGCTACCAAGATGTTTTAACGGTCATGACCAAATCACAGATTATCATCTTTACCACTTTTATCAGCTTCTTTGTTCCCTGCATATCGACCGTAGCCATTTTATGGAAAGAGATAGGCAGGAAGATCGCCCTGCTGTCCGTTGGATTGAACATCTCTGTGGCAGTGGTCCTCAGCTTGCTTGTCAGATTGATCATAGGTTTCTGATCCCTCTCTGAAACAATCTGTTTGAATAGATCAGGTGGGTCTATAGATGCAGATCAGTCGACAAACTTTGGAAGGTGCTTATTGAGGGATGCGGCCGCTTTCTTGCCCACGATCTTTTCAATTTCTGAAGGGGGTGCGTTCCGGATAGCTTTAATATTGGAATAACGGCTCAAAAGGAAGTTCTTCCGTTTAGGACCGATCCCCGGAATATCGTCCAGGAAAGACATAAAACTCTTATTTTCTCGTCTCTTTCTATGAAGTGATATGGCGAACCTGTGGGTTTCATCCCGGACATGCTGGATGAGCTTTAAAGCTGGCGATGTCTTTTCCAGTATGAGCCCTTGTTTATTATTTGTGGAAAATAAGATCTCCTCTCTTTTGGCAATAGCGATAACAGGGAAATGGTCAAGGCCGAGATTCTTCAATGCTTTTCGTGCCGCATTCCACTGTCCCTTTCCTCCATCGACGATGATCAGGTCTGGGTATTCCATTCCTTCCTCAAGAAGACGTGAATACCGCCTGGTAATGACTTCGTATAAACTGGCGGTGTCATCCGGACCCGTAACAGATCGGATTCTGTATCTTCTGTATTCACTTTTCTTGGGCCTGCCGTTTTTAAAGAGAACGAGAGATCCTACACTTTCATCTCCTCCGGTATTAGATATGTCAAATCCCTCTATTCGATAGGGGATATGGCTCAATGCAAAGATATCTTGGATCTCTTTCAGAGAAACCGTTTCGAGCCTGGTCTTTTTCAGCATGCTCTCTGCATTGGTGTTGGCGAACTCGATCAGTTTCTTGTTTTTCCCTTTTTTTGGTACAAGAATATCGACTTTTTTCCCCGCTAATTTTGAGATCTCTGTTTTGAGGCCTTTGAGTTTCAAGGGGGAAAAAGGGAGAAGGATTCCATCCGGAGTATTGGATCGTTTTTTATAGAACGATTGGATTTGAGAGGCCAGGATCGAATGGTCTGACTTTTGGACAGATAGATGAAGGACAAATTTTTCAGAATGAACGACTTCCCCTTGCCTCATGATAAAAACACAAAGAGCAACATCATCCTTTTCTCTTGCGAATCCGAATATGTCTATGTTCTCCCTGCCCACAGAGATCAATTTGGGTCGGTTCTTTATATGCTTTAAAGTGCGGATGAGATCTCTCAAGTGAGCGGCCTGCTCGAAATCCTGATCACCAGCGGCTTTTTTCATTTGAACCTGTATATTCTTTATCACATCTTCAACATGGCCCTGGAGGAACAGAAGGGCGTTTTGCATGTTTTTTCTATAATCTTCACTGTTAATCCGGTCCACACAAGGAGCCGAACAGAGCCCTAGATCGAACTCCAAACAGGCTCTTTTCCGGTTTCCCTGTATTTTTTCCTGACAGGTTCTGATCCCAAAGAATTTTGAGAGCAATGTGATGGTCTTCCGGGCTTCGAAAGACGGGCTGAACGGGCCTATATATTTTGCTCCATCCTCTTCGACTCTCCGCACCAGGCAGACAGAGGGAAAAGCGTCCCTGATGGTGATTTTGATGAAGGGGAAATGTTTATCGTCTTTGAGCCTAAGGTTGAATTTGGGTTGATACCGGCGTATAAAATTATTTTCAAGAAAGGAGGCCTCTCTCGCTGAATCCGTGAGGATGAATTCAAAGTATGCGATTTCCTTAATCAGTTGCTGGGCCTTTGGATCTTTCGAGGCAAGAAAATAAGATTTCACTCTTTCTTGAAGAGAACGGGCCTTCCCGATATAAATAACATCTCCCTGGCGGTTTTTAAAAAGATAGATCCCAGGCTTGCGGGGGAGCTGCTTTGTTTTTGTTCTCAGGAGATCCTGGTCAGTCGACAATTTCCAGTTCCCCCTTTTTCAGTTTTTTGAGCTCATCCCTGAATTGGGCCGCTTTTTCAAATTCCAATTTTTCAGCAGCCTTATACATTTGTTTCTCCAGCTCCTCCATTTTTTGTTTTCGTTTTTGAGGAGAATAATAAATCTCCTTTTCTTCAGATAACTTTGTGTAGTCAAAATGATCTCGCTCGTAGACACTGGTAAGAACTTCATCAATATGTTTTGAGATGGACTGCGGTGTTATCCCGTGTTTCCGGTTGTAATCCCGCTGCAGTGTTCTCCGTCGATTGGTTTCTTCGATGGCTTTTTTCATGGAAGGCGTCACGGCAGCTGCATACAGAATGGCTTTCCCGTTGATGTTCCGGGATGCCCTTCCAAAAGTCTGGATCAAAGATATATCAGACCTGAGAAATCCCTCCTTATCCGCATCGAGAATAGCGACAAGCGATACCTCAGGAAGATCAAGTCCCTCTCTCAGGAGATTGATCCCGATAAGGGCATCAAAGGAACCTTTTCTCAGATCTCTCAAGATCTTTATTCTGTCCAGGGTTTTGATTTCTGAATGAAGATAGCGCACCTGCAATCCCAGTTCTCGATAATGCTGCGATAGGTTTTCTGCCATTCTTTTTGTGAGTGTCGTTACAAGGGTTCTTTCGTTTTTCTGTGCTCTTTCTTTGATCTCTCCCATCAAGTCATCAACCTGACCCGACACTGGCCTGATCTCGATCTCTGGATCAATGAGGCCGGTGGGGCGGATGATCTGTTCGACAATCTTTCTTTTGGTAGAATTCTTTTCATAAAGGCCTGGTGTGGCTGAGACATAAAGTGTTTGATGGGAGCTGGATTCATATTCTTCGAAGTTGAGGGGCCGGTTATCTAAAGCGCTTGGAAGACGGAATCCATGTTCGACAAGAGTTTTTTTCCGAGATTGGTCGCCTGCGTACATCCCTCTGATCTGGGGAAGGGTCACATGGGATTCATCTATGATGGTTAAATAATTAGAAGGAAAGTAGTCCAGCAGGGTATACGGCGGTTCGCCCGGTTTTCTTTGGCTCAAGTAAAGGGAATAATTTTCGATCCCCGGACACCAGCCGAATTCGCTCAGCATATCAATGTCATAAAGGGTGCGTTCCTCGAGCCTGTTGGCTTCAATGATCTTGCCTGATTTTTTCAGAGTTTCTGTATGGCTCTCCATTTCTGATTTTACAGATTGTATCGTTTGATCCAGTATGTTCTGAGGTGTGGAGAAGAAAGTCCGTGGATATATATATATATTTTCATGTGTTCTTTGAATATCACCGAGAAGCGGGTCCATGGATGCGATCTCTCTTATCGAATCGTCTGCCAGTTCAATACGGATAGCGTTATCGTCATAGGAAGGGAAGACGTCAACAATATCTCCGCGTACACGAAAGGTTCCTCGTTTGAGATGATCTTCTGCACGAGCGTACTGAATTTCCACAAGTTTCCTCAAGAGATCGCGTCTGGATAGCTTCTGCCCGCGATGGAGAGTGAAACTCATGGACGAATAAGTATTCGGGGATCCGATCCCATAGATACATGACACTGAAGCGACGATGATAACATCTTCTCGTTGAAAAAGAGAATTTGTAGCCCGCAGTCGTAACCGGTCAATCTCATCATTGATTGTGACTTCTTTGGCGATATAAGTGTTGGAGGCTGGGATGAATGCTTCCGGTTGGTAATAGTCATAATAGCTGACAAAGTATTCGACCGCGTTTTCTGGAAAAAAGTGTCTGAACTCTTGAAAGAGCTGTGCAGCAAGGGTTTTATTGTGGGAGATGATGAGGACAGGTTTTTGGATCTGTTCAATGATATTTGCCATGGTGAATGTCTTGCCGGAACCAGTGACACCCATAAGAACCATTTGTTTTTCTTGTTGCATCAGTCCGTTTGAGATCTCACGTGTCGCTTTGTTTTGATCCCCTTTTAATGTGAATTCCGAATAAAGTTTGAAAGATGCCATAACCCCTCATTATAGCAGAATTAAATAAACTTCATCCCTGTGGATATGATGGGATGGACAGCCGTTGTCCAAATTGGATTGACAATATCTCTGTTGTTGATATATCGTTACATGCAAGAAAGGAGGAGCAAATGAAAAAAATAAGTGTCATTGTTGCATTTTTTGCTCTTATCATCTGGATCACAGGTTGTGCACCGACAGCTACTGTTACCTCTACCGGAGGACAGACGATCGCTCAAGCTCAAGCAGAAGCTTATGATGGCCCCAAGGCAAGAATTGCTGTAGGCAAGTTTGAGGATAAAACAGCAAAGGGCGGCTGGAGCGGCGGCTGGTATGGAATGTGGGGTGTGCGCTTCGCCCAGATCGGAGACGGAATGCAGGACATGCTGACCACATCTTTGTTCAATTCCGGCCGTTATATCGTTCTTGAAAGAGAGCAATTGGGTGAAGTTTTAGCCGAACAGGATCTCGGCGCATCCGGCCGGATAAAAGAAGGAACCCAAGCTCCCATTGGAGAGATCTATGGAGCAGAACTGCTTATCACCGCTGCTGTGACAGAATTTGAAGGAGCTGCGAAAGGCGCTGGAGGAGGCACAAGAGTCCTTGGCGTGACTGTCGGGGGTGGATTGAAAAAGTCACATATCGCAATTGATATCAGGATTATCGATTTGAAGACTTCTCAGATCGTGGCCGCGACGAGCGTCGAAGGCAGCGCCACTTCATTCGGTGGAGGAGTGGCGACAAGTTTCGGAGGCGTCCTTCCAGTTGGACTTGGAGGGTTTTCAAAAACTCCGATTGAGAAAGCCATTAGACTTTGCATCCAGGCTGCGGTTGACTATATTGTCAGTCAAACACCTGCAGTGTACTACAGATACTAAGAGAAAGAATTAAGCGTAGATAAAAACAGGAAAAAGGAAACTCCTCCCTTTTCCATATTCCTGTTGATTTTAAGATTTTTTTGTCATGGAGAGGGAGCCGATATCCTGTTTCATGTAAACGCTCCCCTTGAATTTTGCCCCATCCATGATAGATATACGGGGAGTTGTGATATCTCCAGTCATTTTCCCTTTTTCTTCGATAAGAACTTTTCCTGATGCGAAGATATTTCCTGTGACCCTTCCCTGGATGGTGATATTTTTTGCATGGATATCCGCCCGAACCTTGGCTGTCTCTCCGATCGTGAGATCATTTTCTCCTATCTCGATATTTCCCTGGATGGTTCCGGCGATGATGAGGTTCTCTGTACCGGTCACATTGCCTTTAACTTGACATGATGGGCCGATCACTGAAACGGCCTGTGAAATCGTACTATTCTTTTCCCTGTCATCTCTCATGTTTATTTTGTTTTCTGCCATTCTTTTTTTCATTTGTTTCTGGAAATTTTTCTCGATTATAGACTGTGTCTGCTATCCTGTCAATGAGAGCCAGAATAGGATATGAATGGAGAGGAAGATATAAAAATTCAAGTCGATATGCCATAATATAAAAATGAGAATCAAGTCTCTCATGACAGTTCTCCTCTTGTTCCTTTTTCTCCTGGGAGGGCTGAGTTCGCTTCACCCGCAGGAAGGATCGCTGAGCCGGAACTTCACACTTGAAAACGGATTGAGGGTCTTCTTGTATGAGAAGAGAACCTTTCCTCTGGTAAACATATCTGTTGGAGTGAATGTCGGCAGCAAGGATGAATCCGAAGAGTTAAATGGATTGGTGCATATTCTTGAACATTGTGTCCTTTTCAGAGGGACACAAACTCGAAGCGGATCTGAGATTATTCAACAGGTCCGCGCCAACGGTGCGTACCTGAATGCTCACACCGGACACGATCTATCCATTTTTGAAATTTCCCTGCCCTCTGACAAGATTGATTTTGCTCTAGAAAACCAGAAAGATATCCTTTTCCGTTTTGCGATCGATCAAAAGAATCTTGACGAGGAAGCACAGATCATCATCGAAGAGATCAATCAGATCCATGATGATCCTATGGCGCATGCAACGGCGCTTGTGTATCAGAGGCTTTTTCCTGATGGTTTCTATCAGAGGCCGATCTACGGAAATAATGAGATCATTCGATCAATGACCGTTGAACAGCTGCATAAATTCCATAGGGATTATTATGTTCCCTCAAATTGCGTGATGGCCGTCGTCGGTGATTTTGATCTTGATGAGATCGAGAAGAAGATCAAAAGTGTTTTTGGAGACATCCGTAGTACATCCTTCAAAGAGAAGGTTGTTACAAAGGTCCGTTCCCTGGAGAAAAATATTGAAATAGAGGAGCGAAGGGATGTGACTCAAGCCTATCTTGTCTTGGGTTTCCAGGGTCCAGAATTTGGCCATCCTGATCAGATTGCCATGGATGTCCTTGTTGAGATCTTGGGGAGGCAGATCAGATCCCATGTCAATAATTATTTTCCAGGAAGAGACAGCGTCGTCCATTCCGTTTCTATGGGATACAATGCATTGAAATACGGAGGCGCTGTTTTGGTCTATATGCGTTTAGATCCTGAACATATCATGACCGTTAAGAGAGAGACGATAAAGTTTTTAAAAAAAGCCAGGACTCAGAATTATTCCAAAGAAGATTATCCTTCCGCTCAAGCGATCTACGTTTCAGATTATCTGGAAAACACCATCAATCGAATAAAATTCAATGCTCACCGGTTCAATGAAGAAGGTCTTCGGATCGCTACTTCTTTAGTACATTACCTTGTCCTTAATGAAGAATTGCCTGAAAAAAGTTATATCGAAGAGGTATCCGGGATCGACTCGTCTGCCTTGAGGAAAGTGGCAGACAAGTATTTAAGCAGCGCCAGACATGTGTCTGTCACTCTTTTCCCTGAGGAAGAAAAGAACTGAGAGATGAGAGTGAGATATCGAAGGATTGCATTTGTTTTGCTTCTTATGGTCTTTTCTGTAACCGTGGTAACAGAAAAATCACTTTGTGCAGAAGATGGCTTCTGGAAAAATCCGCCTCAGACAGTTGTTCTCGATAACGGTTTCACACTTGTATACCAGTTTGATGATTCATCGGCAACGACAGTTTTTCATATGATATTCAAAGGCGGGGCTAAAGTTCAGCCTCCGGGAAAACAAGGCCTGGCATTCTTGATGACGCGATTGATGCTCGAGGTCCCAGACAGTTATGTGTTCCAGGATCTGATGAGACTGGCTCCTAAGTACTCCATGCTGGGCAAGATCGATTATTCTCGGATAAACTTTTCCTGTTTGTCCGAACATCTGGAGAAAACACTGGAGATCATTGCTTCGAACGTACAAGATCCATTGTTTACCAGCACAAGGATCTCGAAAGTCAAAGAAGAGATGAAATACCGCAGATTGGGTGAAGAGGATGATCCGGTTATCGTGGGGCATCGAGTGCTCGTGGACAAACTTTTGGGAGATTCGGGATATGGAGATGCTGTTCTCGGTACGGAGGAGTCGCGGCGGCAGATCAAAAGGAAAGACATCCTCCGTTTTTATGAAAAATATATCCGTGCAAACAGCATTATTCTGGTTGTTTCCACGGATCTATCCATGGAAATAATCCGGGAATTAGCCGAAACATATTTTTCACAGATCTCCTCCGGCCCAGAGGAATATCAAGAATCCATTTCGTTTGGCGCTCCTGAGGAAAAAGAGTTTAACATCGAGAAACAAACCACACAGTCTCTGGTCGCATTAGGATTTTCTTTGCCTGAGCTGACCACAAAAAATTTTACACTCGCTTTTCTCGTTGAGATGCTTTTGGGAAAAGGGGTAAATTCACGGCTATGGGATTTGAGAGCCAAAGAAAACCTTTGCTACAATGTGAACTCAAGAGTGACATATTTTAAGGACGGGGGGATTCTCGAAGCCTATTTGGAGACAGATACGCCAAGAAAAGAAATGGCACTTAAAGCAATGAGACAAGTTTTCGAAAAACTTTTTACAGATGGTTTAGAGCGTGAAGAGTTTGAATCGACAAAAACCTATGCTGGATCCTATCTGATGCGGGGGATGGAAGCAAAAGAGCTGAGAGTCCAGAACATGGGATATTTCGAAATCATGGGGATCGGGCATCATATTTTAGAGGAGATCAGCGCTGTCAGTCTAGATGAGATCAACACGTTTATTCAGAGGAATTTCAGCCTTGATGATGCAGTCCAGGTCATTGTTGGCCCCAAACCGGACATCACTCAATGAATATCAGAACTCCTTGACTTGGCTTTTATCAGTTGCTATATATCCTTAAACGTTTAGATATTAGGTTTAAAGGACAGTATGAAAGACAGGGCATCAATCACTTCTTGATATTTTATCCATGAATAAAAAAAACACGGTGTTAGTCGGTCTGATTTTGATCCTTCTGGCAGTCCCTGTTTTCAGCCAGGAACAGACTGATTCTGGAGAGTTGTCTAATAAACCTGTCATTATCAGCCGATTGGATGGAAAGATCGAGCTGGACGGCCGAAGCGATGAAGAAGCATGGAAGGACATTCATTCTCTTCCTGTGGTGATGCAGTCTCCTGTTTTTGGAGCGCCTCCTTCAGAGAAGACGGAAGTCTTTTTAGGATATAATGATGACTTTTTCTATGTTGCCGGCAGGCTATATGACAGCGAACCTGATAAGATCCAGGCCCCGTCAAAAAAGCGCGATTCCATGAATCCCAGCAATGATTGGTTCGGAATCATCATTGACACATTTAACGACAATGAAAACGCCCTGGGCTTTTTTACAACTCCTGCCGGGCTCCGTTTTGATGCCACTGTTTATAACGATGCACAAGGAGAATTTCCTGTGAATCTCAGTTGGAATACATTCTGGGATGTAGCTACATTCCGAAACGAAGAAGGTTGGTTTGTAGAAATGAGAATTCCTTTCTCATCCTTAAGATTTCAGGATGATAAGGGAAACGTGGTCATGGGATTGATCTCCTGGAGGTATATAGCCCGAAAAAACGAAGTTAACATCTTCCCTGCCATCTCTCAAAAATGGGGAAATTGGGCAGGATGGAAGCCCTCAAAGGCCCAGGATATAGTTTTAGAGGAGGTGTCCGGGCGAAAACCCTTTCAGATCGCTCCCAATGCCATTGGAGGATTTGGAAGATCGTATGATCTCAACGATGCTGAGACCGAATATATTCGAAGCGATGAGGTTTTAGGTGATATCGGTCTGGATGTTAAAGTTGGACTTGCCAGTAACCTAACTCTTGATGTCACATTCAACACAGATTTTGCCCAGGTTGAGGCGGATGACCAGCAGGTCAATCTCACTCGATTTTCTCTGTTTTTTCCAGAAAAAAGGATTTTTTTTCAGGAGCGGTCGAGCACATTTGATTTTAATCTTGGAGGGCCGAACACTTTATTTTACAGCCGGCGCATTGGAATATATGATGGGCAGGAAGTTCCGATATACGGGGGAGTTCGCCTTGTCGGTCGTTTGGGCGCTTGGGATTTGGGAATTCTCGACATGCAAACCGCTCCAATTGAAGATCTCCCTTCAGAAAATTTCGGTGTCGTAAGAATCAGGAGAAGGATTTTTAATCCCTATTCTTATATGGGTGGGATAGTCGCCAGTAGGATCGGGGTGGATGGCACCTATAATATAGCATTTGGACTCGATGGGATTTTTCGTGTCTTTGGGGATGATTATCTTAGCTTTAATCTTGCACAGACTTTGGAGACAGAAGAGGAAAACCGGCTGTTTTCCTTGGACTCGTCGAAATTGAAGTTAACTTGGGAACGAAGGACACTGGAAGGATTAGGATATAACCTGGATTTTTCAAGGGCGGGAGAATCCTATAATCCAGGAATGGGTTTTGAGATGCGTGAAGACTATATGCGGTTCGGAAACCGGATCCTGTATGGTTGGATCCCTGATGAAGAGGCCCGATTATTGAACCATCAGATCTTCATGGATGGATATGCTTTTGTCAGGAATTCTGACGGGCAGTTTGAATCTGTGGAGATCGGACCCGGATGGGTCTTCAACACCAAATCCGGATATGGCGGTCAGGTAGGAGTGAAATATTACTTTGAAGATGTTTTGGAAGAATTTGACTTCTCCGATGATGTAAGTGTTCCCACAGGGAGATATTCTTTTTATGGTTTGACCGGATTTTATTCGACTCCATACGGAAATTATCTTCATACCGGTTTCAATTTCGATGCCGGCTCTTTTTATGACGGATGGCGGGTGTCCCTGGGAGTGACACCGCGTTGGAACATCTCATCAAGCCTGGAAGTGCAGGGGATGTATCAGATCAATTGGGTAGAGTTTCCCGACCGCGGGGAAACATTTCTGGCCCATATCGCACGATTAAGAGTATTAACCATGCTGAGTACCAAACTGACCATCTCGGCTCTTCTGCAATATAACAGCGCTGCGGATGCTGTCATCGCCAACATCCGGCTACGATTTAATCCCAGAGAAGGGAATGATCTTTACCTGGTTTATAACGAAGGCATCAATATAGACAGGTATCGTGAACTCCCCGTTCTTCCCCGAATCAGCGGACGGGCGGTCATGATCAAATACACCTATACTTTTAATCTTAAATAAGAGTGGGAGTTCTTTTTTGCCTTGCAAAATGGAGAAGGGGAGGGTAAAATTTGTCGGAAATGACCTGAATATAATGCGATTAAATCGATATTCATTGTTCAAAAATGAGACATTCAGAACTTTTTCAGGGAGGAACCCGTTATGAAAGCTAAACAGATATTCACCTTTAAACGGATTATCTTTTTTTTGGTCTTTGCTGCACTTGTATTTACAGCAAGGCGGATAGGATTTTCCCCTGTTATCGGTGGAGAAGATCAGTCCTTCACTTTTTTCCAATTTTTCGGGCCGATCACCGGTTCCTTCCTCGGTCCTTTTATCGGCGCGGCAGCTGTTTGCTTTGCCCATCTGACCGATCTCCTGCTGCACGGAGGTCCGGTCACTTCGCTCGGCTTGTTGGGAATCCTCCCCATGATGTTTGCAGCTATTTTTATGGGAATAAAAAAACGCATGGCTGGCGTTCTTGTGCCTCTTGCTGCTATGATCGCTTTCATCATCCATCCGGTCGGGAGACAGGTGTGGTTTTTTTCTCTGTTCTGGGCGATCCCGATATTGGCAGTCGTTTTTAAACGACATTCAAATAAAATTGTTGTAAGAAGTCTTGGGGCTACTTTCACAGCACACGCGGTTGGAACAACCATATGGATATGGACGATCCCCATGACTGCCGGGCAATGGATCTCTTTGATCCCGGTCGTGGTGATCGAAAGGATGATCATGGCAGGAGGAATAGCTGTCTCCTATGTTCTGTTGAATAAATCTTTAAATTGGATCCTGTCAAGAACAAGCTGGAACACCTCCAGATCCGCCGTGATCATAAACAAGCTTGTCTGAATCCGACTTTTTTTTGTTGTGTCAGTCTGTTTTTCATACAATGCTCAACATCCGAATAATCCTTATACCGGCAATTTTTCCTGAGTAAACACATAGATCACCCATGAAAAAGTAATGAGAATGCGCGAAAGATATTACAAGGAGAAAAAGATATGAAAAAGACGATGGTCATAATGGCTGTTATTTCAGTATTGTTGTTTGGAGCATGGAATCAGCAAGCAACGGCCTGCACGAATTTTTTGATCACCAAGGGAGCATCGGTTGACGGTTCGACCATGATCACCTATGCCTGTGATTCCCACGAGCTTTATGGAGAGCTCTATTATTTACCCCCCGGGGATCACATCCCAGGAAGCAAACTCTCCATTTTCGAATGGGATTCCGGTAAATTCCTTGGCCAGATCGCGCAAGTGGCCCATACATATGCCGTTGTAGGGCTTATGAATGAGTTTCAAGTGGCTATCGGCGAGACGACATATGGAGGCCGGTCCGACCTCAGAAACGAGGAAGGGATCATGGACTACGGCAGCTTGATGTTCATCGCCCTCCAAAGAGCTAAAACCGCCCGTGAGGCCATTAAAGTCATGGGAGACCTGGTCGCAGAATACGGTTACTGCAGTTCTGGAGAATCCTTTTCCATATCCGATCCTCATGAAGTCTGGATCATGGATATGATCGGCAAAGGACCTGGAAACAAAGGCGCGGTCTGGGTTGCACGAAGGGTTCCGGATGGATATATCAGTGCCCATGCCAATCAAGCGCGGATCCGTACATTTCCTATGAAAGATAAAGAGAACTGCCTCTATTCTCCAGATGTCATCTCGTTTGCTAAAGAAAAAGGATATTTTGACGGGGCAGATAAAGATTTCAGTTTTGCGGATACCTATGCCCCTCTGGATTACGGGGCATTACGTTTTTGTGAGGCGCGTGTCTATGCCATGTTCAACCGTGCAGCTCCGAGCCTGGAACTGTCAATGGACTATGTTAAAGGTGAACCTGATGCTTCGCCCATGCCTTTATGGATAAAACCGGATAGGAAACTGTCTGTGAGGGATGTCATGGAACTGATGCGGGATCATTTTGAAGGCACTGACTTTGACATGACAAAAGACATAGGTGCGGGCCCCTATCAACTTCCTTACCGCTGGCGGCCTTTAACGTGGAAAGTGGATGATGTCGAGTACTGCAACGAGAGAGCCACCTCTACCCAGCAGACCGGATTCTCATTCGTCACCCAATCCCGTTCCTGGCTTCCTGATCCCCTTGGAGGGATATTCTGGTTCGGCTTGGACGACACAAACAGCACGGTCTACAATCCCATTTATTGCTGTGTGACCGAGGTCCCAAAGAGCGTTGCAGTCGGAACAGGAGACTTTCATCATTTCACCTGGGAATCTGCTTTTTGGGTATTTAATTGGGTAGCGAATTTTGCTTATTCCCGGTACAGCGATATGATCAAAGACATCCAGCTCGTTCAGAGGGAACTAGAGAGCAGGTTCTTTTCCGACCAGGACCGTGTGGAAAAGGCTGCTTTAGCCCTTTATAAGGAGGCTCCTGGATTAGCAGTAGATTATTTGACGGAGTATTCGGTGGAGACAATGAACAACACGGTCCAACGTTGGCGTAAACTGGGGGAGATGCTTCTTGTGAAGTATATGGATGGAAATGTCAAAGATGAGCTCGGGAAGGTCACTCATCCCGGTTATCCAGAGTCTTGGTACCGAAAAGTAATAGAAGAGACAGAAAATCACTTAAAGATGAAGAAATTGCCGGATGAGGAAGATCCACATTAACCTTTTATGTTGTGGCGGCGAAAGATTTTTTTAAATTTACCAGGTCAGTATTGATTGAAATTGAGAAGAAATGCTGATTTTGTGATAAGAAAACATTAATGTGTGAAACGTCAGTTCTATCCATCCTCCCACCGGTTTACCATCCACCCCTCTTCTAAGGATACTCCCACCCACCAGCATTGGCTTCGGATAGACAGGAAATGTTGTTTATAAAAAAAACAAATTCATTTTCGATATGTTTCATAAATGATCCAGGCTGTATTGACAATTTCGAAGAGAGGCGATATTTTATCTTCGCTTGACAGGAAACAGGTGAGAGCGGACATAACTCAGCGGTAGAGTACGAGCTTCCCAAGCTCGGGGTCGCGGGTTCGAATCCCGTTGTCCGCTCCATTTTTTTATCAAAGATGAGTTCCTCAAAAGAAAAATCCGGTTCTCAAAACACATGGCGTTTGATCATTGATGAAAAGCCCTGTCCTGGCTCATGGAACATGGCCATAGATGAATTCCTGTTTCATTCCTTGCCAGAAAAAGAACCTCAGACTACTGTCCGGTTCTATGAATGGGATAAACCGACTGTTTCTATTGGAGTTTCACAAGAGATTGACAGGGTCGTCAATGTGCAGGCCTGCAGGGAGCAGGGGATTGATATCGTTCGTCGCATGACGGGTGGAAAGCTTGTCCTTCATGCCGATGAGGTGACCTATTCCGTATGCTCATCAGACACTTCGGCCTTTACAGCGAATTTAGACGGCTCCTATAAAAGGATCTCTGAAGCTTTGGTGTGTGGACTAAAAGAGATGGGATTGACTCCTCAGCTTGCGGGTTCTACCTCTGAGGGCTATGCTCGAAGCCATCTGCCATGTTTCTCGCAACTAGCACGAAATGAGATCGAGATTGAAAGCAAAAAGATCACCGGCAGTGCGCAGAAGCGAAAAGGTATTCATTTCATCCAACATGGTTCTATTCCTCTGAAAAATCAAGGGGAACTCTTAAAAAAAGTGTCTATTTCTTCACATCCTTCTCATGAGATCCAAGCCATTTCTCTTGACCAAGCTTTAAAGAAAGACATTTCGTTCACTTGGGTTGTTGAAAAACTGATCCTGGGATTCAAACGATACTTTTTTATCGATTTTAAGAATGACAATCTCTCAGAACAAGAAAAAAGAATAATTCTCAGTATTCAGAAAGAAAAATTTGAAAATCCTTTGTGGACATTATCAAGCAAATAAATCTTAGAAACTTTTAAACAGGGTTACTGATAATTTTTTGAGCATTAAATAAAAAAGATTTCCTTTTTTCCCCATCTACATTTCTTTTTAAAAGAAGCGAAGTATTTATCAAAGAGAAATAAAGAGAGATAGATAATTAAAAGCGTGCTTGGTTGCATTTTATCAATGAGGGTGATAGTATTTTTTTGCGATTGAGGGAATGGATAATGAACGAATTCGAAGAACTATCAAAGATAGATTCTAAGAATCTTCCCTCCCTTTCTGGATTTCATCTCGATGACCTCCATCAAAAAGCATTGCTATCACTCCATCTAGAGCTCGGGATGGGACCTGTGCTGTATCTCCTTTCTCCCTCTTACACGGTTCTCAATCCGACACCTAATGAGGACGTGAATGATTTTATTCAGAAAGAAGAAAACCTCTTTGATTATGTAAAAACGTTTTTAGTACACAGCTTATCGGTCTATTCTGTTCTCCTGGATGTTAACAGTTATTTTGTCGAACAGAACGACTTTCTGCTTCTGGCGCGGTTAAGGGAGAGAGACTCAGGGGGGCGCAGGTTTGAGGTCAAGTTTTATACACATTCTCCGCATGAAATTCTCTCCCACTACAAAGACAAGATATATATTGGAAGAGATTTTTTCGATCTTTACCAGTTCGAAAGAGAACACTTCGGTCTCCAGGAGCTCATCGGGTCATTGAAAGCTCAATATGAAGTTCTTTTGGACAAAGCGGAGCAAAAGCTTAAGAAACCTCTCGAATACAAATCTTTCTTCCAGGAAATCAAGGAATCCGTCAATGAACTCTATAACGAAAGCTTGCAGCTTCTTCAAACAATTCCCACTGTCATGGATTTCACCCGGATCAATAATGAAGATCTGATCGGGATAAACGCACAATACCGGACTATAAATCACTTCTTGATCGAATTGAATGATGAAGTAGCCGAGTTTGAGAACCTGCTGAGGTTCCATAAAGAGATTGATTTTTCCAGATATGTGACCAAATATAAAAAAGACCTTTCTAATCTGATCTCGTTTTTTAACATCAAGATAATCGGTTATCTTTCAGGAAAGATCCGAAACTTCAAGAGCAGATAAAAAAAGCCCGCTCAGAAGCGGGCTTTCTTTCGAAAAAACCTGTTTATTGTGTGATCAGTATGGTTGCGTATTCTGTTGTCAGGAGAATTCGGGGTTGGTTCATTATCGTGTCGAAAGCGCGTATTACGGTCGTGCTGTTTTCGTCTTTATGCGTGGGGGAAAAGGGTACTTCCCACTGGATATCCCCTCCCTTGACTTTAGCTTCAAGCGGGTATTCACCTCCGGGAGGCCAGTGAAACCGGATGTCTGTATATTTTCCTTTGACTTCGAGCGGGTAGAGCAGCGGCAGCGGTTTCAGAATGACGAGGCCATGATCCACGTCGATACGGGTATCTGCTGAAAAATCGGAAAGTTCGATGTCTCGATAAGAGGAGGAGACAGCAATGGTGCTGCCTGTGATCTTCTCTCCTGATAGAGCTACACTTTCTCCCGATATATCCAGACTGCCTAGTATGTCGGTCAACCTGATGCGGCCGTGATCGTTAACGATGTTTAGGTCTCCTTTAGCTTTTTCGATATCCACCACAGAGTTTTTTGTTAGGATTTTTGCAGTTCCAATATCCTTGAGAGAGATTTTTCTGTAACTGCTTTCGATCTCTATTGGGCCAGATATGTTTTGAGCGCGGACTTCTGTGTGATCGCCGTCGATGGTCACTTTCATTCCGATCTCTTCAAGATGGACCTTGCCGAATTTATGAGAGATCTCGGTTTTTCCTTTGATCTCTCCGGCGCGTATGGTTGAGTAACTGCTTTCTATTTGACAATCAGCTTGAACACCAGTGGCGTTCACATCGTTATGGCTGTTCTTGATAACAAGCGTTCCGTTTATTCCGGCAGCCTCCACACGGCCATGACTGTTGAATACATTGGCATTACGGACGATACGGACATCAACTTGGCCGTATCCGTTTTTAACTTCGACATCCATATCTTCAGGAACCTCGATCTTAAAATTGGTTCGGAAGTTCTTCCTTCGAAAATCCTCCCTGTTTGTGGTGACAACGATCCGATCATTAGAGGTATCTGTTTGCAATCTCAGCTGTTCTGCGATTTCTGAAGCCTTTTCCGCGTCTTTTCGCCAAATTTTCTTCTCCAGGTGAAGCGTGATATTTTGTTCCTGGGTGCCTAAGATTTCAATGCTTCCATGTGAATTGATTATATGGAAAGCAGATGGATAGGGATGAGCGATCTCTTGGGATTCCTCAAAAATAAACTCGTTTTCCTGGAAGAAAAAACCTTCATCCCATGCCCAATCCATATCGATCTTTCCGGTGTGGATATGGTGGATCAACACTCCGGTCAGGATGATCAGGATCAGAACCAGGATCTCTTTAGCTTTCATCTTACGGCCTATTTTTTATCGGAGAGTTCTTTAAGACCAAAAAATAGTTTCCATGCTCCCCAGACAACAAGAATAAGGGGCCAGAGGCGTGCGACAAAATCCCAGACATCGAAATTGATGTTGTATAACAGAAACAGAGCTCCGATGAGAATGAGAACTGCTCCCCAGACAAGAGGTGCGCGTGATCTTGTATTTGCCATTTCAACTCTCCTTTAGTCTTCTTTCTCTGATGATTTTTTAAAATAGTCGATGATCAGTTTCAGTCCAACAACAATAACCGCGAGAGGCCAGAAATCCCAAATGACTTCATAGGGGACGATATCAAAGTTCGCCAGCAGGAAGAGTCCGCCGAGGGCAAGAAGAACGATCCCCCAGAAGACAGATCCGCTCTTTACGGCTTCAGGAAAATCTTCGATCCTTTCTTCTTCGTAATCTTTCCCTTCAAGGGCCATGCGGTTGAAGCGTTTGGCTTCTTGGACAGAGTCGAAGATCTGGTAGAAATAAAAACCGGCCAGAATCAAACCCCAGAAAGGCTGTCCAACTCCGGTTGAATTTAAAGTCACGATTCCGGCAAATATGAGGAGAAAGATAAATCCTTTATACATCTGTCGATTGTAAAAGGCTCCAACTCCAAAGGGGAAAAATGCCGATAGGATTCCAGCCAGTGCGGGAGACCTGGGTGGTCTTTTCACAATAATTTTTTCTTCAGTCATACTATTCCTCCATTTTTATGGTTTTATTCCTCTTCTCCTTGGAAAAGTCGGATGTTCTTCAGAGAAACGAGGACATTATCCTTGTGTTCGCCCAACGAAGAAGCGAAACTGACAGTCCCGGCATAAAGCTTTTCCACCGTACTGTATCCGGCATGGATCTGTCGGTTGATCGTTTTATTGATGTTGTTTCTGTTGGGGTGAAAAAAGTATATCGAAAAAAGCACCAGGAAGATGCTTGCGACCGCCATTACAGGTTGAAATGCTGGAAGGTTAAGAAAATCTAGATTGACCTTGAATGCCTTTCTCTTTTGCGGAATGGATTCCAAACGGCCCAGCAGGTCCTGGCTTGTTTCGAACTCCGGAAAATCCGTAAGGGCAGAAGTGAGTTCCTGAAGGTTGATCAGAAGTTCTTTGCAATGAGGACACGCTTTCAGGTGCTGTTCCACGATTTTTTTATCCTGGGGGGGAAGGGTTTTCTCTAAATAAGGAGACAAGAGTTCTTCAATGTTGTGACAGTTCATCTCTATCCTCCTTTTTATTCTTTAGAACTTTAGCCAATTGAAGCCGTCCCCTGTTGATGCGGGACTTGATTGTTCCCAGAGGGAGATTCATGATCTCTGAGATCTCTTCATATTTTTTCCCCTGGATATCTCTCAGGATAACGGCCATTCTGGTATCCGATGAAAGGTGATTGAAGCCGTCCCAGATGAATTTGCGTGTTTCTTCCTTTTGGTGTCTTTCCAAAGGATCTGAATGAGAATTTGCGGCCAGATGATTCTCGTCATAATCATCACGTATTTTTTTCTCCCATTTTGTTTTTCTGTATTGATCGATCAATTGGTTTCTGGCGAGGGTCAAAAGCCATGCATCGAAGTTCTTACTCAGATCGAATTTAGAGAGAGAGTTGTAAACCTTGACGAAGATTTCTTGTGTCATATCTTCAGACTCCTGATAGCTTCCTGAGAACTGATAAGACAGGTTGAAAATTCTCTTGGAATACTGGTTAACGAGCATCTTCCAGGCTCCTTCGTCTCCTTCGAGGCATGCTTTGATCATCCTTTCTTTTGGCAATTCATTCACCATGCTAGACGAGATTTCAATAGAAAAAGTTCGGTCATTTTTGAATTATTCTATTTTCCTTCAATCCTGGTGTCAAACTGGGGACGTTCCCAAAGGGGACACCCTTAAACCTTTACCTCAACATCTACAACTTCCCTTGCCCTATATTCTGAAATAAAGATAAAGAAATTTTTTGCCATTTCTTTTTCTTTTCTCTTTAAGGAAGCAAGGGTGTCCCCTTTGGGAACGTCCCCTCTATATGTCTTGACTTCAAGAGAAAGATTTGAAAAGATTATGTGTTTCATTTTTGGCTTGTTTTCATGGATTCAATAAATTATCACTCACTTCATTATGGAGGCACTATATGGAAGGAATCATAGGATACGGCGCAAATATTCCTCGGAACAGGATCAAGGTAGAAGAGATAGCAAAAGTTTGGGGAGCTGATGCGCCAAGCTACAAAAGAGGGCTCATGCTCGAGGAAAAATCAGTCCCGTCTCCGGACCAGGATACGATCACCATGGCCGTGGAAGCATCAAAAAACGCCCTAAAAAGAGCGTTGATAGATCCCATCAAGATCGGTGCTGTCTATATCGGGTCGGAATCGCATCCATATGCTGTCAAACCCAGCGGAACCGTTCTGGCTGAAGCGCTCGGTTCGACTCCTGAATGCCATACGGCGGATTTCGAGTTTGCCTGCAAAGCAGGGACCGAAGGGATGTTTGTCGCCCTCAGCCTTGTCAAGGCAGGACAGATCGAATACGGTTTGGGTGTCGGTGCAGATACTTCACAAGGAGCTCCTGGAGATGCTCTTGAGTATTCAGCTGCTGCCGGCGCAGCTGCGTTCATATTTGGGAAAGAGAATGTCGTAGCTGAAGTCATTGAGACATATGCGTTTATGACCGACACGCCGGATTTCTGGAGAAGGGAATACCAGCACTATCCCCAGCACGGCGGCAGGTTCACCGGTGAACCTGCGTATTTCAATCATATTACCGGAGCTGCCAAAGGTATTATGGACAAGGCAGGACTGGCCGCTTCAGATTTTGATTATGTCATTTTTCACCAGCCGAACGGCAAGTTTCCCTTTAGAGTGGGAAAGATGCTGGGATTTGATAAAAAGAAGATCGAACCCGGATGGCTGGTGAATAAACTTGGAAATACCTATTCGGGATCGTCTCCTTTGGGTTTAACCTCGACTCTTGATATCTCTAAGCCGGGAGATATGATTCTTCTTGTTTCCTACGGCTCAGGAGCAGGGAGCGATGCTTTTATCTTTAAGGTTACAGAACGAATAAATGAGGTAAGGGATTTAGCTCCTAAAACGCGTGACATGTTGGATAACAACAAGAAATATTTGGAATACGGCGAATATGCTAAATTCCGGCAAAAGATCAGGAAAGCAGAGTAGGAGGAAAAGATGAGAGAAGTTGCAGTCATTGGGGTTGGAATGAAAAAATGGGGGGAGATCTGGGATAAATCTTTACGAGAGATTTTCACAGAAACAGCTCTATTAGCTCTTGGGGATGCAGGTGTTGACAAGGTCGAATCCATATATGTGGGCTCCATGTCCCCAGGTCTTTTTATCGGCCAAGAACACATCAGTGCATTGATCGCTGATTATCTAGGACTGGCTCCGATTCCGGCTACTCGAGTGGAATCAGCATGCGCATCCGGAGGATTGGCCATGAAACTTGGATTTCTGGAAGTGGCTTCAGGAGTTAAAGATATGGTCCTTGTCGGTGGTGTGGAAAAAATGACGGATTCCACCGGACCGGAAGCGACATTTGCCTTGGGAACCGCGGCCGATCAGGAATATGAATGTTATCACGGGATCACTTTTCCTGGGCTCTATGCGTTGATTGCAAGAGCGCATATGGAGAAATACGGCACGACCAGAGAGCAGTTAGCTATGGTCTCGGTGAAGAATCATGAAAATGGATCAAAAAATCCTTTAGCACAATTTCCCTTCAAAATCACTGTGGATGAAGTCTTGAATTCGGTCATGGTTGCTGAGCCTCTCCGGATCCTGGACTGCTCGCCTATAACCGATGGTGCTGCCGCGGTGATTCTTTGCCCCGTAGAGATGGCCCGGGAATTGAAAAAACCTGTGATCAAGGTGACTGGAACAGGCCATGCCACAGATAGCATCGCCCTCAGCTCCAGAAAGGATGTTACCTGGTTAGAGGCAACATACCAAGCCGCTAAACATGCTTATGCTATGTCGGGGAAAAAGCCTGAAGACATAGATTTTTTCGAAGTGCATGATTGCTTCTCGATCGCTGAGATCTGTGTTATGGAGGCTCTCGGTATCGTTGAAAAAGGAAAAGGGGGAGAAGCCGTAGAGAAAGGTTTGACAGCCATCGGCGGGAAATCTCCCGTCAATCCCAGCGGAGGGTTGAAATCCAAAGGACATCCGGTCGGCGCCACCGGAGTCGCCCAGGTTGTAGAAGTGGTCAAGCAGCTCAGGGAAGATGCAGGAGAGCGCCAGATCGAGAATGCACGGACAGCCATGACACAGAATATGGGTGGAAGCGGAGCCAGTACAGTGGTCCATATCTTAGAAAGGGAATAGAGAAGGAGAACACAATGCCAACACCATCAAAATATTGGAGAGAGATCCCTCAGAGATACCGCCTCGAGGCGAACCAATGCAAAAAGTGCGGGATAAAATATTTCCCTCCCAGACAGATCTGTTCTGAATGCAGCAGTCAGGATTTTGAGAAAGCCAAACTGGCAGAAGCTGGAAAGATCTTGACATATACGGTCATCCATACTCCTCCGAAACCTTTCGTTGATCAGGCTCCGTATGCGATTGGAATCATCGAGCTGGATGACGGTGTAAAAATCACTGGTCAGATCGTGGATTGTGAATTCGACAAGATAAAATCCGGGAAACGTGTTCGTATCGAATTCAGAAAGATCTTCACAGAAGGAGAAGCAGGAGTCATTTATTACGGATATAAATTTGTTCCTGAAACTTGATATACATTCATAATAAAGTAGATCAGGTGTTTTTTTTGCTGTGGATATGAGCTGCTGAAAAGACTATCATACTGTGAGACGGAAAATTTCCAAATACCTTTTTTGAGGTGAGTCATGTTTAGACTCGAGAGCAAGATCGATACAAAAGAAAAAACATATAAAGAAAATTGTCTGCATATGCAGAAAATGCTGAATGAATACAAGAAGAAATTAGAAAAAGTGAAGGAAGGCGGACCCTCTAAATATATAGAACTGCAGAAATCAAGAGGGAAGATGCTGGCCCGCGAACGCCTGGACAAACTCTTCGACCGAAACTCTCCTTTTCTGGAATTGAATGCTCTGGCAGCCCACGATATGTATGACAATCAGGCTCCTGGTGCAAGCATGGTCACAGGAGTCGGAGTTGTTCACGGTCGCGAGGTTCTTGTGATCGCAAACGATGCCACCGTCAAGGGAGGGACATATTTCCCCATGACGATCAAAAAGCATATCCGGGCTCAAGAAGTGGCCATGGAAAATCGGCTACCGTGCATCTATCTCGTTGATTCCGGAGGAATATTTCTTCCTCACCAATCAGGTACTTTTCCTGACAAAGAACATTTCGGACGTATCTTCTATAATCAAGCCCGTCTCTCTGCCATGGGGATCCCGCAGATCTCCATTGTTTTAGGTTCCTGCACGGCGGGAGGCGCGTATGTTCCTGCAATGAGCGATGAAACCGTCATCGTTCGAAAACAGGGAACGATCTTCATTGGAGGCCCTCCTCTCGTCAAAGCCGCAACAGGAGAGGTCGTCAGTGATGAAGACCTCGGAGGGGCAGATGTTCACTGCCGGATATCCGGGGTATCGGATTACTATGCCGAAAATGATGCACATGCTCTTGAGATCGCCAGAAATATCATCGAGACGCTCGATCCTCCAAATAAATTCAAATTGGATATGAAGGAACCGGAAGATCCATATTATGATCCCGAGGAGCTCTATGGGATCATCCCAAAAGGCTTAAGAAAACCATTTGATATCAGAGAGATCATCGCAAGAATAGTGGATGGAAGCCGTTTCCAGGAATTCAAAAAGTTATACGGGCAGACGATCATCTGTGGATTTGCCAGGATCATGGGATATCCGGTCGGTATTCTTGCCAATAACGGGGTTCTTTTTTCTGAAAGCTCGCTCAAAGGAGCTCATTTTGTGACCCTCTGCTCCATGAGGAAAATTCCTATTGTCTTTCTTCAAAATATTACAGGATTTATCGTGGGCAAGCAGTACGAGCACGGCGGGATCGCCAAAGACGGAGCAAAGCTAGTTCATGCGGTGGCCAATGCCGATGTGCCCAAATTCACGGTCATTGTCGGCGGTTCATACGGCGCGGGCAATTATGCCATGTGCGGACGGGCCTATGCTCCCCGGCTTCTCTGGATGTGGCCGACTTCCCGGATAAGCGTGATGGGTGGGGAACAGGCAGCAAATGTGCTATTGACCGTAAAACTCAAACGGTTGAAAGAACAAGGGAAAAAACTGACTAAAAAAGAGACAGATGAGCTGAGAAAACCTATTCTGGAGAAATATGAACATGAAGCCAGCCCTTACTACAGCACGGCTCGTCTGTGGGATGACGGCATCCTCGATCCTTTGGAGACACGAGGGGCTCTTGCTCTCGGCATTTCTATGAGCCTGAATGAGACCATTCCGGATTATAAAGTCGGAATTTTCAGGATGTGACATGAAGAATAAAAGCTATAAGACGATCCTGGTTCAGAGAGAAGGGCAGGTTGTCCGAGTGATTTTGAATCGTCCTGAGGTCCACAATGCCTTTAACGCCGTTATGATAGATGAACTTAACGATGTTTTTATCGGCTTAGCACAGGATGTTCATTTGCGAGCTGTCGTTCTGACCGGAGCCGGAAAATCTTTTTGTGCAGGAGCAGACTTAAAATGGATGAAAGAGGTCATTCATTATTCCTATGAACAAAATCTCAAGGAATCTCTCAATATCGCAGAGCTTCTTTATAAGATGTATTCTCTTGCCAAACCGACGATCGCCATGGTGAATGGTGCCGCAATCGGAGGCGGGACAGGTTTTCTTTCTGCGTGTGACATTGCGCTTGCTGCAGATTCTGCCCAGTTCGGACTGAGTGAGGTAAAGATCGGTCTGGTGCCTGCTGCGATATCTCCTTTTGTGGTCAGGAAGATCGGTGAGAGCAAGGCGAGACAGTATTTTCTGACAGGAAAAAGGATGAATGCGGCAGAAGCGAAAAAGATCGGTCTGGTGAACGATGTTTTCCCTGGAGAGCATCTCGAGAATAAAGGAAACGAGCTTATCAACTCTCTTCTCACTTCCGGACCTGAAGCGATAGCAAATTGCAAGGAACTTCTCTTGAAAGTTCCTCAAATGAGCGTCGAGGAAGCGAAAAAATTCACAGCAGAGATGATAGCCAATCTCAGGGTTAGCGATGAAGGCCAGGAAGGAATGGCGGCATTTCTTGAAAAGCGGAAACCGAAATGGGTGAAATGAATTGTTTGATACCTATACAAAATGAGTGAAACCATGTTTAAGCAAGTATTGATCGCCAATAGAGGAGAGATCGCTGTAAGGATCATGAGAGCCTGCCAGGAGATGCATATCAGCACGGTAGCTGTTTATTCCGAAGCTGACAGGCAGAGTTTGCATGTCTTGACAGCAGATGAAGCTGTGTGTGTTGGGCCTCCTCCCGCAGTCGAGAGCTATCTGAACATGGAAAGGATCATCGAAGCAGCAAAAAAAACCGGAGCAACAGCAATTCACCCTGGATACGGTTTTTTAGCCGAAAACGCTGATTTTGCCCGCCGCTGTGAAGAAGAAGGCATTATTTTTATCGGTCCTAATTCTAAAGCCATGTCTTTAGTGGGAGACAAGATCCGTTCCAGGATAACCATGGAAAAAGCCGGGATCCCGATCATCCCCGGTATGCGCTGTGTTTACAAGAATATCAGTGATTATGAAAGGGAAGCAGGTAAGATCGGATACCCTTTGATGATCAAAGCTTCTGCCGGCGGCGGCGGCAAAGGGATGCGTGTTGTATGGAAGAAAGAGAAATTGAGACCCGGGATCGAAGCCGGCCGTAGAGAAGCCAAAGGGGCTTTCGGTGATGAGTCGGTCTATCTAGAAAAATTCATCGAAGAACCCAGGCATGTCGAATTTCAGGTTCTTGCGGACAACCATGGAAATATCGTCCATCTTTTTGAGAGAGAGTGTTCTATTCAGAGAAGACATCAAAAGATCATAGAAGAGTCCCCCTCAACGGCCTTGGATCCTGGCTTAAGACAAAAAATGGGAGAGGTCGCAAAAAAGGTCATCTCTACAGCCAAGTACAACAATGCGGGAACGGTGGAATTTTTGCTCGACAAAGATAAAAACTTCTATTTTCTTGAGGTCAATGCACGTCTTCAAGTAGAGCATCCCGTCACAGAGCTTATAACAGGGATCGATCTCGTGCATCAACAGATCCTGGTTGCCGCCGGGAAGAAACTTACTATTAAGCAGGATGATCTCGTCCAAAAAGGACATGCCATCGAATGTCGCATTTATGCCGAAGATCCGCATAACAATTTTCTTCCTTCTTCTGGAAAGATCTTGTATTTAAAAGAACCAGGGGGGCCGGGTGTCAGGCACGACGGAGGTATCTACAGTGAATGTGATATCCCGATCTTTTATGATCCTATCCTGGCCAAACTCATCGTCTGGGCGGAGAACAGAAAAAAAGCATGTGAACGCATGATCAAAGCATTGGATGACTATGTCATTATCGGTATTAAAACGACGATCGATTTCTTGAAAGATGTGATCGATCATGAAAAATTCAGGTCCGGAGAGACAACGACCAGCTTCATTCCGACTTATTTCGAGGATTGGTCGGGAAAAGTGAAAGAGGATGATATAAAGAAGATAATCGCTGCAGCAGCCGCATTTGAAAGTCTGAGCCGACCAAAGCATAACGCGAGCGCTGCACAAGATGGGGAAGCTTTTCCCACTCCATGGCAGACATTAGGAAAATGGCGGATCGGAGGTCAATAAATGGATTTCGAATTTCTTATTGATGATTCTCCGGTTACCATAAAGCTGGAGAAAAAGGACGGCCGCTTCATTCTAAGCGATGAGGATACGGTTCTTAAGATAGATATGGTTCGTGTTTCCCCTCATGTCCTCTCTTTTGTGATAGAGAATCGTTCCTATAAAATATTTATTGCTGAAGATCGAGAGAACAGATATTTCTATCTAAACGGACAACATTTCACGGTTAAGGAGACAGGTGAAAAAGATAAAGATTTCAGGGGCGGAGAAGAGAGATCACAGGAAGAATTGCTCTTGATTAAGGCTCCGATGCCGGGCAAGGTTATCAAGATCTGTGTTACAGAGAAAGAGAATGTCCGAAAAAACCAGACGCTGGCCATCGTCGAAGCAATGAAGATGGAGAATGAGATCAAGTCTTCTCTCGAAGGGACTGTTAAAAAGATCTGTGCACAACCAGGTGATCTTGTCGATTCCGATAAGATCCTCATCGAGCTGGAATCAAAAGAATCTAAATAAATTCTCCTCTATTTAAAAAGCCCAAAAGCCATCCCCATGGTGAGGTGCATTCCTTTTTTTTATAGAAGAGTTTAGAATCAAAACAGAGCTCATTAAGCTCGATTGCAAATGATTTCACTCAGGTATTCATGCAACGAAATACAGGAAAAAGGAGTTTTTATTCATTGAGAATGGATGATAAAGAGCTCATGGCCCGAGTTCAGAAGGGCGATGAAAAGGCATTTGCAGAGCTTGTACTGATTTACAAGGACAAGATCGTGAATTTTCTTTGGCAGATGACAGGAGATTATCAAAAAGCAGCTGAATTGGCCCAGGAGACATTTATGCGTGTTTACTTTAAATCAGATAAATACAGACCGGTGGCGCCTCTTTCATCCTGGATATATACCATCGCCTCCAACTTGGCTAAAACAGACCTGAAAAGACAAAAAAAACATATGTATGTGTCATTAGAAAATGTGGAAAACACACTTTCAAGTGAAATCCCATTCGATAAGAATCCTGAAAATTCTGAAACGATAAAGGTTTTGAGAAAGGCGCTGAATTCTCTTCATCCCCGCTATAAGATCCCGATCATTCTCAAAGATATTGAGGGATTTTCACAGGAAGAGATCGCCCAGATATTAAAAAAACCCTTGGGAACTATAAAAGCGCGGATCAGCCGCGGGAGGGAAAACTTAAGACAGGAGCTGGAGGACAGCTCGCTCAACATGTAATTATGAAGGAGTGAGGAGAAGACATATGAAGGATATTTATGACCTAAAAAAATTGGGAAGAGTTAAAGCTCCTCCTGGTTTTGAGACAGCATGCCTTGAAACGCTGTCGGGGAGAAAAAGGCGGCATGTCAAAGAGAAATATATCCGTCTTTCTCTAGCAGGAGCTTTTTGTACCGTGCTGATCGCGGCTCTTATTGTCGGAGTGTTTATTCTTCCACAAGGAAGTCAGATCGACCTGTCATCCCTCGAGAAACCAGCTGATCCAGGTTTCAGGTCCGGGTTTGGGAGAGGAGCATTCAATATAATCCACATCACCGAGCCGGTCGGATATGTTCAGGAGATCCGGAATTTCAGCAAGGAAGTCCCGACGATCTATATTTTAGAGAAGGTTTCTGACCAGACAGATACAAAGATCAAATATTAGGAGGTTCAAGCAATGAAGATAAAAATTGAAGTCATATTGGTTGCTGCTCTGTTAGTCATGGTGTGTCTCGTCAATTCCAATGCCGAGCCGATGAAAACAGACAGCAGTGAGGAAGAAGTCAAAAACATCGTGAAACATGTTTATTCTTCTGTCGTAAAAGTGGAGACCCGTAATCATTTAAGAAAAGTCGCCACTGGTGTTGTGATCGATAAAGAAGGTCATGTGCTAACTACCGCTCTTGTGACTCCTTTGGATGAGAAGTTGTTTATCAACACAGCTGATGGAAAAAAGATCGAGGCGGAATTTGTAGGAATGGATCCTGAAACCCATCTGGCTGTTGTCCGGGCAAAAGAAGGCGTGTTGACTCCCATCAAGATCCAAAAGAAAAAACAGCTTGCTGTCGGTGACTGGATCGGTGTTGTCGGTATTTCACCTGAAAACACACCAGCTGTGACGCAGGGGATCGTGAGCTCGGTTGGAGAGGATAAATTACGGTTAAATGTATGGGTTGTCCCTGGATCCAGCGGAAGCCCCGTTGTTGACAAAGAAGGCCAAATGGTTGGGATCATCAGAGGTATATATGTCGATGAAGGACCTCTTCTATTTCAATTTGAAGATAAAGTGATCACAGGAACGGGATATTCATTCAGCCGGGCGGAAGCGCCCTCGTCAGGAATGGCGGTGGCTGTTCCTGTGGATATTGTGGTGAGTGTCGCTGATGAGATCAAGGAAAAAGGCAAAGTGGAACGAGGATGGCTGGGTGTTTCAATCCAGCAGAACGAAGAAGGACTCGTCGAGATCATCGAGGTCGAGAAAGAAAGTCCTGCAGAATTAGCTAAACTCCACGTAGAAGATATTCTACTCGAGATCGAGAAGACAGAAATCATAAGCACGGAAATGCTTGCGCAAGAGATCCGCAAAAGAAAACCGGGAGATGATATCACTTTGACCATTGAAAGGTCAGGGACAAAAATGAAAGTGGATGTGAAGCTTGGAGAATACCAAAAGAAAGACATTTTGAAGGAATTTGAGATCAAATTTCCAGATCTTTTTTCCAAGGACCCGAAATTCACCAAATCTCTTCCCAAGTTGTCATTTGTAAGGAAAGGCCA
>Ga0255055_10000149_pt1 | contig 51366 bp, 47 predicted proteins | sample JV7_2_27_MG_FD_188633 | JGI IMG/M metagenome (GOLD analysis project Ga0255055, IMG submission 188633) | Seawater microbial communities from Jervis Inlet, British Columbia, Canada - JV7_2_27 | ecosystem: Environmental > Aquatic > Marine > Inlet | place: Canada: British Columbia | collected... | reverse complement strand
AGCTTCGGCTTTGCCTCGCGCAACTTCTACACCGAGTTCCTCGCGGCGCTCGAGGTGGAACAGAATCCCGAGAAATACCTCGGGCTGGTCCGCAAGAACCTTCCGGAGGACCCGGAGATCGTCGTCCTCGACCACTTCTACAAGGCGAAGACGCTGGCCAGCACCTTCGGGATCACCGCCGACGCGCTCCGCACCGCAAACCCCGCGCTGCTCAGCCCGATCTGGAGCGGCCAGAAGCACGCACCCAAGGGCTACGGCCTGCGCCTGCCCCGGGATCCCCAGCGCGCCGGCTCCCGGGTGATCCTGGCGCGGATTCCCGCCGGCGAGCGCTTCTCGGAGCAGGTCCGCGATCGCCGCTACCGGGTGAAGCGGGGCGACACCCTCTCCGCCATCGCGCGACGCTTCCACGTGAAGCAGTCGGAGTTGATCGCGCTGAACCGTCTGCGCAACCGCCACCACCTGCGCATCGGCCAGACACTCAACCTGCCCGTCAAGTACCCGCAGCGGGCAGTGGCGCGCACCCCGAATCCGGATCGGGTCCCCGAGCCGGTCCCCGCCGACGGGCTCTACCGGGCCAGGCGCGGCGACAGCGTCACCGAGATCGCCCAGCGCTTCGGAGTCGGCGTGGAGGACCTGCTCGCCGTCAACCACATCCGCAACCGCAACCGGATCTCCGTGGGGCAGGTACTCCAGATTCCCGGGGGTGCCAACACCGCTCGGACCTCGCCCACCGGCGGTGCGTCGCCGGGGGTCTACACCGTCCGCCGGGGCGACACGCTCGAGAAGATCTCGAGACACTTCGGCGTCAGCCAGGACGCCATCGTCGCGCTCAACGGTCTGCGCAATCGAAACCAGATCCGCCGGGGCCAGATGCTCTACATCCCGGGTGGCGACGCGCAGCAGATCCGAGTCGCGCAGACGCCCACTGCGGAGAAAGAAATCGCACCTCCCAGCGCGCCGGTGGCGGGCGAAGCGCTCCCCCACCCCGTGGCGCCTGTGGCGCTGCCGCTCGACTCCGAGCGTTACGCGGTGCGCTCCGACGGTACCATCGAAGTCCAGCCCGCGGAGACACTCGGTCATTTCGCGGAGTGGCTGGAGATTCCCACCTCCTCGCTCCGCCATCGGAACCAGCTCGAGTTCGGCTCCGCGCTCCCCATCGGAAGGAGACTCCAGCTCGACTTCTCCCGGGTGTCGGCGGAGCGCTTCCAGGAGCGCCGCGTGGCTCACCACCGCACGCTCCAGTCGGCCTTCTACCTGGCCTACGAGGTCGCGGGGACCGAGGAGTACGTGCTCAAGCGAGGCGACTCCCTCTGGACGCTCTCGCGCGGCAACAGATCAATCCCCGACTGGTTGCTCCGCGAGTACAACCCGGATCTCGACTTCGGCTCGCTCCGCGCCGGACAGCGGCTCACTCTTCCCAAGATCGCGGAGCGGCGGGGCTGACGGGGACGTTGTTGAACGTTCAATTTCTCGAGCGGGCTCGAGAAATTGAACGTTCAACAACGTCCCCGCTTACCAGACTTGAAAGAGGGTCTCGTCGGGGAGCCGAATGGCGGTGAGCGGGCCACCGTAGACAGCCCCGGTGTCGATGCCGATGCTGAAGGGCTCGTTCCAGCGAACGCCGAGGTCGAAGCGAGGGGTGTGCCCGTAGACGATGGTCACCCCGAGGCGGTGAGGCAGATCGCCGCTGGCCCGGTTCCAGAGCAGATCCTCGACGCGGGTGCGGCGCAGCGCGTAGCCGAGATCACTCCCGTGCAGCTCATCGCGGCCCAGCCCGGCGTGAACGAAGAGATAGTCGCCTTCCTGGTGATGGAGCGCGAGATTCCGGAAGAACTGTTGGTGGTCCGGGGGCAGCTCGAACCGCTTCTCGCAGTCCGCGCCCTCGAAATAGCCGTAGCTCCCCAGCGTGCGATCCCCCCCGTTGACGAGAAAGGCATCCCCGGCGAAGTAGGCGGGATCTCTCCAGCCGAGAAAGTCCAGGAACATCGATTCGTGGTTCCCGAGCAGAAACACGCATTCGTGGCTCTCTCGAAGTGCGATCAGGCGGTCGACGACGGCGCGGGAATCGGGCCCTCGGTCCACGTAGTCGCCCAGGAAGACCAGGCGGTCTTGCGCCTCGAGAGGAAGCTTCCCGAGAAGCGCGTCCAGCTTCTCGACCTCTCCGTGAATGTCGCCGACCGCGTATAGCATCGATCCCCGGGGACGTCCCCGATGGTCATCGGCGCGTCGCACGCTGGTCTTGATCCAGCGCCGCACGCCGTCCGCGCAGGACCAGCTGCCCACAGGCCGCATCGATGTCGGCCCCCCGACTGCGCCGGAGTGTCGTGGTGATTCCGCCCCGAACCAGCTCGCCCATGAAACGGTCCGCGACCCCCGGTGGAGATGGCCGGAAATCGGAACCGGCATGGGTGTTCACGGGTATCAGGTTCACTTTGGACGGAATCCCCCGAAGAAGGCTCACCAGCCTCCTGGCGTCCTCCGGTGCGTCGTTCACGCCCTCGATGAGAGTGTACTCGAAGAAGACCGGGTGCCTCGGGGAGAGGGCGGGCAGCCTTCGCAGGGTGCCGAGCAGCTCCGCCAGGGGGAAGCGCCGGTTGATCGGCACCAGCTGGTCCCGAACTTCGTCCGTCGTCGCGTGGAGCGACACCGCCAGATTCACCGGGACCTGCGCGAGCAGCTCCTGGATCTTCGGGGCGATCCCCACCGTCGACACCGTGACTCGCCGTGGAGCGAAGGCGAAGGCCTTGGGATGGAGCAGGATCCGGATCGCCTCGACGACGTTGGGCAGATTCAGGAGCGGCTCACCCATGCCCATGAAGACGATGTTGGTGATCCGTCGCGCCTCCGGGAGGACTTCCCTCATCCGACAGAGCTGGTCCACGATCTCCGCGGTGCGCAGGTTTCGGGCGAAGCCCAGCAGGCCCGAGGCGCAGAAGGAGCAGGCGAGAGGACAGCCCACCTGGCTGGAGATGCACAGCGTGGTCCGCTGCTCCTCGGGGATGACCACCGCCTCGATCACCGCGCCGTCGTCGGCCCGGAGCGCTCCCTTGACGGTGCCGTCGCTGGAGCGCGCGAGCCCCTCGATCTCCAGGGCGCGGGTCCGCCAGTGGGCGGCCAGATGCTCGCGGAGGTCCTGGTCGAGATCGGTCATGGCGCGGGGATCCTCGACTCCCCGCCCGTAGAGCCATCCGGCGATCTGGTCGGCGCGGTAGCCCGGCAGTCCTTCTTCTGCCAGCCGCTTCCGGAGTGCGACCGGCGAGTAGTCCTTCAGGTTCTCGTTCATGGATCCTGCAGGCGCGCGTCTTGGCTCTCCGCGCCGTCGCGCCCCCGCCTCACGAGGCCCCCCGCCTTCGGTAGGTCCAGAAGTAGAGCGCCCGCCCCTCGCTCAGCCACTCGAGCTCGTAGGCGGTGCGCATGCGTCCCGGTACCTCGCGCAGGAAGGGCTCCGGCGTGTGGGCGTTCTCGAGCAACGTCTCCGCCACCAGCGCCTCGTCGATGCAACCGGCGTAGCCCTCGTGGTCGGTGGCGATCTCGACGCAACCGCCGGGCTGCAGCCGGAGCGCGAGGTCGCGCAGGAAGGCGGGCTGGATCAGGCGACGGCGATGGTGGCGTTCCTTGGGCCAGGGATCGGAGAAGTTGACCCAGAAGGTCTCCACGGAGGACTCGGGAAGCAGCTCCCGCACCGTCTCCTGTCCGGTTCCCTCGACCAGCCGGATGTTGCGGATCCCGGTGCGCGCCAGCCGCCGGGCCATCTTGAGCACCCTCTTGAACGAGACCTCGACGCCCACGTGCGCCACGCTCGGACGCTCGACGGCGAGGTGGCGGAGGAACTCGCCGCGTCCGAAGCCGATCTCCACCACCATGGGAAACGGCCGGGCGAGATCGCCGGAAAACAGGGCTTCCCAGCCCTTCTCGCGCACCTGGTCCTTGCCCACGCGCAGGTCGGGCCCGGGGATGTCGAACTTCAGTCTCCGACTCACGAAGCCAGAGTAGCCCGGAGCGCGTCTCAGCGGGTCTACGGAAGGAGGTGGCGAACCAACGCGAAGAGGCCGGGAATGCGCGGGAGACGGGGGTACACGTCGAGCAGGATGGACTCCTCAGGGGCGATCCCCGCGCGTCGACGAACCTCTGCCAGAGCCTCGAGGGGACCCCCGAGGCCATCCACGAGCCCCAGGGATTCGGCGCGCCGGCCGCTCCAGATCCGTCCCTGGGCGACCCGGTTGACCTCGTCGCGGGTCATGGAACGCCCCTCGGCCACCCGCTCGAGGAAGAGCTCGTAGAGGGCCTCCATCTCGCCGCGCACGGCCGACCGCTCGTCGGGGGTGAAGGATCGCGTCTCCGACAGCAGGCCAGCGCGGGCACCCCGCTCCACGGAATCCTTGGCCACGCCGAGCCGCTCGTAGAGACCTGCGAGGTTCACCTTTCCCCCGACGACACCGATCGATCCCGTGACGGTGCCCGGCTCGGCGAGGATGGCGTCGGCAGCGGCCGCGACGTAGTAGCCTCCCGATGCCACCACGTCCCCCATGGAGACGACGACCGGCTTCTCGCTGCGGACCTGGCGTACGGCGCGCCAGATCAGGTCAGAGGCGACCCCATCTCCACCGGGGCTGTCGATGCGAAGCACCACACCGCGCACCTTCTCGTCCTCGCGAATGCGGTCGAACAGGGTGCGGTAGACCTCGGAGGCCACCCCCCGCAGACCGCGACCCCGATGGATGGCGCCGTCGGCGACCACGTAGGCGATGTGCGGGAAGTCACCCAGGAGCGGTCGAAGACCGCGATCCGAGGCGCGGAAACTCGAGTAGGCCGACGCGTCCACCACCTGCACCTCCTGCCCCGGAGAGGTGAACTCCTCCAGCGCCTCCTCGATCTGGTCCGGGTACAGACAGGCGTCGACCAGACCCGCTTCCACCGCCGCACGGGCAACGTAGGGGCCGCCGTCGATCAGTGAACGGACCCGATCCGCATCGAGTCCCCGCCCCTCGGCGATGCCACCGACGAGCGTTGCGTAGAAGTCGTCGATCAACGCCTCGAGCTGCTCGCGGTGCTCGGGCGACATCGCCTCCCGGGTAAAGACCTCGGCAGCGCTCTTGAACCCACCCACCCGCACCACGTCGGGTACCACGCCGAGGCTGCCGAGCAGGTCCTTCACGAAGTAGCTCTCGAAGCGCAGCCCGAGCAGGAAGACGGAGCCGCTCTCGGGCAGCCACAGCCGGTTGGCGACACTCGCCAGCAGCATGTCCTCGCTGCTCAGGGTCTCGCCGTAGACCACCACCGGCTTGCCCGCAGCGCGCACCTGCCCGAGGGCGCGGCGCAGGCTCAGGATCCGGGCGAACCCGCGTCGCACCCCTTCGAAGCAAATCAGCACCCCCTCCACCCGTGGATCCGAAGCGGCGTGCTCCAGTACCTGGAGCAGATCCAGGAAGGAGAGCGAGTGATCGCGAGCCCGGAAGAGCGCCGGCGGCAGCAGATCCTCGAGGGGCGGAGCCAGCCGAATGCGGACCCACATCCCTCCCCGCGGCAGCGCGAAGTGGCCGACACCGCGCTGGACGACGCGCACGGCATTGGCCCCGATCCGGCCCGCGATCCCGGCCATTCGCGCCATCAGCGGTGCCACGCGCGCCGACGCGAGAGATAATCCACCATCAGAAAGCAGCCGAGCCGGCCCGGTGAGGTAAAGAAGGCGCGGCCCTTGTTGATCTCGGTCATACGTTCCACGAAGCCCACCAGCTGCGGGGAATCGTCGAGCATGAAGGTATTGATGGTGATGCCGCGTCTCGTCACGCGGGCAACGGTCCGGAGGGTCTCGGCCACGGCGTGGGGTGAGACGCCGCCAAATCCCATCGGCCACTCGACCCGCAGCTCCGGCCCGTCGAAATACGCCGTGGGCTGCCCGTCGGTCACCACCAGAATCTGGGGACTCGGGCTCGGATGCCGGTGGATCAGGCCTTCGGCCAGGAGGAGTCCCTCCTGGAGATTGGTGAAGGGGTCCCCGGGGTCCCAGGTGACCAGCGGCAGCTCCTTGATCCCGAGCTCCCTGGCGCGGGTCGAGAAGCCGATCACGAAGAAGTCGTCGCGTGGGTAGCGGGAGCGGATCAGGTGATCGAGGGCCAGCGCCACGCGCTTCGCCGCGGGGAAACGACCCGCCCAGGACATCGACCAGCTCATGTCCAGGAGCAGCACCGTGGTGACCTGGGTGCTGAAGTCGCACTCGTGGACCTCGAGATCGTCGACGCTCAGACGCATCGGCGTCCCCAGCTCGCCGCCCGCCGCCGCCCTCCTGCGCATCCCCTTCAACAGCGTGCGCACGACGTGGAGATCGAAGCTGTCTCCGAACTCGAAGGGACGGGTCTCGTCCGGACGCGGGACGGCGACACCGCGCTGGACCGTCTCGTGACCACCCGAGCGCCCCTTGCGCAGGGCTCCGTAGACCGAGGCGAGGGCCTGTGCGCCGATGCGTCGGATCGCGCGCGGCGTGAGCTCGGGACCTTCCCCACCGTCGCGGAGGAAGCCGGCCCGGCGCATCTCGCCCTCCAGGTCGCGAAGCAGGATCAGCGACTCGACGGCGGCGTCGGACAGGAGATCCCGCAGCTGATCCGGAGTCAGGGACTCCAGGTTGCCCTCGGCGAGATCCCGCGCCAGCTGCTCCAGCGACTCGATCTCCTCGCGGATCTGCTGGGCGGTCTCGTAGCTCGCCGACTCGGCTCCGCGGAAGCGCCTTCCCTGCCGCCGCCGGAAGTCCTCCAGCGCTCGAAGCCGGTCGAGCTCCGCGAGCAACTCCCGAAACGCCTCACCGGCCTCCGAGCCCTCGAACGCGTAGTCGCGAAAGCGCTCGATGGCATCCGAGAGGGACGCCACCTGAGCGTGGCGGCGGTCCATGAAATCGTTCATGCGCGAGGACTCGAAGCCCGCGTTCTCGCGCAGGGCCCGCTGCTCGCGATCCAGGATCTCGTCGAGCCGCTCGCGAAGCTCATCGGTGGAGGAATCCAGGTTGTACCGCTCGTAGAGAGACCGCGCGCGATCCCGGAGCTCGTCGATCAGCTCCTGTACGCCCATCACCCGCATGTTCATCCCGGCGAGCTGGAAGCCGTAGCGGCGCATCCACTCCAGGGCCTCCTCGACGTCGAGCCCCTCCATGAGCAGATCGGACATGGCGTCGAGCGCGCGGCGTGCGTCGAGGGAGAACTCCTCTTGCCGGCCGTCCCAGCGGCTGTAGCGATAGACCTTCATCAGCGTGTGTAGCGCGCCCCGGATTCGATCGGGGTCTTGTTGAGCCGATTCGAGAGGTGGAGACCCTCGAGAATGAACTCGATCGCCGACGCCAGGCGCTCGGGAGAGCCGCCTCCCGCCAGCCGGGTGGCCACCTCCCGGAAGCCTCGGATCTCGTCGAGCCCCTCCAGGTAGTCACCTCCGGGCATGCCGGCCGACACCTCGACGTTCCAGCCCTGGTTGAAGGACTCCACGACCGACGCCACTCCTTCCAGGGGAACCACCCCGTCGAAGACGAGGCGCGTCGCCCGCTGGATCAGCTCGCGGACGACGCCGGTCTCGGAGCGATCCTCCCCGGCGTACTCGAGCTCGAGCTTTCCGGCGGTGGAGGTCACCAGGGCCTCCAGATCGCTGATGCGCGGAACCGCCTCCCCCTCGCCGCACCGGATCGCCCGCCGAATCGCGTTGGCGATCAGGGTCTCGTAGTTCGAGATGGACACGCGCACCGAGACCCCCGAGGTCTGGTTCACGTCGGGACTGGCGCGGGCCTGCAGGGTGATCTCGCCGACGATCTCCATCATGAACTCCGGTACCTGAACCCGGATTTCCTCCGCCGTCGGTACGCGGGCCTCCTGGCGGACCACGTCGAGCTCCAACTCCCGGGTCTCGGGATAGTGGGTGCGAACCTGCGCCGCGTAGCGGTCCTTGAGCGGGGTGATGATCCTGCCGCGGCTCGTGTAGTCCTCGGGATTGGCGCTGGCCACCACCATCACGTCGAGGGGCAGGCGGACCCTGTAGCCCTTCACCTGAACATCCCGCTCCTGCATCACGTTGAAGAGCCCGACCTGGACCTTCTCGGTCAGGTCGGGAAGCTCGTTGATGCAGAAGATGCCGCGATTGGTGCGCGGCAGCAGTCCGAAATGAATGGTGAGCTCATCGGAGAGGGACCTTCCCTCGGCCACCTTCACCGGATCCACGTCGCCGATCAGATCGGCGATCGATACGTCGGGGGTCGCGAGCTTCTCGACGTAGCGATCCTCCCGGTACACCCAGGCGATCTCCGTCTCGTCGCCCCGCTCGGCGACGCTGTGCCGGGCGAATGCAGAAACCGGTGCGAAGGGGTCGTCGTGGATCTCGCTCCCGGCGACTTCGGGGCTCCACTCGTCCAGGAGACCCACCAGGGCGCGCATCATCCGCGATTTCGCCTGGCCCCGTTCTCCGAGGAAGATGAGATCGTGACCGCTGAGCAGGGCGTTCTCGACCGCGGGAATCACGGTGCCGTCGTAGCCCAGGATGCCCGGAAACAAGTTCTCCCCCGCGCGCAGCTTGCGAAGCAGGTTGGCGCGGATCTCCTCCCGGAGTGTGCGGGCCGAGCGGCCTTCCTTGCGAAGCTCGCCCAGCGAGCGCGGGAGCGGGGGCTGGTTCATGTCCGCTCCTAGTCGGCCTGCCGGTTTCGGGACCCGGACCCGCTGCGAGGTCTCACCTCTCCGGTCAGCAAGCGGATGCGTCGCTGCATGATCTCGAGGCGACCGGAATCGTCGACGCGCAGACCGCCGCGCGCCGGAAGCGCCCCGATCAGGCTTCGCGTTTCCTGGATCCGCTCGTCGGTCGCGGGGTGGCTGGAGAGGAAGCTCGCGCCTCCCGATCCGCTCTCGTTGCGGAGGGTCTTGAAGAAGGTCACCAGTCCGATGGGATCGTAGCCAGCTCTCGGCATCACCTCGACCGCGAAGGCATCGGCCTCGCGCTCCGCGTCACGGCCGAACTTGTTCAGGTACGCCGTGCCCGCCAGCGCACCCCCCAGGTTCGCTGCGCCGGCCGCCGACGAACCCCCCAGCACTCCGGCGGCGACCACGAGCACCTGGTGGCCGATTCCCGTGTTGCGCTGCCGATTGTAGTTCTGGGAGATGTGCCGCTTCACCACGTGTCCCACCTCGTGGGCGATTACGCCGGCGAACTCGGACACGTTTCGCGCCATCAGGATGGTCTCCGTGTGAACGTAGATGTGACCGGCTGGCGCGGCGAAGGCGTTGATCTCGTCGTCCTCGACCACGTAGAAATGATACGCGAAGGGCTGGGGGCCCGCGGCCTCCACCATGTCGTTTCCGATCCGCTCCACGTATCCCGTGACCAGCGAATCGCGAAGCAGGATCACTTCCCTGCGAATCTCCCGGGAGAACTCGTCTCCGAGCTTCTTCTCCTGGGAAACGGTCAGCGTGGCGCAGCCGCCGAGGAGGAGGACAGCCATCGGGCCGGCCAGGGCCACGCAGCTTCTAGGAACGATCCGCGGCATCGAACTCGCCCTGCTTTCGGAGCGTTTCGGTCACGTGGCCGATGATCGAGATCACCGAGGCGTCGAAGGAGCTGTTGTCAACGATGGGAACCCCCCCGGCGTCCCCCAGCTCAAGCAGATAGTCCTGGATCTTCAGGATCGAATCGAGATTCTCGACGTATTGGTGCGGGGGACGCGCCACGGCATCCTTGGCGCGCGCGGCGAAGTGGGTGGTGAAGGCGTCCTCGTCGAGGCTGGCGACGAGCAGGAAGATCACCTGGGCCCGCTCCCCGTAGGGCTCGAGATCGATCAGACCCGGGACGACCGAGACCCCCTCCAGGATCATGCTCGTGTTTTCCGCGACGGCGCGATCCATCATGGCGCGCACACCCACTGAGACCGTGGTCGCCTGGGCCCGAAATGCGTCGACCACCGGATCATCGCCGGTGGCGATCTCCGTCACCACCCGATGCGCCTCGTAGGAGGAGGCGTGAATCGCCGGCACCAGCTCCGCCGACAGCATGGTCCGCATGACCTGTCGGATCGCGTCCGTGGAAACGACCCTTTGAACCCTGAGGCGGTGGGCGACCTCGTGCGCCAGAGAGGTCTTGCCCACCCCGGTGGCCCCACCGAGGAGCAGGATCATCGGCTTCTTCCCAGCCTGGCAGCTGCGCCACGCCAGGTAGCGCTCCGCGGCCCGCTCGCTCGCATGCCGGTGAAGGGTCTCGTAGGCGAGGCGTCGAAGCTCGGCGCTGTCGACCTCGGAGACGCCGCGTCTCATCAGCTCGCCCTCGACCTCCCGGGCCACGTCGAAGGCGTCGCTGGGCTCGATGGCGGCGGCCAGCAGTGACTGGGAGAAGAGCCCCTTGGAAAACGGGGCCCCCTTCCGATACCCCTTCCCCGTGACCAGGATCGGCCTGGGCAGATCGATGCCGGTGCGATCCTCGGAGGCCTCCGGGGCGCCGAGGAGCTCGTGGACGGCTCGGGCCAGATCCTTCGGGCTCACCACCCCGCGACCGCGGATCTTGTCGCGCACCGCATTGGCGACGCCGTAGGCATCGTCGAAGCTGACGCCGCGGGACATCAGCGAGTGGACCATGATCCCGCGCATGAACGGGCGGCGGCCGGCTTCGTCCTCGACCAGGATGCGCTTGGCCGGGCCTTGATCCGAATTGCGGCTGGACGACCCGGAAGAGCCCATTTGTTCAGCCTACCCCACGTCCACGGGGCGAGCGAGACGAACGAAAGCCGGATGAGCCCCCATCAAACTCGGCGAAATCCGCGGAATTGCGACATTTCCGAGCGGTTTTTGGTTGACTTCCTAGGGAGCCCGGTTCTATTTTCCCCACAGGGACGTTCGGGAGAATCACCTTGGCCGGTGCTTCGACACGGGAGCTCTACCGAAGTCGTGAAGTGTCGCAGATTCTCGGGATCTCGCGCCGGCAGCTCCAGTACTGGGCGCAGACCGATCTGGTCCGACCCTCGGCGCGTAGCTCGGGCGGGCACCACCGCTATACCTTCCGGGATCTGATCGCGCTCAAGGCCGCCAAGCGCCTCATCGATGCCGGGGTGTCGGTCCAGCGCCTGCGCAGGAGCATCCGCGCGCTGCGCCGCATTCTGCCCACCGTGAAGCGGCCGCTGGCCGAGCTCGTGCTGGTGGCCACCGGCGACATCGTCCTGGTGGTCTACGAGGGAACCGCCTTCGAGGCGGCCACCGGCCAGGAGTGGGTCTTCGAAGTCGCTCAGTTCCAGCGCGAGCTCGAGAGTTGGAAGCGGGAACCCAAGCCCCTCACAAGGCGTCGCTCGGCTCCTTCGACCGGATCCGAGGCTGCGGAATCAGAGACGAGATCGGGATTGGAATAGGGAGGGTCGAGAGAGTCACGAAGAGCGTCCAAGAGGGGGGAACGACGCCATGCGCATCATCGCGATCGTCAACCAGAAGGGCGGCTGCGGAAAGACGACCACCACGGTAAACCTGGCCGGCTGTCTCGAAGCCGAGGGGATGCAGGTCCTCGTGGTGGACATGGATCCACAGGCCCATGCCACGCTCGCATTGGGAGTGGACCCCGAGGCCCTCGACGAGAACCTCTACGAGGTGTTGGCCGAGCCGGATGGATCCGCGCGGTTCGCGCAGGTGGCGCAGATCCACAGCGAGGGAATCCACGTCGCCCCTTCGGGCATCGTGCTCTCGGCACTGGAGCAGAAGCTCACGGCGGAGCGGGCGGAAGCGCGCACGGAGCGACTGAAGGCGGCTCTCGCCACCGTCGCCGACCGCTACGACTACGCCCTGATCGACTGCCCGCCGAACATCGGGGTGCTCACCTTCAACGCGCTACGCGCGGCTTCGGAGGTGATCGTGCCCCTCGAGACCAGCTACTTCGCTATTCAGGGCGTGCATAAGCTCCTCGAAACCATCGCGCTGCTCTCGGACCGGATCAGCCACGACCTGACCGTCCGGATCCTGCCCACCCTCTACGACGGCCGAACTCGCTTCGCTCGGGAGACGCTGGCCGAGATCCGGGAGCTCTTCAAGGACATGTGCTTCGACACCGTGATCCGCTCGAACGTGAAGCTGCGAGAGGCCGCGCGCCGGGGTCAGCCGATCAACCGCTTCGCGAAATCCGCGAACGGCGCGATCGACTACGCCGGCCTCGCCGTGGAGGTCGAAGCCACGCCTCCCGAGGAGATCGAGCGACCGGTCAGGCCGACCCGCGAGTTGGAGCGGGTGCAGCGAGAGATCGTGATTCAGTTCCGGGACCGGGACGCGTCGGACGTTCGCCTCGCCGGAGACTTCAACGGCTGGATCCCGGACAAGGACGTGCGTTCACGGGTCCAGACCGAGGGGGCCCAGCGAATCTGGACGAAGATCCTGAACCTGCCGCCGGGGACCTACGAGTATCGGTACGTGGTCGATGGTGAGTGGTGTGAGGATCCGGAGAACCCGCACGCGGTGCCCGGCCCGGTAGGCGGGCGAAACTCCGTGCTCGTCGTGAGCTAACCCGGGCTCCCAGCGTTCTCGCAGCGCGGCGAAGGCAATCCAGGACGGTCCCGACCAGGGAGGAAGTGCAGTGGCGCGGGAGCTCGGGGACGTGCTTCACTATTTCATCCCCGACGATGATGCCGCTTCGCGGCCCGAGCCGATCGGCGAGCCGGATGCGTCGCCACTCGCCGTGGTGGCCGTCCCCGTGGGCGAGAGCGATGTGGTGCGGGCCGCCTTCGTCTGGAATCTCGCCGTGGAGATGGCCCGCCTTGGTGCCGCTGCGACGGTGATCGCGCCGGGAGACAAGGCGAGCGAATCCCTGTGGCCGCAGCCCGGCCCCGGGCCGCTGGGAACGGAGTTCGTTCCGACCTTCGTCCGGGACCTGCCCACTCTGGCGGCCACGGCCCGGGAAGTGGCGACGAGCCGCGGCGCCGCGTGCCGCGGCGACGGGCTGGTCCTGGTCCAGGTGCCGCCGAGCTGGCTCGGCGAGGCAGCGGACGGAGACCCGCTGCTCCGCTGGACCCTCCTCTTCAGCGCTCCGGAGCCCCGCGAGCTCGACGAAACCTACAATCTCGTCCGACGCTTGCTCTTCGCGGCGCCGTGGATGCGGGTGGGCCTGACGATCCACGGGGTGCGCAGCATCGACGAAGCGCGCAGAGCCTTCGACGCGCTCTCCTCGGCACTCGAGCCCGAGCTTCGCCCGAGACTGGTGAGCTACGGCCTGCTGCTGGACGACCTCGACGTCTACCGTGCGATCGTGAACCGTCGCCCCATCGGCGTCATCCACCCGCAGTCCAGGGCGTCCCGTGCCCTCGCCGATGTCGCCCGGATGCTTCTCAGCGACGCCGCCGTCCCCGCGGTCTCCGGTGCACGGCGGGAGGCCAGCGGACCAAGGCGGACCGATGATTGATGGACCCCTCCCGGCGCATCCGGAGCGCTCGGAGCTGCTTCGGCGCCTGCGGAGCCGCCTGCCGAAGCTCGCCGACCCCCTCGAGATCGTCGCGGAGCAGATCCTCGGCCTCGAGTCGCGAATCGACTTCGTCGCCAAGGACCAGCGCGGACAGGTCGTGCTGGTCTTCCTCGCCGATCGGGGATCCGACCTGGGGCTCCTCGCGGACTCCCTGGCCCAACGCTCCTGGATGGAGCCCCGGGTGGCCGACTGGCTGAAGCTCGCGCCGCAGCTCGGCCTCCGCCCGGAGCTGGGGGTGCGGGTGCTGCTCCTGGCCCCTCACCTCGACCCGCGCACGATCGCGGCTGCAAGGAGCGTGGCAGGCCTCGATATCGAGCTGGGTATCTGCCGCCCGGTCCGCAACGGTGCTGGAATCGAGATCCTGATCGACGTCCCGGGTGCGCCTCCGCCAGCCTCGACGCCGGTCGCGGAGCCCGCTGCCTCGCGGTTCCGGACTGGCCTCCGGGAGGAAGAGCTGGGCGGCTGAGCGCCGCGCCCTTCCCGCGGGGCGCGAAACCCGACAAAATTCGTCACCCGGCGACAAATCTTGACACCTGCTTCCCAACCGCGGCCACTACCCACTGAGGGGATGATGGGGGGTGGCAGCGCCCTGGCTGCCTGCCCACCGTGGCTCAATTGGGAAGGGGAAGATCCGATGGCAGCACCTGGCCCGGAACCGGGCGTGCCGGTCGCCGACGAGGACCTGGTCGAGTCGATTCTCGAGGGCGACGAGAAGGCGTTCGAGGCCCTCTACGAGCGCTACTTCCCGAGGATCTACAGCTTCGTCGACAGGCGCATGGGCAACCGCGCCGACTCCGAAGAGGTGACTCAAGAGGCCTTCGTCAACTTGTTCGTGTCCCTCCCGGGCTTCCGGCGCGAGGCCCCCTTCGCGGCCTGGGTGTTCGGCGTGACGCGGCGAACCATCGCCGCTCGCTTCAAGAAGAAGCGCTGCGAGACGGTGGCGCTCACTGAGGAGAACGAGGAGCCGACGGCCGCGGTGTTCACCGCGACGGTCCACCGCGAACCCAATCCTCACGAGGTCTACGAGTGCAACGAGCTCATCGGTCGCATGCAAAGCGCCGCCTCCGACAACCTGACCGGCGAACAACGGCTGCTGTTTCTATTGCACCACATCCAGAACCGTTCCATCCAGGAGATCGCGCGCCAGGTGGCCAAGACCGAAGACGCCGTCAAATCCCATCTGTATCGTGCGCGCAAGGCGCTTCTGGCTCGTTAATCGTTAGACTGGGCGTCCGTGGGCGCCATCTCGATGTTCCAGCCCGAAGCGCACGAGCCGATCTCGCTCTTCCTGCGAGAAGCGGAGAGCCCGGCGGGGGCATCCCCCGTGCGCCAGCTGTCGTTCGAACTCTCGAGCCGAGGCGATCGGGTGCCCGGAAGGCTCCTGCTGCCCGCGGATCGCCAGGGTCCCTTTCCCTTGATTCTCGCCCAGCACGGCGCCGGCGGGGCCAAGGACGCAGACTATATGGACACCGCCTGCCTTCCGTGGGTGCGCGGCGGAGCGGCGGTGGCCTCCATCGACTTCCCCCTCCACGGGGAGAGGGCGAGCCCCAAGCTCTCTCCGCGAATCGTCAGCCTGTTCGAGGCGAGATCGGGTCTCTCGCCATTCGACGCGGAACTCTGGATCGGCTTCGTGCGGCAGGCCGTGATCGACTTGCGACGGACCACCGACGCGGTGGCGGAGCTTCCGGAGGTCGATGCCGGGCGCATCGCCTACGCGGGATTCAGCCTCGGCACGATCCTCGGCGCCCCTTTTTGCGCCGAAGAACCCCGGATCAAAGCCGCCGCCCTGGCCATCGGAGGCGGCGGAATCGGTCCGGTCGCCTCGGATCCCGTCGGTCACATTCCCCGATTTGCACCGCGACCGGTCCTGTTCGTGAGCGCCACTCGCGACGAGAGGATCCCTCGCCAGAGCGCCGAGGCACTTCACGAGGCGGCCAGGAATCCCAAGGAGGTACTCTGGTTCGACTGCACCCACTCGGAGCTCCCGGGCGCCGCGCTCAAGGCCATGTGGCGTTTCCTCGAGAAGCACCTCGAGATCCAGCGAGGCTGCTAGGCGACGCCGCTGCCGCCTTATGCTACCGATCGAGCCGCCCATTCATCACCGTGCGCCGGAAGTCGGCGCGCCCTCAAGAGCAGGAGCCGCCATGTCCCTTCGACCGATGCTCGCGATCTGCATTTCGGTGCTCGCCCTCACCCTGGGATGTCCCCCGCAACAAGGCGCCGAGCCCGGTGAGAGCGATGTCGGAGACGCAACCGCGGCCGCCGTTCTCGACGGCGAGACCGTCTCGGTGGCGGAAGTCGACGCGTGGATCAAGGAGCAGCTTTTCGATCAGGCCACCGACGATGGGGCTCCCATGAAGCTCTACGAGGTCCGCTCCAGGAGCCTGGACGAGATGATCAACCAGCGGCTACTGGAAGCGGAGGCGGCGCCTCTGGGTCTCACACCAGAGGAGCTGGTCCGGCAGGAGACCGAGAAGCGAACCACTGTCGCCGATGAGGAGGTGCTCGCCTTCTACGAAGAGAACAAGAAACGCATGGGGGAGGTCGCCTTCGAAGAGGTCGAGCCCCGGATCGTAAGGCACCTCCAGCAGCAGCGTGGAAGCGCCGCGGCGAAGGAGTACATCCAAGAGCTCCGGGAACAGGCCTCGATCGAGATCTACATCGACGCCCCGCGCGTGGAAGTGAGCGCGACAGGCCCCTCCCTCGGACCGGACGACGCTCCGGTCACCATCGTCGAGTTCAGCGACTACCGGTGCGGCTACTGCAGAAAGGCCGAGTCAACGCTCGAGCAACTGCTGGAGCGGTACCCGTCGGAGGTCCGCCTGGTCTCTCGCCACTTTCCCCTCAACCCGGTTTCCCGGGGGGCGGCAGAGGCCGCCGCCTGCGCGAACGAACAGGGCCGGTTCTGGGAGTTCCACCGCAAGCTCTTCGCTTCCGGAGGGAAGCTCGACGCCGAGAGCTTGCGGCAGTACGCGAGCGAGGCGGATCTGAATGTCGACGCCTTCCAGACCTGCGTGGACGAGCGTCGCTTCCAGGCCGACATCGAGGCCGACCTGGCCGAGGGCCGAGAGGCCGGGGTCACCGGCACGCCGGCCTTCTTCGTAAACGGCATCGCCGTGAAGGGTGCGCGGCCACTCGACCACTTCGTCGGCCTCGTCGAGAGCGAGCTCCGCCCGGGCGGAAGCTGAGCGTCGAGCGGGGACGTTCCTGCGTAACTGCGTTCTTGCGCGGCAAGAACGCAGTTACGCAGGAACGTCCCCGCTGCCTAGCCCACCCCTTCCATCCGGGCGAGAAGCCGGTCGCGCTCGCGGACCATCTCCTCCTCGGTCCGGGCCTCGACGTTCAGGCGCAGCAGCGGCTCCGTGTTCGAAGGGCGCAGGTTGAACCACCAGTCCTCGTAGCGCACCAGCAGCCCGTCCATCTTGGAGATCTCCGGCGCTCCCCTGTGCTCCGCCTCGACCGCCGCAATGACCGCCCGCGGATCCGATACCCGGCGGCTCACCTCACCGCTCGTCGCGTAACGCCGCAGCGGCGCGATGAGCTCCGAGAGGGAACGCCTCTCGCAGGCGAGGACGTCCAGCAGCGCGACGAAGGCAGCGATCCCGTCGTCGGCGACGAGCGTCGGTGAGAACCGAAAGTAGAAGTGCCCCGAGAGCTCTCCGGCGAAGATCGCTTCGCTCTCGCGCATGCTCGCCTTCACGAAGGAGTGCCCCACTCGACACATCTCGGCGACACCTCCGGCGGCCTCGATCTCTTCGCGGGTGGCCCAGCTCGAGCGAAGATCGTACAGAACCCGCCCGCCTGGATGTCGACGCAGCTGCGAGCGGGCGAGGAGACCGGTCATCAGATCACTGGGCACCGGCTCGCCGCGCTCATCCACGAAGATGGCGCGATCGGCGTCCCCGTCGAAACCGACACCGAAGTCGGCGCCCGAGCGCCGCACGGCCTCCCGAACGTCGGCGAGGTTCTCGACCTTGAGCGGATCGGCCGGGTGATTGGGAAAGGTGCAGTCCGGATCGAAGTAGAGCCGTTCGACCTCGAGATCCAGACGATCGAGCAGCGGAGAGAGCCCCACCGACGCCATGCCGTTCCCGCAATCGATGGCGACGCGGAGAGAGGGGCGGCCCTCGCCCACGGACAGGGCGTGATCGACGTAGTCCGACACCACGTCCAGGTGGCGGATCCGTCGCCGCCAAGGCTCTCCGTCCCCCTGTGGCGCCGCCTCGAACTCGGCGGCCTCGAGCCCCGCATAGTCGCTCTCGATCTCTTTGAGTCCGCTGGCCTCACCGATGGGGACCGCATTCTCCCGGCAGATCTTGAAACCGTTGTACTCGGCGGGGTTGTGGGACGCAGTCAGCATGATCCCCCCCCCCGCCCCGAGCCGATCGACGGCGAAGTACAGCATCGGGGTCGCCACCATCCCGATGTCCAACACATCGACGCCCTCTTGGGCAACGCCGCGCACCAGGGCCTCGCCCAGTGCGGGAGAGCTCGAGCGCGCATCGCGACCAAACACCACCTCGGACGCCGCCAGGAAGCGGGCGGTGGCCCGACCGATCCGGTAGGCGTCCTCGGGGCGGAGCTGATCCGGAACCACTCCCCGGATGTCATAGGCCTTGAAGATGGACACGGATGGATTGTAACGGCTCCCAGTGCGAGATCAGCTGCCGGGTTGACCGAATCCCCACCGGGCGCCACCCTTGAGAGTCACTGCCCGGTATCGAACGGAGTCAAACCATGTTTGGACTCGGCGCCACCGAACTTCTGATCATCCTGGGGATCTGTGTCCTGCTCTTCGGAGCGACGCGACTGCCGGAGGTCGGCTCGGGCCTGGGCAAGGCCATCAAAGGCTTCCGAGCTGGGGTCTCGGGCAAGGACGAGATCGACGTCACTCCCAAGCAAGAGGAGTTGTCGAAGGGAGAGAATCCCCAGGACCCGGATGAGGTGGCGCGGTAACGCCCTGGAGCACCCATCCCGCCGCCGACTCGGGAATGGATTCGAAAACCGCGTCGAAGCGGAAACGCTCGCCGGGGCGAAGTGATCGGTGTGCCATCTCGGCAGCCGAACGCTCCAGATAGGCGCGCAGGCGATCCGGATCTTGCTCGCGGAGCCTCGTCTCGGTGAGGGCCCGGCCGGCGGCCGCCGTGGCCCCGGCGATCGGTGTTCCCTCTTCGGAAACCAGCTGAACCGAGACTGCACGACCCGGCGTGAGCGCATCTGCGCCCGTGTTCTCCAGGGTCCCTGAGACGACGAGGAGGTTTCCCGCCAAGGCGTTCTCGACCAGACGACCCTCTACCTCACTGGCAGTGATGTCGAGACCCAAGACGGCGACCCCGGCCGGTCCACCGCTGACTGCGGATCCCGGGTCGCGCGGGATGAACACGGTCGACATCCCCACCGCGAAGGCAAGGGCCACGAGGACCCAGCCGCCGCTCGATGCGAGACCCGAGAGACGGGCCACCAGGGGAGTGCCGTCGGACTTCGCCTCAGCCTCCGGCGCAGCGGTCGGAGACTCCGCAAGCGCGGGAGAGAGCGAGCTGACCTCCTCGGACGCTGGGACGTCTGGCTCCACGGCGCTGTCCTCCGGGGAGGGCGCCATCGGGAACTCGACCTCCCCCGTCCCCACCAAGTCCCACTCCTCCGGACTGCCGAGGTCTTCGAGGGAGGAGGAATCGGGTTCCGCGTCCCGGGCGAGAATCGACTCGACGGCATCGATCGACGGTTCTTCGGTCGCGGACGGCTCGGGCTCCTCGAGCAAATCCTCGCCGGCTCCCGTCTCCAGATCAGAGGGCTCCACCGCCAGATCCAACCCCGCGGCATCGAACTCGCCGAATTCCGAACGATCGGTCTGCAGGTCCGGCTCCGGCCCCGAGCGCAAATCCTCGTTGAACTGCCAGTCCTCGTCGAAATCTCCGAGGGCATGGTCTTCGTCCCGGCCTCGCGCCGGCGTCATGCTTTGGGCCAGCTCCGGCCCGACTTCCTCCGGATTCGGAAGATCATGTGCGAGGTCGGGCACCGGCATCCCGCCGGCGTTCGTCGCCTCCGCCACCACCTGTCCCACGCGATCTGCTTCACCGCACCCGGGAGGCGTGACGAAGAACGCGTGCTTGCAGCGGGAGCAACGCACCCGGGCCCCTTTTGCAGGGACTCTCGAGTCGTCGAGCTGGAAGCGGGTATCACACTTCTCGCAGACGATCACCACGTCGGCTGATTCCCCTGGGAATGCGTGGCACTTGGTGCGCTAGCTTCCGGGCGAACCCGGTCGCCCCCAGTCGTTTCGGACGGGCCGAGACCGCGCTTGAGTGGGGTAACCCGCGGGGGGATCGCTCTGGCTGAATCGACCCGCTCGCTGCTGGATCCCAGGCTGGTCATCGTCACGGGCAAGGGCGGGACCGGAAAGACGACCGTGGCCGCAGCGCTCGCTCTGGCCGCTGCCGCGCGCGGTCGCCGGGTCGTGGTCGTCGAAACCGGCCGGGAGGAGCACGTGCCGCGGCTCCTGGCGCCGGACTCCGAGCCCGTAGGATACGGGGGGCGTGAGATCCGACCGGGGCTCACCGCCATGCGTGTGGATCCCTACGAGGCCCTGGCCGAGTACCTCGGCCTGCAGCTGCGCGTACCGGCTCTGGTTTCCCGGATGATGCGAAACAAGGGATTCCGGCAGTTCATGGATGCCTCCCCGGGCTGGCGGGAGCTGATCACCCTCGGGAAGGTGTGGCACCTGGGACAGCAGCAGACCGACGACGGCGAACCCCGCTATGACATGCTTCTGGTGGATGCTCCAGCCACCGGTCACGGACTCACCTTCCTGGACGTGCCCCGGGTGGTGGTCTCCGCGCTTCGCGCGGGCCCGCTGAGGCGTCACGCCGGCTGGGTGGAGGAAATGCTCCGGGATCCGACGGAGACCCTGCTGGTGCCCGTCGCGATGGCAGAGGAGCTTCCGGCCCGGGAGACTGTCGAGTTGGTGGAACACGTCCGCGAGGGGATGGGTGTCCCCGTCGACCGAGTGGTGATCAATGCGGTGCTCGAGCGTCCCTTCCCCGAGGACTGTCCGGATCTCGATGAGCGGCTGGCGAGGATCCCCGAGGAGCCGCCGCTGGAGGAACTTCCGCCCGCGGCGGTGATCGCGAGCTGCGCGGCCCATTTGCGCTCGCGCTACGAGCTCAACCAGCGCTACGTCGAAGAGATCGCCCGCACCAGCGGGCTGCCCGCTCTGACACTCCCCTTCCTCCCCGGAGGCATTCGCGGTCCCGACGATCTCGGCGTCCTCGCCGACATCCTCGCGGGCCCGGCGAGTGGCGATGCCGCATGAGCGTCACACCCGAGGAGATCGTCGACGGTCGCCGCATCGTGGTCTGCGTGGGCTCCGGAGGGGTGGGAAAGACCACCATCTCTGCATCGCTCGCCCTGGGCGGCGCCCGCCGAGGCCGCCGTGTCCTGGTGCTCACCATCGATCCCGCAAAGCGACTGGCGGACGCCCTCGGCGTGCGGTCGCTGGGCAATCAACCCCGAGCGATACCGCGCAAGGTCCTGGATCGGCTGGGCGTACCCGCCGATGGCAAGCTCTCGGCCATGATGCTCGACATGAAACGCACCTTCGACGACCTGGTGGAACGTTTCGCCGAAGACGCGGAGGTTAGAAACCGGATCCTCGAAAACCCGATCTACCAGCACGCCTCAGACGCACTGGCGGGAAGCGCAGAGTACTCCGCGATGGAGAAGGTGTTCGAGTTGAGCGAGCGAAGGGACTTCGACCTCATCGTGCTGGACACGCCTCCCTCCCAGCACGCCCTCGACTTTCTGGAGGCTCCGCAACGCCTCCTGGAGTTCCTCGACAGCCGACTCGTCCAGCTGTTGCTGCATCCCGCCTTTGCCGCCGGTCGCTTTGGCTTCCGCCTCTTTCAGCGAAGCGCCCACCAGGTGCTGAGGGCCCTGGAGCGGGTCTCGGGGGTCTCGTTCCTGGAGGACATCTCCGAGTTCCTGCTCGCCTTCGAGGGAATGTCCGAAGGCTTCCGGGAGCGAGCACGCCAGGTCCAGGCACTGCTGTTCGGGCCGGAGAGCGCCTTCATCCTGGCAGCAGGTCCGGCGGATGAGTCGGTGGCCCATGCGACGGCCTTCCTCGACCGACTCGAGAAGTCCCGCGCCGTGGTGGCGGGCATCGTGCTGAACCGCTTGCGGATGTGGCCGGCGGCGGAAGTCAAGCTTCCTCACAGAAGGCAGCGTGAAGTGGCAATCGCCAGTCTCGCCGAGGCGCTCGAGGGAGGAGGGGAGATGCGGGGAAGTGCCCCGCGGGCGGCCGAAGCAGCGCTCTCGATGCTCGACGGCTACGCTTCGATGGTGCAGCAGGATCGGGCCGCCACGGCACCTCTCCGAGAGCGGGCTCGAAGGAACGGCTACTTCTGGCGACCGGTTCCAGAGCTACCGCGGGACGTTCACGACTTCGACGGACTGGCGCGGATCGCGGGCTTCGTCTTCGAGACGATCCGTGAGGAGGAAGCGGTTGGCGGCTAGCTCCGGGAAGAGTCGATCTGCCGCGCCGCCCCCCGGCGCGGCGGCCCCGGAAACCGTCGAAGAGGCCCTGCGCCGAGCCCGGGATCACGGGCGCGCAGCGGCGGCGGAGTCCGTGGCCGCCCTGCGAGCGTTGCTCGATGCGACGGCGCTGGCCCTCTCGGGAAGGGCAGCCGAGGGAGACGCGGTCCTCGGACCCCTGTCCCAGAGTCTCGAAGAGCTTCGGACTCTGATCGCCCCCGACGACTCGCGGTTCGGCTCCTCCCTCCTCAGCGCACTCTTCGACGCTCTCGACGCGGAGATCGCGCGCTGGGAGCTGCTCAGTCGCGAAGATCTGAATGCCCGATCGGTACTGCGCGCCTTCCTGGGTGTGCGGGAGATCCTGTGGGAGATCCGTGCCAGGGGCAACGAAGCGGCGGCCCCCACCGAGGAGGGAGAGCCGGAAGCGGCCCAGGCGAAGCCACGGGCACGGCCGGTCCGTTCCCGCCGCGGTACCCGGGTACAGCGGGTTCAGGTCGAGGGATGACGCGGCGCGGCACCGTCTGCTAGGCTTGCGCCGGTCATGGCCGTTCTCATCAAGCGGTACGCGAATCGCAAGCTCTACAACACGCAGACGAGCCGGTACATCACCCTCAAAGGGATCGCCGAGCTTCTCGAAGAGGACGAGGAAGTCCAGGTCATCGACAACCAGACTGGCGAGGACATCACCTCGGTCACGCTCTCCCAGATTCTCGTCGACACGGAGCGGTCCAACCGCGCGGTGCCCGGAAATCTTCTCTCGGAGCTGGTTCAGCGCGGAGGCGACGCCCTCTATGGTGCTCTGCGTCGCAGCATGGGAGACGCCTCCGAGGGCATCGACGACTTCCAGCGAAACATGCGCCGCGTGCTCGGGAGCAAGCAACGCGAGGACGCCACCGGACGGGACTGGATCGCTTTCACCCCCCCGGACATGGACCGGGTGGTGCAGCGCACGATCGAACGGGTCTTCAAGGCCCTCGATCTACCCCGGCGCTCGGACATCCAGGCGCTGAACCAGCGCCTGGATCGCGTGGTCGAGGCCATCGGGGTGCTGGAGGAATCGCAACGGCCCCCGGCGACCCCACGCAAGGCTCCGAAGAGCGGCGAATCGTCTTAGGCTAGCCCCAGACGCCGGGACGGGCGTGGAGATCCGCGTCCACCATGCCCTGGATCTCCGAGCGGAGCTCCTCGGTCATTCGCGAGACGAGCAGCTCATCGCGGGCGGTCTCCGCACCCAGGTGCTCGGTTTCGATAGGGGTGCCGAAGCGGATCGACCACTTCGACGGAAGCGGAAGAAGGCCCACAGGACCGAGCAGCGGGAACGTCGGCGTCACCGGAATGAAGGAGAGGCCGATGCTGCGCGCGACGGTCTCCGTCTTGAAGAGCACCGGATGGGCCTCCTCGGCTCCGATCACGGCGACGGGCACCATCGGGACACCCACTCCGATGGCGACCCGTACCACACCGCCCCGGCCGAAGCGCTGCAGCCGATAGCGCTGCCGGAAGGCCTTGCCGGCGCCCTTCAATCCCTCGGGAAAGGCCACCACCGAGCGGCCCGTGCGCAGCAGTCGATCGGCGTTCTCGCGGCACGCGCGTACGCCGCCGAGGCGTGCCAGGTAGGGCTGCATGAAGGGGAGGGTGATCAGCCAGTCCGCCACCAGGAAGCGCGGTCGGCCGCGCTCGGACATCGACTCCGCCACGACGTGCGAGATCATCAAACCGTCGTACGGGAGGATTCCAGAGCGGTTCGCCACCAGCAGTACCGTTCGGTCGGTGGGAAGCTCCTCGATACCCGTGATGTCTACCCGCCAGTAATGCTGACGCAGGTACTCCAACACCGGACGGGCGTGGCGGATGGTCTGACGGTCCAATCCGAAATCGTCCACGTGACCGGAGCGTTCGGTCATCCACAGCGTCGGGACGCGGCGGCGCAGCTCCTCGACGAGTGGCACCCAGTGCGCGGCACCCCGCTGCCCGGCGTCGCCGACCGCGCTGTACGAGGCGAAGCGCGAGCGGATCTCCCGCCGCAGATCGATGAGGGCACCGGACAAGAGATCGCCGTCCTCCCGATCCCGATCTTCAGCGTCGCTTTGGCCCTGCCGCGTCGAGGAAGTCTCCTCGGCCGCCTCCTTCTCGGAACCCTCTTCCACCTGCTCGGACCTCAGCGGTAGCGGCGCATGCGACGGGAGGAAACCAAGGACATCCAGGCCTCCCGCGTACTGTATTCTGGCTCTCCGAAGGCGACCCAGCCCCGCTCGCCGTCGGCTACCCAGAGATAGCGGAGATAATCGTAGAAACCCTCGGGTCCGTCTCCCGTCTGAGCCCGAGAGGGGTAGTAGCGCAAGCGATAGAGAGCCGCTGCCGGGACCTGCAGCAGTCGCTTCCCGCCGGCCCGCAGGATCGTCGACAGGGGGAGGACGCCCCTTCCGACCACGTTGAAGACACCGGGGTGGCTGCGAAGCACGGCCGTCTCGAAGGCGTGGAGGCAATCCTCCTCGTGGACGAATTGCATCAGGGGGTCGTAACCCAACAGTGTCGGGACGACGGGGAGCGAGAAGTAGCGCACCACCGGATCCATGTAGTTGGGACCCATGATCCAGCAGGGCCGCAAGACCGTCACGCGAGTGCGCGGGTGACCCGCCGCCCACTCGGCGACGAGACGCTCCATCTCGACCCGGTTGACCACGCAATGTGCGGCGGGATGACCGTGAAGGGGATGGGACTCAGTGAGGAAGTTCGGGTTGTCGGGCCGCGGGCCGTAGACCATGGTCGTCGAAGCCACCACCAGGCGTTGGACTCCGACGGCGGCACAGGCGTTGAGGATGTACAGGCTTCCGATCGTCTCGAGTTCGTGATCCTCTTCCAGGTCCGGGGTGGGGGCGCGGCGGAAGGCCGTGTGAACGACGGTGTCCACCTCTTCCTTGCTGAAGATCTCGGCGAGATGTCCGTCCGCCGTCGGGATGGTCAGATCCACCGGGTGAAACCGGACCCGGGCACTCAAGCCGTAGGGACGGCGCAGGTCGACACCGATCACCCCGAGCTCGCGCTGCGTGGCAGCCAGGCGCTCGGCGAGACGCCTCCCCAGAAAGGTGCCGAGACCGGTGATCGCGACGTTGGTGGGCTTCCGCACGTTCGAGGCGTCCTCCTGGTCTGCTACGAACCTCGTCCGCTCCGATGCGAGAAGGCCGTCGCTGGGGCCGCACTGCTCCCACTCAGATACCATTGGTGCGTATGGGAGTCACCCGCAGCGTCGGCGTCATCTGGGATTCGCGCTACCACGAGCACCGCGGGCCGGAGGGACATCCGGAACGGCCCGATCGGCTCGTCGCTGTCGAGGACGCCATCGCCGGCCACCGCGAAGCCCTCTCTCATCTAGCGCCCCGAGAGGCCGGGGACGAGGAAATCCTGCGGATCCACGAGCGGGCGCACCTGGAGTCGATCTCGGCGGCGGTGAGGCAGGCTCCCAGCCAGTTGGATCCGGACACCTATGTCTCGCCCCGGAGCCTCGAGATCGCGCGCCTGGCTGCGGGGGGCAGCATCGATCTGGCCCGGGCCGTCGCTCGGGGCGACCTGAACGCCGGACTGGCGGCGGTGCGTCCGCCGGGACACCACGCCGAGGCCCGTAGGGCCATGGGGTTCTGTCTGTTCAACAACATCGCCATCGCCGCCGAGGCCCTCCGGGCCGAGGAGGGCGTCGAGCGGATCCTGATCCTCGACTGGGATGTCCATCACGGCAACGGCACCCAGCGGAGCTTCGAGGAAGATCCGAACCTGCTCTACTTCTCGACGCACCAGTACCCCTTCTATCCCGGCACCGGCGGCGCAGACCAATCCGGAAGCGGACGCGGCGAAGGCGCAACCGTCAACGTACCTCTTCCCGCCGACTGCAACGACGAGCAGTACGTCGGTGTTTTCCAGCGGATTCTGGTGCCGCTGACGCTGTCGTTCCGTCCGGAGGTCCTACTCGTATCCGCGGGCTTCGACGCCCACGCCGACGATCCCCTCGCCGGTATGCGGGTCAGCAAGGGGGGCTTCGCGGCGATGGCCGCGATCGTGCGAAGCCTGGCCGAAGAGGTCTGCGGGGGCAGACTCGCCTACTTCCTCGAGGGGGGATACGCCCTCTCGGGACTCCGCCAGGGGACCGATGCCGTGCTCGACTCCGCCCTCGCCCCGGAACCCCCAAGCCTCCCCTCGCTGGTCGAGGCGCCCACTGGAAGCCTCCTCGGGCGTCTGGTGGGATTGGTGGCCAGCGTTCACGGAGACCGCTTCCCAGGACTCGGTGCTCCGTAGTCGGAACGAGATTCCGGCGCGTTTTTTGGCACCCCTGGATCTAGTGGACTACGCCGGAAAGCAACCCCATATATTGTGGTTCCGAAAAAAGTAGACATTTCGAGCATTTGTGCTTGAAAACTGCGAGCGGACTTCTCTATAAGGTGCGAAGTGGTAGCGAGTGGGACCAAGTGGTAAATAAGGCCAAGACCCAAGAAGCAAACGGTCGGAATTCCCTCTATGGCGCGAGGCCGATTCTCTCACACGATGGACCCGAAGGGCCGCGTGAGTATTCCAGCGGGCTTGAGATTGGAGTTCCAGGCGGAAAACGGTTGGCCCCCTTTCCTCACGAACCTGGTGGACTGCCCGGCGGTGGGTCTCTTTTCCCACGACCGGTGGCTCGAAATCGAACGCTATCTCGAAAACATGTCACAGGCGCAGCCGGAAATCCAATCGGTCCGGCGCCTGCTCGTCTCGGGCGCAGTGGAATCCCCGATCGACGGTCAGGGCAGAGTGCTGATCCCTCCCCACTTGCGGGAGCACGCGGGGCTGGAAAGAGAAGTCACCATCGCGGGTGTCGGCTCGCGAATCGAGATCTGGGACAAGGCGCGCTTCGAGAAGGAAATCCAGCAGACCCGCGAACGGTCTCACGAGATCTCCTCGCTCGCAGCGGAGCTCGGTTTGTAGGAGGAATCACGTCGGGGGGTCCGGAGGAGTGATGTCTTCCGGTTGAGAGATGGGGTGTCTCCGGAGCGCCCGCCTGCGGCGCGCGGAAATCGTTGGGGGGCGTGAACCGCGCGTGCGGCGAAAGCGCTCCGGAGCACCCCGACTCCAAGAACTCCCGACGTCGAGCGAATTTCAACACAGCAAAGGCGGGAGACGCCCCGCACCGCGAAGGGTGACCAGCCGATCTTTCCACCAGCCGGTCCTCTTGGAGGAGTGCCTCGCACTTCTCGGAGCCGAGCCCGGCGAATTGGTGGTCGACGCCACGGTCGGTTTCGGGGGACATGCCGAGGCCATTCTCGAGAAGACGTCGCCGGACGGGCGGCTGATCGGCCTCGACAAGGACGACGAAGCACTCCGGGAAGCGGGAAAAAGGGTGCGTCGCTTCGGAGATCGGGTGCAGCTGGCGCGAGCGTCATTCCGGGACCTGCGGCGAGTGGTTTCGAACCTCGGAATCACTCGGGCAAACGGTGTGCTGTTCGACCTGGGTGTCTCGTCGCCGCAGCTCGACGATCCGCAGCGGGGCTTTCGTTTCTCCGAAGACACCGCGGAGCGGACACCTCTCGATATGCGCATGGACCGGCGATCGAAGCCGACGGCCGCGGACCTTCTGGCAACAGCCTCCGAGGAGACGCTCGCCGACTGGTTCGGGCGCTACGGCGAGCTGCCCGGATCCCGGCGCCTGGCCCGTGCCATCGTCGAGAAACGTCGACGAGATCCCTTGCGCACCGCCGCTGATCTGCTCCGCGTCATTCGCGAGGCCCGCGTGGGCGGCGGGCGCAAGCATCACCCGGCGACGCTCGTGTTCCAGTCGCTCCGGATCGCGGTCAACGACGAGATGGAAGCGCTTTCGGTGGGAATCGACGAAGCGACGGAGTTGCTCGCCCCCGCTGGGCGGCTGGTCGTCATCGCCTACCACTCCCTCGAGGACCGCATCGTCAAGCAGCGCTTCCGCATGCTGGAGCGGGGCTGCGTCTGCCCACCCAAGGCACCGGTCTGCACCTGCGGGCGCACGCCGCGCCTGCGCCAGGTGACCCGCAGGCCGGTCCGGGCGGGCCCCGATGAGGTCGCGCGCAACCCCAGGTCTCGATCTGCCCGACTGCGGGTGGCCGAGAAAATCGGGGAGGCGGCGTGAGCAAGGCGTGGGCAAGGCAGAGGGCGCGGCTCTTCGCTGCGGATCCGTTGGCCGACAGTTCCACGAGACCGCTCTCTCGCTCCACGGGTCGCAACACGGACATGGTGGGGCGCGACCTCGCACGCCTCCGCTCCCGGGGTCGAAGAACCGCGGTCCCCTGGCTGGTCATCGCGCTGGGTACCGTGGCTGCGGCGCTGCTCCTGGCATCCTTGCGCGTCTCGATCCTGCAGCTCCGCTACCAGCTCGCAGCCAGCGTCACCGAGGAGACCCGCCTCCTGGAGCGACAGCGCGCAGCGACCGTAGAACTCCGCGAGATGCGGGATCCAACCCGACTGCGCGATCTCGCCACGGAGCTGGGTCTCGCCCGCCCGCAGCGGGTCATCCAGCTCTCCGTCCCGGCAACGGGCATCGGTGAAACCGCACCATGAGATCCGCAGACCTGGGCAGATCCGGCCTGCGGCTGCGCGTCGCCTGCGCCGTTCTGCTCGGCTGCTTCGCCTTTCTGGCGGCACGCGCCGCCCACCTCTCGATGATCGATCGCCGCGGTGCCAGGCAAGGCGACTCCCAGACCTCGACGACCCTCCACCTGGCGGCGGCCAGGGGTCTGGTCGTGGACCGCTCCGGTGCCGCGCTGGCCGTCACCGTCTCGGCTCCTTCCGTGTACGCCATCCCAGCCGTGATCACCGACACCGAGGGGACGGCCAGGGCGATCGCGCGTGCACTTCGCACCGACGCGGCATCCGTGCGGGAGCGATTGGATCGCAAGGCGCCCTTCGTCTACGTCAGGCGGTGGGTCCGCCGCGAGCGGGCCGACGCCGTCGAAGCCCTCGGACTCCCGGGAGTGGGCATCGTCCACGAGCCCCGCCGCGCCTACCCCCACCGCGAGCTCGCCGGTCGCGTGCTCGGATTCGCGAACATCGACGGCAGGGGAGCGCGAGGAATCGAGCAGCAGGAGGATTCCTGGCTGCGTGGCAAGGCGCAGCAAATCGCCGTGGAGCGCGACGCGAAGCGCAAGCTGCTGATCGCCTCCGGCCTGGATCCCCGCAGTGCGGCCGGCGGTGACGTCGCCCTCACCCTCGATGTGACGCTTCAGGCGGAGATCGACGCGTCGCTGGCGGAGGTGGTCGCAGCCACCGGTGCCCGGCGCGGTACGGTGGTCTCAATGGATCCCCGAACCGGAGACATCCTCGCCCTCTCGGGGTTCCCCGGCTTCGATCCGAACGCGTTCCGCGCCACGCGTTACCCGGCGACCCGCTCTCACGCCTTTCTCGATGCGATGGAGCCCGGGTCCGTCCTCAAGCCCTTCGTGATCGCCGCAGCGCTCCAACACGGCGCCGTGTCGAAAGACGACGAAATCGACTGCGAGGAGGGGTTCTTTCGGATCCCGGGCAAGACGCTGCGGGATTCCAGGCCCTTCGGCGTGATCGATGTGACCGGGGTGCTGCGCGTTTCGAGCAACATCGGCGCGGCAAAGATCGGATTCGCCGTCGGACCCGAGGCTCAACACCAGACCTTGCGCCGCTTCGGATTCGGCGCGCCGACCGGGAGCGGCTTCCCCGACGAATCGGCCGGCCTGCTGCGGAGCTGGCGGGACTGGCGTCCGGTCGACCACGCCACGATCTCCTACGGTCAAGGAATCGGAGTCACGGCGATCCAGCTCGCCTCGGCGACGGCAGCCCTCGCCAACGGCGGCCTCTGGCTGCGACCGCGGCTGGTGGCTGCGCGACGCGAGACCGGCGGAACCTGGCAGGCGCTCGACCCGGTTCCGGGGCAGCGGGCGGTCCGAACCGAGGTGGCCAACGCGGTGCTTCGAATGATGGAAGAGACGGTGAGCGACGAGGGCACCGGCCGGCGTGCCTCCTTGAAGGACGTGCGGGTGGCCGGAAAGACGGGAACCGCCCAGAAGCTCGACGCCGCGACGGGTACCTACTCCACGAAGAGCTATCTTGCCTGGTTCACCGGCGTTGCCCCGGCAGACGATCCGAGAATCGTCATCGTCGTCATGCTCGACGAGCCCGCGGGCCGCGCCCACTCGGGCGGTGCCACGGCGGCACCGCTCTTTGCCCGGATCGCCGCGGGTCAGCTGGCCCGACACGGAATCCTGACGCATCCCGAGCTTCCGCTGCCCCGCATCGCCAACGTCCAGCCCGGCCCGGACACGCCACAGGAAGCCAAGAAATCGGAGCCCGCGCCGAAGCAAAGCCACCATCCGCCGGCCAGGGATGAGGAGAAGCCGCCGCCCCCGCCTCTGATCGCGACCCTGGAGGACCGGCTGCTGCTGCCGGACTTCAGGGGCCTCAGCAGCGCCGAGGTGAGACGGGTCACGATGGGGATCGGACTCGAGGTCGAGATGCGGGGACGAGGACACGCCGTGTCACAGGATCCCGCGCCGGGAACGATCCTGGCGGGAAGCACGCGGCGGGTGAGTGTCCGCTTCGCGCCTCGTGGAGAAGAGGGCTGATGCGACTCTCGGCACTTCTCGACGCCCTCCCTCCCCACCTGGCTCCGCGACTGAATGGCTCCGGCGATGACGACCCGATGATCCGGGGGGTGACCTACGATTCCCGCAGCGTCTCACCGGGGGATCTCTTCGTCGCCCTGCGCGGGGAGAACCACGACGGCCACGACTACCTGGCCCAGGCCCTGCAGTTGGGAGCCGCGGCACTCCTGGTGGAAGCGACCCCCAAGGGTCTCGGGTCCCCGGGACGTGCGGTGGTCTCGGTTTCCGATACGCGGCGCGCCCTGGCGCCGATTGCGAGGCGATTCTACGGAGACCCGGCGGACGAGCTCCGCCTGATCGGCGTGACCGGTACCAACGGCAAGACCAGCACCACCTTTCTGATCGAATCGATCCTGGAGGCGGCGGGGATTGGCGTGGGAATCATCGGCACCGTGGAGATCCGATACGGGGACCACCGGGAGCGGACACTGAACACGACACCGGAGAGCCTCGATCTCCAGCGCACGCTGCGCGCCATGTGCACCAGCGGCGTCTCGGCCGCCGCGCTCGAGGTCTCCTCTCACGGCCTCTCCCTGGGACGGGTGGAGGGCTGCCGCTTCGAAGTGGGCGCGGTGACGAACCTCACCCCGGAGCACCTGGACTTCCACGAGACGATGGAGTCCTACCTGGAGGCGAAGACCCGTCTGTTCAGCGAATTCCTCACCTCCGACGCGAGCGCCGTGGTCAATGTGGACGACCCGAGCGCCGAGGCCTTTCTCTCCTCCGCCCGCGAGGCCGGAGCCCGGTTGGTCCGCGTCTCGCGCCGAACCGATATTCCCGCGGAGGTGAGCGTGGAGAGGGCGGACGTGAGGCTGGACGGAACCAGGGCCGCGCTTCGCCTTCCCTCGGGCCCGCTCGAAGTCGACTTGCCCCTGGTCGGGGATTTCAACGTCGAGAACTTGGCCGTGGCCGTCGGTGCGGCGGTCGCCCTGGGGATCGAGCGCGACGTCATCGGCCGCGGCGTCGCCGCCTGTGAGCAGGTCCCAGGGCGGACGGAGCGGGTGGGCGCGGAGGTCGAGAACGCGCCGACGATCCTGGTGGACTACGCCCATACACCAGATGCGGTCGAGAAGGTGCTCAGGACGGTACGTCCCCTGGTCGGTGGACGGCTCATCACCGTCTTCGGCTGCGGCGGTGACCGCGACCGATCGAAACGGCCACTGATGGCAAAGGCCGTGGCGGATTTCAGCGATCGCGCCATCGCGACCAGCGACAACCCGCGGACGGAGGATCCCCTCGCGATCCTGTCCGACGTGGAAAGAGGCCTCGACGGGCTTGGGCGCGTGGACGCGTCACAGCTGGACCGGACCGAGCGCTCCTATGCGCTGGTGGTGGACCGAAGGGAGGCCATTGCGCTCGCGCTGGGCATCGCGCGGTCGGAGGACACCGTGATCCTCGCCGGCAAGGGCCATGAGGACTACCAGATCATCGGCAGGGAGAGGCTGCCCTTCGACGATCGCGTGGAGGCAAGGCGCGCACTGGGGAGACGAAGCCCATGAGCGTTCCCTTCCTCGCCCGCGACGTCGTCGAGTGGACCGGCGGCGACCTGCTCCAGGGCGAAGAAGCCACGCGCTTCGATGGCGTATCGATCGACTCGCGGACCGTCGCATCCCCACAGCTCTTCGTCGCCATCCGCGGGCCCACTCACGACGGCCATCTCTTCCTCGACTCCGCGCTGGCCGCAGGCGCAGCCGGCCTCCTCATCGAGCGCGGCCGAGAGCGTCCCCGCACCGCGACCCCCGCGCTTCCGGTCATCGCCGTCGATGACACCACGCGGTCCCTGGGCGCTCTGGCCGCCGGACACCGCCGCTGTTTCGAGGGACCAGTCGTCGCCATCACCGGCAGCAACGGAAAGAGCACCACGAAGGAAATGTGCGCGGCGATCTTCTCCGAGTTGGGTCCGTGTCTCAAGAATCGAGGAAACCTGAACAACCGGTTCGGCCTGCCCCTGACCCTGCTGGAGCGCGAGGCCGAGCACCGCGCGCTGGTGGTGGAAATCGCCATGAATCATCGCGGTGAGATCGCTCCATTGGCGGCCATCGCCAGCCCCAACGTCGCGGCCATCACGAACGTGGGAACGGCCCACATCGAGTTCCTGGTCTCCCGGGACGCGATCGCCGCCGAGAAAGGAGACCTGATTGCGGCGCTCGACGAGGACGGGGTCGCCGTCCTGAACGCCGACGACCACCGCGTGATGGCCCAGGCGGAGCGCACGCGCGCCCGCATCTTCCGCTTTGGACGGCACGCCGAGGCCGAGGTGCGTGCCGAACGGATCACCTCGCTGGGCGAGCGCGGCTTTGCCTTCGACCTCGTCACCGAGACCGCCCGGGTGTCCGTCCATGTGGCCGGTCTCGGCGAGCCGACGGTGTCGAACGCGCTGGCGGCCGGCGCCGCGGCGCTGGCGGCGGGCGCACCGCTGGAGTCCGTTGCCGAGGGGCTGGCGCGCTACCAGCCGATGAGTGGACGGATGGAGCGGGTCTCCCTGCCGCGGAACATCATCCTGATCAACGACACCTACAACGCGAACCCCCAGTCCATGGAGGTGGCGCTCCGGAGCCTCACCGAACTCAAAGGGGAAAGCCGCGGCGTGGCGGTGCTCGGTGACATGGGAGAGCTGGGAAGCTCCGCAGGCACCGCCCACCGGGCTACCGGCGCTCTCGTCGCCGAACTGGGCCTCGACTTCCTCTTCACCCTGGGACAGTTCGCCTCGGACATCGCCGACGGCGCAACCGAAGCCGGAATGGATCCACACCGGGTGCACGTCGGTCACAGTCACGACGAAACCAGCGGGGAGCTCCGACAGATCCTGCAGGGAAACGACTGGGTTCTGGTCAAGGGATCGCGCTCCATGCAGATGGAGCGCGTCGTGGAAGCGCTCACGCGGGGGGGAGATCCGCGGTAGATGCTGTATCACCTGCTCTATCCCTTGGCGGAGACCATCGGCGCGTTCAACGTGTTCCGCTACATCACGTTCCGAACCGCTGCGGCCACGCTCACGGCGCTCTTCCTCGCCTTTCTGCTGGGCCCGCCGCTGATCCGCTCCCTGGGTCGTCTTCGAGTAGGCCAGCCGATCCGAGAGATCGGACCGAATCACCAGGAGAAGGAGGGAACACCCACCATGGGTGGACTGCTGATCCTGGTCTCCCTGAGCGTCTCGGTCCTGCTCTGGGCGAACCTGGAAAACCGAGCCGTTTGGATCGTGCTGGGGCTCACCACCGGCTACGGTCTGCTCGGATTCATCGACGACTACCGCAAGGTCAGAGAGCGGCACAGCGCCGGTATCCGTGCGCGCACCAAGCTCTTCTGGCAGTTCGTGATGGCCTTCGGCGTGGCACTCCTGATCTACACGGACCCCAACTTCGACCGGGAGCTGGCGGTCCCCTTCTTCAAGAACTTCACACCGCACCTCGGCTGGATGTACGTGCCCTTGGCGGCGCTGGTGATCGTGGCGGCGAGCAATGCCGTGAATCTGACCGACGGCCTCGACGGTCTGGCGATCGGACCCGTGATGATCGCGGCGGGAACCTTCCTGATCCTGGCTTACGCCGCCGGGCATTCGGTGATCGCGGATTACCTGGCCATCAAGTTCGTGCCGGGAAGCGGCCAGCTCGCGATCTTTTGCGGCGCGCTGGTGGGAGGCGGCCTCGGCTTCCTTTGGTTCAACACCTACCCGGCCCAGCTCTTCATGGGCGACGTCGGCTCCCTCGCGCTGGGTGGAGCACTGGGAGCGATCGCCATCGTGATTCGCCAGGAGATCCTGCTCGCCGTGGTCGGAGGGATCTTCGTGGTCGAGACCCTTTCGGTCATGATCCAGGTGATCTCCTTCAAGCTCACGGGCAAGCGGGTCTTCTTGATGGCGCCCATCCACCATCACTTCGAGCAGATCGGCTGGGCAGAGCAGAAGATCGTCGTCCGCTTCTGGATCGTCGCGATCATTCTCTCCCTGGTCGCCCTCTCATCGTTGAAGTTGCGCTGATGAACGATCTCTCCGGACAGCGCGTGCTGGTGCTCGGCCTCGGAATCTCGGGAAGGAGCGCGGCCGCGTTCTGCGCAGGGCGGGGAGCCGAGGTGACGGCCGTCGACGAGCGGCCGGGGAACCAGCTCGAATGTCTGGGAGAGCTTCCGCCCAACGTGACGCTGCGACTGGGCGAGCCCTTCCCCGACGCGGCGGACTTCGACCTGGTGGTGCCGAGTCCGGGCGTTCCGCGAGAGCGCTACCGGGACAGCGCCCGCCGGGCCTGGGGCGACGTGGAGCTCGCCTTCCGGGCGCTCGCGGTCCCGGTCGTGGCGGTGACCGGAACCAACGGGAAGTCGACGACCGTTTGCCTGGTCGAGGGGATGCTGCGGGCCGCGGGGCTGCGCGCGATGGCCGCCGGAAACCTCGGCGAGCCCGCCCTCGGCCTGGTGGGCCGCCCCATCGACGTGGCGGTCCTCGAGGTCTCCTCCTTCCAGCTGGAGACGACCGACGCGTTCCGGCCCCGGGTCTCCGTGCTGCTCAATCTGAGCGAGGACCATCTCGATCGGCACGCCAGCCTGGAGGAATACACCTCGTTGAAGCGGCGCATCTTCGCCAGGCAGGAGCCGGGGGACGTGGCCGTGCTGAACGGGGACGATCCGAGAGTCACCGCCCTCCGGGAAGAAATCCGCGCCGAGATCTGGACATTCCGTCGATTCACACCCAGCGAGAGAGGAGCCTGGTGGGATGGTGGGGCCATCTTCCTGCGAGTCGGCGGAGAGGCCATCCGCCTCCCTCTAGAGGGAATCCCGCTGGGAACCGGGCACCACCGGGAGAACGCTCTTGCGGCGCTGCTCGCCGCGTCCGCTGCGGGTGCCGACCCGTCCAGGGCCGCCCGTGCCCTCGCGAGCTTCAAGGGCCTTCCCCATCGAAGCGAGCGGGTCCGCAGGATCGGGAGCGTGGAGTGGATCAACGACTCCAAGGCGACCAACCCGGGAGCTGCCCTGGCTGCGCTCACGAGCCAGGTCTCACCGGTCGTCTGGATCGCGGGCGGCAGGGACAAGGGGCTGGCCTTCGAGGCGCTCGCCGAAGCGGCGCGCGGACGTGTCCGCACTGCGCTCCTGATCGGAGAGGCCGCGGGGAAGATCGCCCAGGCGCTCGCCGATCGCGTCGCCTTCGAGCTCGTCGGGACCCTCGACGAGGCCGTCGATCGCGCCCACTCGCTGGCAGAGCCCGGCGACGCGGTCGTGCTCGCCCCGGCCTGCGCGAGCTTCGACCAGTTCACGGGCTTCGAAGACCGCGGCGACCAATTCAGGAAGCTCGTCCACGCCTTGCCGGAGACGCGAGAGCCATGACCTCACGCCTCACGGCCAGGCGGGCGGCGAAGCCGCGCGCAAGACGTCCCGAGGGCGAGCGAAGGCGGCCCCAGGCCAGGCGCGCAGGGAAGACCTGCGAAGTGCGAAGCAGAGCCACGCGAAGCCCGGAGAGGCGCGACATCAGCGGAGCCGTCCTCGGCAGTGTCGTCGTCCTCGCGGGTCTGGGGGCGGTGATGGTGTTCAGCACCACCGCCCCGCTCTCCGCTGGCGAGCCGATCCCGCCCCACTTCCTGCGCCACACAGGAGCGATCCTGGTCGGCGCGATGCTGGCGTTCGCCGCCTCCCGGCTTCCGCTGCGGGTCTGGCATGCGCTCGCCCTCCCCCTCTGGACTCTCTCCCTCGCGCTCCTGGCGGCAACCCTGCTCTTCGGCGTCCGGGCGAACGGCGCTCAGCGTTGGCTCGCGATTCCCGGCGCGGCGAGCGCCTTCCAGCCCACGGAGCTGGCGAAGTTCGCGACGGTGATGGCCGTCGCGGCGGTGCTCTCGCGACGCAACGGCCACGCGGCGGTCCCGATTTCGCGATTCGGCATCGCGCTCGCTCTGGCGGGCGTTCCGGCGGCGCTGTGCCTCTTCCAGCCGGATCTCGGAAACGCGGTGCTGCTCCTCGGCCTGGCGGGCCTGCTCCTCTTCGCAGCCGGAGCCCCTCTGCGCGCCCTGGTGGCCCCCGCGGCCCTCGCCACCGTCGGAGTCGCCGCATACATCGCCGCCAAGCCGTACGCCCTCCGCCGCTGGACCGGCTTCCTCGATCCCTGGGACACTCTTCTGACCGACGGCTACCAGCTGATCCAGTCCTTCGTGGCCTTCGGGCGGGGCGGGCTCCTCGGCGTCGGTCTCGGCGACGGGCGTCAGAAGCTCTTCTATCTCCCGGAGGCACACACGGACTTCATCCTCGCCGTGGTCGCCGAGGAACTCGGACTGGTCGGTGTGCTGGTAGTCCTGGGCGCCTTCGCGGCACTGCTCGTTGCGGGGGTGCAGATCGCGATCCGATCCCGCCAGCGCTTCGCCATGCTGGTCTCCTTCGGGATGACGGGACTGCTCACGGTGCCGGCGCTGATCAACGCCGCCGTGGTGATGGGGGTGGCTCCGACCAAGGGGCTCACGCTGCCCCTGCTCTCCTACGGGCGCAGCTCGCTGATCGTCTGCTGTGTGGCGGTGGGCGTGCTGTTGGGTGTCGCTCGCCGCCAGGCTCCGGCAGAGCAGACGGCAGTGAAGGGCGCCGATCCACGCGGGCTGGTGCAGGCATGAGTCACCGGTGGATCATCGCGGGGGGCGGAACCGGGGGACACGTGACACCGGCCCTCGCCCTGGGGGAGACACTCCGCGACGCGGGCGAACCGGTCCGCTTCATCGGAACACGCCGAGGCCTGGAGCAGCGGCTCGTCCCCGAAGCCGGATTCGAGCTTCTGGCCCTGGACTCCCGCCCGATCGTCGGCCGGAGCATCGCCCAGCGGATCCGCGCCTTCTACGCCCTGCTCGGAGCGACCTTCCGGGCCGGTCGCAGCCTCCGCGAGTTCGGCGCGGACCTGGTGATCTCGGTGGGAGGTTACGCGTCGGTCCCCGCCGCGCTGGCCGCCCTCCTCACCGGCACGCCCGTCGTGCTGGTCAATACCGACGCGACTCCCGGAGCCGCGAACCGGATGCTGGCGCGGTTCGCCCGCCGCGTCTTCGTGGGATTCGAGGGCGGCCGCGCCGCCTTCGCGTCCTCGACGCGGGAGGAGCGGATCCGCGTCGCCGGCGTGCCACTGCGCAAGAATCTCGTTTCGGAGTTCCGGGACGCGGGCTGCCGAGCGCCGCGACCCGAGCCGAGCGGCGGTCCCGTGGAGCCGCGGCGCGGGGAGCCCGGCGCGCCGCCGCAGGGCCCGGCGCACCTCTTCATCTTCGGCGGAAGTCAGGGGGCCCGGCAGATCAACGACGCGATGATCCAGGCCCTGCCGAGACTCGATCCAGCCCGGATCCAGGTCGTGCATCAGACCGGTGAGGCAGACCGGGATCGCGTCGAGGCGGCTTACGCCGGGGCCGCTTTCGAGGCGGAAGTCATCGCCTTCGAGCGCGACATGCCGTCGCGTTACCGCTGGGCGGACCTGGTGCTGTGCCGCGCCGGGGCGATCTCGGTCGCGGAGCTCGCGCTCGCGGGCCGGGCCTCCCTACTCGTCCCTCTCGCCCACGTGGGCGGAGGTGAGCAGTTCGCCAACGCCCGCGAGTTGGAGCAGGCCGGCGCCGCACGGGTGCTCGACTCGCGCGCACTGACGGCGGACGGGCTCGTGGAGGCACTCGAGGCCCTGCTCTGCGATCCGTCGCAGCTGCGACGCATGGGCGAGAACGCCTCCAAGCTGGCGCGACCGGAGGCGTCGCACCGGATCATCGAGGAATGCCGCTCGCTTCTGGCGGAGGCGAGCCATCGGAGACGTAGGTGATGACAGCGAGGATTCGGGGGATCGAGCGGGTCCACTTCGTGGGAATCGGCGGTATCGGGATGTGCGGCCTCGCAGAGCTACTGCACAACCAGGGCTACCGGGTGACGGGATCTGATCTCAAGGCGGGGCCTACCGTGGAGAGGCTGCGGTCATTGGGAATCCACGTGGCGGAGGGCCACGATCCCCGGAACCTGCAAGATGCCGACGTGGTGGTGGTGTCCTCGGCGATCCCCGCCGGCAACACGGAGATCGGCGAGGCGAAGCAGCGGCGGATTCCGGTGATCCCCCGAGCGGAGATGCTCGCCGAAGTGATGCGGCTCAAGGACGGCATCGCCGTGGCGGGCACTCACGGCAAGACGACCACGACCTCGCTCATCGCCCACGTCCTCGCCAGCGTGGGTCTCGACCCCACGGTGATCGTCGGCGGGAGAGTGCTGGGCCCCGGCGAGGAGCGAACCGGCGCCAGACTCGGCACCGGGAACCTGCTGGTGGCCGAGGCGGACGAGAGCGACGGCTCCTTCCTGCGTCTGGCGCCGGTGATCGCGGTGATCACCAGCATCGAGTCCGAGCATCTCGATCATTGGGGAAGCTTCGCGGCGATCCAAAAGGCCTTCGCGACCTTCGCCAACCGCATCCCCTTCTGGGGTCTCTCGGTTCTGTGTCTGGATCATCCGGGGGTCCAGTCGATTCTTCCCAAGCTGACCCGGCGCAACGCCACCTATGGGTTCTCCGCCCAGGCCGACCTGGTCGCGACGGACGCAGAGGCCCACCACTGGGGCACGCGCTTTCACGTGCGACACCGGGCCGAGCGGCTCGGCCTCGTCCACCTGCCGCTCCCCGGACGCCACAACGTCGAGAACGCCCTGGCCGCGATCGCCGTCGCACTGGAGCTGGAGGTGCCCTTCGCCCGTGTGGCCGAGGCTCTGGAGAGCTTCGCCGGAGTGGAGCGGCGCTTCGAAGCCAAGGGCGCGGTGGGTGGCATTCGCGTGGTGGATGACTACGGCCATCACCCGACGGAGATCGTCGCCACCCTGTCGGCTGCGAGGAGCACCCACTCGGGGAGAATCGTCGTCGTCTTCCAGCCGCACCGCTACAGCCGCACCCGCGACCTCTTCGACGACTTCGTCTCCTCCTTCCACGACGCCGACCTGCTGGTGCTGACGGAGATCTACGCGGCGGGGGAACCCAAGATCCAGGGCGTCGAGAGCGCCGCCCTGGCCGACGCGATTCGCGCCCACGGCCATCGACGAGTGCAGCTGGTCCGTGATCTGGATCGGATTGCCGAGGTGCTGGCCCCCGAGCTCCGGAACGGCGACATGGTGATCACCCTGGGAGCGGGCAACGTCTCGATGGTGGGACCGCAGCTGCTCGCGGCGCTGGAGGATCTGGCATCGTGATCGAAGGCGCGGCGCGGCAGTCCCTCCAGAAGGCGGCCGGAGATGCCGTGCGCTTCAACGTGCCGATGTCGCGCTTTACCTCGCTCGGCGTCGGGGGACCGGTGGACGCGATGGTCACACCGGGCGATCGACCCTCCCTGGCCCGAGTTCTGCGGGTCTGCGCCTTCCATCGCCTTCCCCACGCAGTGATCGGCAAGGGCTTCAACAGCATCGTGCGCGATGAGGGGCTGGCCGGGGTAGCGCTTCGGCTCTCCCGGTTCCGCAACCTCGAAGTGCGCCCCGGCCGGTTCGTTCGCAGCGAATCGGGCGTCTCGCACCATCAGCTCACCCGCTTCTGCCAGACCCGGGGCCTGGCAGGCCTCGAGTTCGGTGCCGGAATCCCCGGAACCGTGGGCGGGTGGATCACCATGAACGCCGGCATCGGGGACCGGGAGGTGAAGGATGCCGTGTGCGAGCTGGAGGTGATGAGCCCCACCGGCGCGCAGATCCGCCACCTCGGACGCCGGCGCCTGCGCTTTACCTATCGCGCCTTGCGCGGTCTGGCACCGGGATCGGTGATTCTCTCGGCGCTCTGGAAGGTCCGTATCTCGAGCTCGGCCGAGGTGAAAGCCGAGGTGGCGCGGCTTCTGGCCGAGCGGGCGAAGCGCCAGCCCCTGGACCTGCCCTCGTGTGGATCCGTGTTCAAGAACCCACCGCGAGGCTTCGCGGGCCAGCTGATCGAAGCAGCGGGCCTCAAGGGAGAGCGAATCGGCGGCGCCCAGATCTCCACCACGCACGCGAACTTCATCGTGAACACCGGAGGAGCCACTGCATCGGACGTCATCGCCCTGATCGCCAGGGCGAGGGCCCTGGTTCACTGCCGGACGGGGGTCGTCCTCGAGCCCGAGGTGAAGATCCTGGGGAGAGAAGCGTGAGAGAGAGAAGCACCCGCCGACCCGATCGAGCTGCGGCGCCCCACCGTCTGACGCGCTGGTCCACCTTCGCGGGGGCGGCGGTCGCGGGACTCCTGCTCGGGTCCCTCTTCTTCGAACCGATCGCCAGGCGGGTGGCCCCCCAGCATTTCGCACTGGACACCGTCTCCGTGCTCGGGGCCCATCGAATCACCGTGGAGGAGCTGGTCAGCACGTCCGGTGTCGCGGCGGGGACTCCGGTGCTCTCACTGGATCTGGCCGACGTATCCCGGCGCATGGCCTCGCATCCGTGGATCACCGAGGCGCGGGTCATCGCATTCTTGCCGCGGAAGCTACTGGTGGCCGTCGTCGAGCGCGAGACGGCGGCGATCGCGGAGATCGGCACTCCACCGAGCGCGTGGCTCGTGGATGAGAACGGCACGCCCTTCGCACCCGCCACCGCCATCGACCGCGAGATCCATCCGACCATCGTCGGTATCCCCGATGCGCAGCCAGGGCGCCCGCATCCGCTCCTCGCCCAGGGTGTGCACATCGCCCGCGCCCTCGGTGGGCGCGGGCTCCCCCCAGCCCGGCGCGTTCGCGTCGGAGGCGACGATCCTCGAGCCCTCCCGGAGTTGCGGCTCGGCCCCGGCGAGCGAAAGGTGGTGCTCGGCGGCGGGGATCTGGAAGCCAAGCTCGACAGGCTCTCATGGGTTCTCGAGGCCGACCTCACCGAGACGGGAGAAGCCTCGACCATCGATTTGCGTTTCGGAGATCAAGTGATCCTCCGAAACGGCCCGCCCCTTCCGGGGGACGAGGCGACGGGTGCCCGTGGAGACGTGGACTCGTCCAATGGAGGACGCGCCGGATGATCCGGCCGTCCAAATCACGGGGGGTGAATGAGATGACACGCAAAGACGATCTGATCGTGGGCCTTGACATCGGTACCACCAAGATCTGCGCGATCGTGGCGGAGCGCGCGGAGAACGGTGCCGATGTCGTCGGAATCGGTACGCACCCATCGAAGGGGCTCCGCAAGGGCGTCGTCATCGACATCGACGCCACGGTCGACTCCATCAAGCACGCGGTAGAGGAAGCGGAGTTGATGGCCGACTGCGAGATCTCGTCGGTATACGCGGGCATTGCCGGCGGACACATCGAAGGCTTCAACTCCCACGGCATCGTCGCCGTGAAGGACCGAGAGGTGGGCAGCAACGACGTGCGCCGCGTGATCGACGCTGCCAAGGCGGTCGCGATCCCGATGGACCGGGAGGTGATCCACGTGATTCCCCAGGAGTTCATCATCGACGACCAGGACGGGATCCGGGAACCGCTCGGCATGAGCGGCGTCCGCATGGAAGCGAAGATCCACATCGTGACCGCCGCCGTCACCAGCGCTCAGAACATCGTGAAGTGCGCGAACAAGGCCGGGCTCAACGTCGTGGACATCGTGCTCGAGCCCCTCGCCTCGGCCGAGGCGGTCCTGGCCGGCGACGAGCGGGACCTCGGGGTATGCCTGATCGACATCGGCGGCGGCACCACCGACCTGGCGGTCTTCGCCGACGGCTCGATCAAACACACTTCGGTGCTGGGACTCGGCGGCTACCACATCACCAACGACATCGCGGTCGGACTGCGCACGCCCTTCGAGGAGGCCGAGCGCATCAAGAAGCGCTTCGGCCTCGCCTCGGCGCGCTACCTGGGCAGCGATGACGTGATCACGGTCCCGAGCGTGGGAGGGCGGCGCCCGCGCGAGGTCTCGCGCAAGATCCTCTGCGAGATCATCGAGCCTCGGATGGACGAGGTGCTCTCCCTTGCGCGGCAGGAGTTGGCGAAGGCGGGGATCGATGATCGCATCCCCTCCGGCGTGGTCCTGACGGGTGGCTGCTCGGCACTGGGCGGGATTGCGGAGCTGGCGGAGGAGATCTTCGAGGCCCCGGTCCGCGCCGGTACCCCCACCCACGTGGGCGGACTCCAGGACGTGGTGCGGAGCCCCATGTACGCCACCGGCGTGGGACTCGTGCTCTTCGGATTCTCCCAGAGCCGCAGCCGCGCGACGAGCCGCTTCCGGATCCGGGACGGCTCGATCTTCCGCCGCGTCAAGCAGCGGATGCGCGACTGGTTCTACGGGGATTTCGAGTAGTCATTCCTGGAGAGGGGGCGAGAGAGATTCGCAACTTTTTGTCCCAAATATGCGCAAAACAATACGAACGATGTTAGATTGCTGAAAAAGCAGCGCATCGACCCGGGGGGGTGAGAGATGGCGCCGAAGAATCGCGATCCGCGCGACAAGCGGAACGTCCGGGTTTCCGGGCGGAGCTCGAGAACTACCGAGTCTGTCGACCTGCTTGAGGTCGGCCCGGACGACGACGAGGATCTTCTCGAGTTCGAGGAGTCCGGCAGCCTGCCGGCCAAGATCAAGGTGATCGGCGTGGGGGGCGCCGGCGGCAACGCCCTCGACACCATGATCCGGGCCAATCTCGCAGGGGTGGAGTTCGTCGCCGCCAACACCGACTCCCAGGCACTGGAGCACAAGCTCTCAACGGTCAAGCTGCAGCTTGGCACGGAGACGTGCCGCGGTCTGGGCTGTGGTGCGAACCCCGATCGGGGCCGGGCGGCCGCGCTGGAGGACCGGGACAAGATCCGCGATCTGCTGATCGGCTCGGATATGGTCTTCGTGGCCGCGGGGCTGGGAGGCGGAACCGGAACCGGTGCAGCGCCGGTCATCGCCGAGATCGGCCGCGAGGTGGGCGCGCTCACGGTGGCCGTGGTGACCAAGCCCTTCCCCTTCGAGGGCCGCCTGCGTACCAGGTACGCTGACAGGGGGCTGGAGGAGCTGGAGCGGGTGGTGGACACCCTGATCACGATTCCGAACCAACGCCTGCTCGCCCTGGCCGGAAAGGACACCTCGATCAGAGACTCCTTCGTGCTGGCCGACGAAGTGCTGCTGAACGCGGTGCGGGGAATCTCGGACCTGATCACGATCCACGGCCTCGTCAACCTCGACTTCCAGGACGTGCGAACCATCATGAACGAGATGGGGATGGCCCTGATGGGCACCGGCATCGGCGTCGGGGATGAAAGGGCCAAGGACGCCGCCTACGCGGCCATCTCGAGCCCCCTGCTCGAGAACATCTCCATCGACGGCGCCCGGGGCGTGCTGATCAACATCACCGGCGGCTCGGACTTGACGCTCTACGAGGTGAACGAGGCCTCCATGCTGGTCCAGGAAGCCGCCCACGAGGATGCCAACATCATCTTCGGCGCGGTGATCAACGAGGACACCCCGGAAGGTGAGGTCCGAGTCACGGTGATCGCTACCGGCCTGGATGACGGCCGGGGAAGACGCGATCGCGACCAGGAACCGGTGCGAGGGGAATCGCACTGGAGACCGAGTGAAAGCCAGGTACCGGCAGCGGTGGAGGTCTCGCCTCCGCCCATAGCTCAGGAGGAGGGCCCGACACTGGCGGAGCTCGCGAACTCGCTCCCCTCGCCCGAGGAGGGCGAGAGAACCGAGGAGTTCGTCTCTCCCTTCGAAGACGAGCTGGACGTGCCCACCTTCCTGCGCCGGAACAAAAAGGACCGCGAGAACGAGGAGGACCGGGAGCTCCCGGCCTTCCTGCGCCGATCAGCCGACTAGAGTCATCCCGACGAGTTGCGCTCCCGGAGGGGCTCGGTCAGGCTTCGAGGTCATGAGCGAGCCCCTCGTCGTCCTGGAACGCGACGCCGATGTCGCCGTCGTCACCTTCAACGACCCGACGCGCATGAACGCGATGACCGAGGCCATGGGCCATGCCATCGCCGAGCAGATCAAGGCGCTGGTCGGGAGCGACTCCCTGCGGGCCGCGGTGCTCACCGGAGCCGGGCGTGCCTTCTCCGCCGGCGGCGACCTGACCATGATCGAGGGCATGGCCAGGAAGGGATCCTCGAGCCCGGGGGGCGAGACTCGCGGAGAGATCAGCGAGTTCATGCGCCGCTTCTACGACCTCTATCTGTCCGTGCGCGACCTGCCCTGTCCGACCATCGCCGCCGTGAATGGAGCAGCCATCGGGGCTGGACTCTGCATCGCCCTGGCCTGCGACACACGGATCGCCGCTCGAGACGCCAAGCTGGGCCTCAATTTCACACGCCTGGGGATCCACCCGGGCATGGGTGCCACCTGGAACCTGCCCCGGCTCGTCGGCCCGGCCCATGCGGCGGAACTCCTCTTCACGGGGAGGATCCTGGACGGAGCCGAGGCCGAGCGAATCGGCCTGGTGAATCGGGCCGTCGATGGCGAGGCGGTGCTGCCCGAGGCATTGGAGATGGCCCGTGCCATCGCACTCTCGGGCCCCATTGCGGTGCGCGGGACCAAGCGAGCCCTGGCGCGATCCCTCGACTCCGACCTCGCTGGGCAGCTCGACTTCGAGGCCCACCAGCAGTCGCTCTGTTGCGAGAGTGCGGATCTGCTCGAGGGCGTGGCGGCAGCCCGAACGAAGCGTCCGCCCCGATTCCGCGGAGAATGAACCAGGGCGAAAGAAATCGGGGCGAATGAGTGAGCGGGATCACCATTCCCGCCCTCACTGTTGTGCTATTCGCTCAAGTTACGGGGGGTCCGTTCGAAAGAACCAATATCGAAGGCGAACCACGGGATCGATGATGGGGGGTTCTAGTGACGCGCGCACTCAAGAGCCAGAGCCTCTGGCTCGTCGTCGGCTACATCGGGCTGCTGCTGCTACTCGCCCGGGCCTACGCGTAGGCGCAAGCGCCGAAGGCGCCCGCGCATCAGCGGGGACGTTCCTGTTGGCTAGAGCGCCTCGACGGGCGCCATGATCTCTGTCGCATTGAAGAAGTAGGCGATCTCCACCTTCGCGGTACCGATCCCGTCGGAGCCATGGACGGCATTCTTCTCGATGTCAGCCCCGAAGTCGCCGCGGATGGTGCCCTTCGCCGCCTCCCTCGAGTCCGTCGGGCCCATCAGTTCGCGGTTCTTGGCGATGGCACCCTCACCCTCGAGGACACTCACGATGATCGGCCCCGACGTCATGAACTCGACCAGATCGGCGTAGAAGGGGCGATCCTTGTGCACCGCGTAGAAGCCGCGGGCGTCCTCCTCGGTCAGCCACAGCGCCTTGATCGCGACGATCCGGAGCCCCGCTTCCTCGAAGCGCCGCAAGATCTCGCCCGTCACCCCCTTGGCCACGGCGTCCGGCTTCACGATCGACAGGGTTCGTTCGATGGTCATTGCCACTCCTTCTGAGCTTTCATCGCTTCGGAGCCGTTCGAGTGGGGCACCCGGGGGAGCGGGGTAGAGTCCCTGCCGCTGGAGGAGGTCGGCTCGGTTGACGGCGGCCGCTGCCACGCTGATGCGGAGATCATCGGATCCGAGCTCCGGCGAAGCGACGTCAGCGATGCGGAGGACCGATTCATCACCGGGCCCGTCGGTAACGACGGCTTTCATGTGGACAAGCTAGCGAAGGCGCACGACCACACGGGAGGCCGCGGACCCGACCCCTGCCGCTGTTCCCTCGATCCGCTCAGCTCCTTGCGCTTGCGCGATGGCGAGTTGCGAATCTTGCCCCCGCGGGGTAGCTTGGATCTTGGCCGGAGGTGGACGGAGGATCGCCGGCGGGCAAGTACCGTCCGCGGGAGGAAAGTCCGGGCTCCGCAGGGCAGGGAGGTCGTTAACGGCGACCCGGGTTGACCCGAGGGAAAGCGCAACAGAAACCACACCGCCGATGGCCAGTGACCCCGTGTGTTTCTGAGAGGGACGCCGGGCGAGGCACAGGCAAGGGTGAAATCGTGGGGTAAGAGCCCACGCGCGACTGCCGGGTGACCGGCGGCGGGGCAAGCCCCTCCCGGAGCAAGCTCGAATAGGGACGTCGCATCGGGCTGCCCGCCCGAGTGACTGCGCATCGTGTGCGGGGTCCCGACGTCCGGGTGAGAGCGCTGGAGCGCCGCAGCAATGCGTCGCCTAGATGAATGATCCTCACCGGCGCAGGGGCAACCCCGCGCCGGGACAGAACCCGGCTTACAGTCCACCTCCGGCCCTAGCCGCGGCGCAGGTCAGGCTCCTAGCTCGCGCCGGTAGCAGCGGACGCGGGCTCGACGCTCCGGATCGTAGTTGCGCCACTTCACCTCGGGGATCTCCTCCCGGGCGACCACGCGGAAGCCATTGCGCTCGAAGAAGGCTCCGACCCGCTCGGAGGTGGTGCAGGCGTAGACGTGGGTGAGACCCAGCGTGCGGGCCCGGGAGCAGGCGAAGCCCACCAGTGAGCCGCCCACGCCCTCTCCGAGGAAACGAGTGAGCGTATATAGGGAGGCGACCTCTCCGGATCGTTCCTCGCCACCGGGCAGCAGCGCGCCGATCCCCGCCAGGTGGCGATCCTCGACGAAGGCCCCGAACCCCGAGGCCAGGATCGCATCGACTTCTTCCCCTGAGCGCGCCACCAGGTAACCCTCCGCCACGCCTCGGTGAATCAGATCGTGAGCGGCATCGAAGTCGTCGATCCCGAGCCGGCGGACGCTCATGTAGCGGTTGCGCGTGAAGAGGGTCCCGGAGCCGGCGTAGGTGAGAAGCTCTTCGGCGAGCCCTTCCGCGGAGCAGACGTTCACCGCCGGGAGGCACGCCTCGAGCATGGCCTCCACCTCCCGCCAGAACTCGAGCCGATCCGTGTTCGCCAAGCCACTCCCCTCCCCGTCGAGCAGGGAGTGGAGCTCGCCCAGGTGCAGGAACGAGTGCCGGCTTCCGGTCGCGCCGCGGAGCCCACCTCGCCGATCGATCCAGACCAGCTTGAAGATGCCAAGGCCCACGCCGAGATCGCGACACGCGGAGACGAAGCGATCTCCGTCTGGAACGACGATCCCCAGCCGAGGCCGCTCGCGTAGACGTCGCCACACCTCCCCTTCGAGACGGGGCTGCTGCGCGGGGATCACACTCCCGGCGAGATGTTCCTCGAGAGCCGATGCGTCGGGCGAGAGCAACAGCACTCGCGAGCCCCCCAGCTCCAGATCGTCCAGCACCGGGCGAATCCGAGCGAAGGCCTCCCCTTCCCCAGCCGGGACGGCGACGGCCAGCGTCCTGCCGTAGAACTCGCGCAGATAGAACTCGCGCTCGGAGAAGGGTGCGGGCAGGACACCGGAGGGTGCGGACGCGGACGGATTGGGAGCCATGCAACGAATTGTCGCGGATCGTTGGGAATCCCGGTACGGTGCGATCCCGAATCCGGAGCTCCCGGGGAGGGCTCACCCATCCGGATCCTGAACCTCGCACTTCCGCTGATTCTCGGCTGCACGGCTCCGGCCGCCGGAGTGGATCCGGATGTCGATGCCCAGGGGGGCGTGCCCGTCGGGCGCTCGGTCCACCTGCGGTCCGGGCACTTCACATACCGCCTGGGAGCCATCGAGCGGGATGGGAACGACCTTCGAGTCGAGCTCCGCTTCAGCAACGGGACTCACCGTCGCTACGACAGCGTCATGCTTCGCGTCATTCTCTTCGGACGGGGAGGCGAGATCCGCGCAGTGCGCCTACCGGTCGGAGCGATCTTGTCGGAGCAGACCAAACCCCTCGTGGCCCGGGTCGATGACGTCGCCTTCTCGGTCCAGGACGTGACTCTCGAGCTGATCTACGCGCTTCCTTGACCCGACCGCCAGGAGGGCTCGAGCCGAGCATGGCCCGACTCGGTCCGAAGCCGCCCGCCTCGAGTCAGGCCCGTGGGGAAATCGAACGGGGCGCTCCCTGCTGCTTCGAACTCGCAGCGGTCGGCAGTAAGGAAAATGTGGTGTTTTCGACCCGATTCTCCCTTATCCCGTGGGGGAGATCACCGGAGCGAGGAGATCTTCCGGCCGATCGATGTCCCAGTCGAAAAAAGGCTGGAAAACCCGGAGGAAACATTAGAAGATACGGGGCCGCTCCGTAGCCCCCCGAACAATCGGTGGCCGGCAGGCGTCTTATCAATGGACGCAGGAGGGTCTCTCCCGTAGCTCCAGCGGGGGATCGTTCAGATCGGCTGGAACCGGACGGAAAGCTCGAACGACCCCAAGATGGCGAGAGACCGGGACGGAGATTGATCAGCGCGCCTAGTAACGAAGTTTGAAACCGAACCCCCGCGGACGGTATCCGCTTCGGGGATGCGCAGTTTCACCCGGAGGACCCGGGGAGAGTCAAGAGGTAGGTGGTGAAGTTCGAGGAACGATACCGGGCAGCGACGCGAGAAGAGTCCCCGCGGCGGGCGCGCGGCAACGCACCCGTGGTACCCCCTGAGGACATCGATGCGGCCAAGGAACGTCGGCCGCTCGAATCCTACTTTCAGGAAATTGGTGGAACCCGGACCCTGAAGCGCGAGGAGGAGGTCGTCCTCGCCAAGGATCTCGAGGCCGCGACGGATCGGCTCCGCGCGGCGCTCTACGCGATTCCCTGTTCGGCCCGTCACGTGGTCGCGCGCTGGGACGGTCTTCGCGCCCTCTCACACACGGGCGCGAAGCTCTCCGAGTCGGCGGGAGACGAGGAGACCGGCGAGGTCGCGGCCCGGGTGGAGCGTTGCGTGCAGCGGCTTCGCCGCCACCTGAGACGGCGCGAATCCCTCCTCGAGGAGGGAGGCTCGGACACTGCGCTCCGGCGCACCGACTCCTTGATCAGCAGAGATCTGCTCAACGCGCAGCTCTCCCTGGTTCTGCTCGCCGAACTCCGGGAGCGGGTCGGCCGGCTCGGCCGCGAGATGCAGCGGTGCCGGCGTGGGACGCGCAGGCTCGCCGCCCTGGAGGCGGAGGCGGGACTTCCCAAGCAGGTCTTGCTGGAGCGTTACGAGGTCGTGGAAGATGCCCACGAGCACATGAGCGCGATCAAGAACCGCTTCATCGAGCACAACCTCAAGCTCGTGGTCGCGATCGCCAAGGATTACCGGAACCTGGGCCTGTCCTTCCCGGACCTCATCCAGGAGGGAAACCTCGGCTTGATCCGGGCGGTGGAGAAGTTCGACCATCGACGGGGATTCAAGTTCTCGACCTATGCCGTCTGGTGGATCCGGCAGGCGCTGGTGCGAGCCATCCAGAATCACTCGCGCACGATCCGCCTGCCTTCGCATGTCCACGACAGGCTGCAGCGCAGCCAGCGCGTCCGGGCGCAGCTCACCGGCAAGCTCGGACGGGAGCCGACTTCCCAGGAGCTGGCACCGGCTCTCGGCACCGACACCGATGCGCTGGAGGCCCTGGACCGCTTCTCCCGGGAGGCCATCTCCCTCGAGTCGTCGGTGGCGGGAACGGAAAAGCGGCTGGAGGACTTCGTGCCGGATCCGGGCTCGGAAGCGCCGGATGGCGGGATCGACGGCGACCGAATGCGCATTGGCGTGGGCCACCTGATCGGAAACCTGACGGACCGCGAGCAGCTCATCCTGCGCCTCCGCTACGGACTGAGCGGTGAGGAGGAGCACACCCTCGAGCAGATCGGCCAGTCCCTCGGCCTGTCCCGCGAGCGGGTGCGCCAGCTCGAGGCGCGGGCGCTGAAGAAACTCCGCGACACGATGCCGGCACAGCGCCTCCACCCGGTCTTGGAGCCTTAGGAGTCTGATCCAAGACGGGAGCGGCGCTGGAGCATCTGACCCACCATGGAGATCGCCTGTCTCGACCTCGAAGGGGTCCTCGTCCCCGAAATCTGGATCAACTTCGCTGAGCGCACCGGAATCGAAGAGCTTCGCCTCACCACCCGGGACCTTCCCGACTACGACGCGCTGATGACCCGGCGCCTCTCCATCCTGGAGGAGAACAACCTCGGGCTTCAGGACATCCAGAAGGTGATCGCCGGAATGTCACCGCTTCCCGGGGCCCCGGAATTCCTCGAATGGCTACGGGAGCGAACCCAGGTGGTGATCCTCTCGGACACCTTCTACCAATTCGCGGCCCCCCTGATGCGACAGCTGGGCTGGCCCACTCTCTTCTGCCACCGGCTGGAGATCAGCGAGGATGGACGGGTCTCGAACTATCACCTGCGTCAGAAGGACGGGAAGAGGCAGGCCGTCAGGGCCTTCCACCAGCTGGAATTCCGCGTCGTCGCCGCCGGGGATTCCTACAACGACACCTCGATGCTCTCCGAGGCGGACGTGGGCATCCTGTTCCGGCCGCCGGACAACGTCATCGAGGAGTTCCCTCAGTTCCCCGTGACCCGCACCTACGACGAGCTGCGAAGCGAGTTCCAGGGCGCGATCGAAGCTCGGGAGTGAAGAGGAATCTCTCTCCTCCAGACGGAGCCTCGCACCGCCTCCTCCTTCAGGGCTTCTTGGTGGTCATCGCCGGAAGGAAGAGATCGATGCGGGTCCCGCTCGGCTGGAGCTCGGCGGCTGCACGGCCGCCCATGCGTCGCAGCACCGCGTCCGCGACACGGATGGCCAGCTCCCGCCCCCTGGGCGTGGGCCCGCTTCGAATCTCATCGAGATCCACCTGGCGCCCGTCGTCGACCACCGACAGGATCACCCTGCGCCCCACGTGCTTCGCAGAAACCCGAACCCGCCCATCGGGAGCTGCCGCCTCCAGGGACCCGCGGACCAGCGTCAGCAGCAGGTGATAGAGAGCGTCGGGGTCGACCCGGATGTCGGGAAGGGCCCGGCCCTGCGCGATCGAGAGCGCCACGTCTCCCGTTTTGCGGTCCTTCAGCGCGCGCGCGAGCGCCCTCAGTACCTCTGCCGGCGAAACCGGAATCCGGGCGAGGGTGCCTCCCCCCAGCAGTGGTCGGACGTGGGAGAGGAGCGCGCCGGCCCGGGCCGCCAGATCCTCGATGTCCCTGG
>Ga0255055_10000146_pt1 | contig 51508 bp, 54 predicted proteins | sample JV7_2_27_MG_FD_188633 | JGI IMG/M metagenome (GOLD analysis project Ga0255055, IMG submission 188633) | Seawater microbial communities from Jervis Inlet, British Columbia, Canada - JV7_2_27 | ecosystem: Environmental > Aquatic > Marine > Inlet | place: Canada: British Columbia | collected... | reverse complement strand
CCGATAAAGGGTGCATCTTTAGGGTCAACTGGTTCTTTAGAATAAACATCAATACAAGCACCTCCAATTTTATTATTTTTTAGAGCGTCGTATAGTGCTTGTTCATTTACAACTCCTCCTCGGGCAACATTAACAATAATCGCAGTAGATTTCATTTTCTCTATTTCAGAATAACTAATTAAATCTTTTGTTTGGGGGGTTAATGGAACGTGAATCGTAATATAATCTGATCGAGCTAAAAAATCGTCAAAATTATCTAATAACTCAACTCCTAAATCCTGACCCCGTTTTTTTGGAACAAATCTATCAAATGCAACAACATTCATGTTAAATGCTTGACATTTTTTTACAACAGCAGCTCCAATATTTCCTAATCCAATAACTCCTATGGTTTTCCCTTGTAATTCAGACCCTCTTAAAAATTTTTTATCCCATTTACCTTCACGCATAGAAGTGCTAGCTTTGTAAATATTTCGCGCAAAACTCAGCATGAGACCAATTGTGAGCTCAACTACCGCATTAGTATTGCCTAAGGGAGTTATTAAAACAACAATTCCACGTTTATTACATTCTTCAATATTAATGTTATCGTATCCCGTACCAGCTCGAACAATAACTTTCAATTTTTTCCCCGCTCTAATTATATCCGGAGTGATTTTAGTAGCGCTCCTAACTATAATTCCGTCGAACTGCTCTATAATTTCAAGAAGATCTTCTCTATTTGTCTTATTTTTAATAGTGATTTCAAAATTTTTGAACTTTTTTAATATCTCGACTCCTTCTTGAGCTAACCCATCCGATACCAAAACTTTGTAATTTTTTAATTCCATAATCAATCTTATTAGAAATAAATACTGTAAATTTATTATCTTTTCGTTTCAAAAACCTTGTTTAGCGAGACCTTTCCAATCTAGCTTCTTACTAAACAGGTAAAAGCTTGAGTAAAATATGTAAGAATAGGTCAAAATAAAATACAGATATAAAATATAAAAAAATAAAAGTTTTAATATAAAAATTTTTTAATAAAATTCACAATCTTCAAGTATCATAGATAAATCTATCATTGGCAAATCTGGCTTTGTTTGGCTTGCAGCTAAATGTAAATTATTCTTACAAAAGACACAAGCGCTAACTAAAACCTCGGCTTCTGATTCGATTGCTTCCTTTATGCGGTCTTCGTTAATGTTCTCCCAGCACGCTACAGTTTCATCTAAACGATTACTAGCAATATCAAGCGAGATTTCTCCATATAAGGCTCTTACTCCGCCTCCCGCGCCACAGCATAACGACATTTCTCTGTTATGTTTCATCTCTATAAACTTAACGCCTTCAATCATGTTCATTAGCTCTCTTGGCTCGTCGTACACACCACAATATCGTCCTAAGTGGCATGGATCGTGATACGTAATAATCATTGGGTCTTCCTTTGTTCGCTTCGTGTATCTTATTTTAAGTCCCTTTTGTTTTACGATTTTAGGTACAAATTGAACCAAGTGAGAAAGCTCAAAGGGAAGTTCTCCTACAAACTTAGGATATTCATTATTTAACGTAGAAAAACAGCCAGCGCAAGAAAAGACGAGTTCGTTAACTCCTAACTTTTTGATCATCTCAGTGTTGTATTTAACTAATTGAATAGCATCGTCTTCTAACCCAGTTCGGAACATGACCGACCCACAACAATATTCATCGGGAAACAAAATGAACTTCACGCCTAGTTTCTCTAAAATTCGAGCTGTTGCTGTACTTAACTCGTTATTTCGATACGAACTTGTACAACCAACGAAATAACCAACTAAATGCTCATCAATATCGCTCGGTTTTAATTCCCCAGATTCTATTTTTCTAGTACGTTCAATTCCACGTTGTAAAGCATCGTACCCTTCTTTACAAGTTTCCGAATCACACCAATTATATCTATCAGTTCCATCTTCGAGAAATGGATTTTTGTTTGTGAGTATCGAGTTTTTTAAGATTCCTAGTTTTTCAGGTAGAACCCCTTTACGCACGGCAGTTCTTCTGTAATTTTGAAAAACTTCTAGCATATCGATTCCTACCGGGCAAACGGTCCTGCAATGGCCACAAAGCATACACTGATAGATCGAAGGAATGATCTCTTCTTTATTGAAATCAAGTTCCTTTTTAGATAAAGCTTTGAGGATTCTATTTCGACCCCCAGCATAATCCCTTTCGGAAAAGGTTATACTATACACCCTACAAACGTTGCGGCAATAACCGCATTGTATACATCGCTCAAAATCGTCGTCTTTGTGAGCTCTAGGTTCAACTAAGTTCTCTTGGTCTGGTGCAAACATGGAAGAAACGGTAGGACCAGTCGTTACTAGTTTCTTTATATCTTCACTTACTTTTTCATCACTCATTTTTTTTTACCTCTTTTCAATTTTATTTAATTTTAGGCTGTTCTGTATAATCGTTTCGCTATCCAAAAAAGAAGTCCAACGCGCCAAGTTCTCATTTTTGCTTTCACTAATCTATACGAGTTAACAAGATCTTTTGGGTCTAATTTGTTTTTCAAATTTAGTAAGTACGCTGCTTTTTCAGGGTTAAACCTAAGAAAGTAGAACGTATTTACAACCCCTAACGAGTATAAACTGTCTTTATTTTCGTAGTTGTTTATTGTAATATCGTTAAAAACTGCTTTTATTCCGAAAAATTCTCGAGAATTCTTAATATCCGAAAGACCGAAAAGTTTGACTCTGTTCCCTCCTTTAGCTCCAGACATCAAATAAAATGCGTTTCGATACCGTTGCTTAGAAGTTTTTTCCTGGTAAAAGTTGTAAAAATCTTCAACTCTATCATCTGATACCCAATATTCTTGAAAAACCAGATTTTCACACCAGCGTCCTACATTTAATTCAGTATCAGCTATGTCTCTCCATTTCTCCTTTAGATACCATTCCTCAACACTAATTCCGTCTAATTTTGAAGCTGTTTCTTTAGCAAATGAAACGCTCTGAGAGGTCACATTAGGATCATCAGAATATACTGCATAGACAAAATAAGCTCGAGATGGATAAGTCCAGTGAGCATACTTCTCAAAATGTTTATCTGAAAGCGATAGGAAAATTGGTTTGTTTGCGTCGTTATTTTTTAGCGATTTAAAAAATTCTCTTGCCATTTTAAACGTATTAAAACTGTATCCTATCATTTCCATTGAAGTATTAAGAGTAGTTACTTCCATTTCAACTTCAGCTACAGCGCCAAATATACCAAAAGAACCTATAATGTCATCAAGCGATAAATCTCCGTGAGAATCTCTGGATATTGTCTCTGTAGAGCCATCAGGCTTCACAAAAACAAGAGATCGTAACACATCCTTCATTATTCCATTTTTCAAGACACCAATTCCGACTTTACCGGAAGTAGCGACAAAACCGCTAACACAACTAGCCCTATAGCTAGTAGGATAACATTTTGGAGCTAATCCGTAATCGAGAAGTTCTTCAATGAGTTTCTGCCACGCAATTCCGCCGTCACATTTGACAATCATGTTTTCTTTGTCAATTTTGTGTACCTTATTCATTCTTCGCAGATCTATTATTACGCCTCCTTTACTAGGTGTAGACGCTGAATAGCACGAAGTTCCTGCGGCTCGTAGGGTTACAGGCATTGAATATTCGTAGCATTTTTGCATCAATTTAGAAAGCTCTTCGGTGTTACCTGGACGAATTACGTGAGTGGCTTGATATTCTTCTTTAAACTTATAGTGATACTTCGATAACAACGAAAGATCACCGGAAGTTGCTTCAATCTCGTACCTATCTGTGCTTACGTGTGGAAAGGGTATGAATTCTTCTACTTCTTTTGTAAATTTAGTCTTTCCAATTTCTTGTTTTTCTTCAACTTTTGCTTCATTCATTTTCTTTTTCACCTCATAAACCGTATACGGCGGGAACAAGGAGTGTAGTTAAGAGCCCTAAAAGAAAGGCGCCCCACCAACCAGCTAAGGTAAAGTATCCAGTCAGTCTTGCGAGATTTCGTTGTCCAGAAGCCCCAAATAAGAAGCTTGCAATACCCGTCATCAAACCAAAAGCTCCAAGAAATATATGAAGAGTGTGGATCATTCCGGAATAGTTAAGTATTTCCATTTCAGTCAAGGCTACTAATGTAAAAATGTTTATTATCGTAACAATTAATGATCCTCCCGCAGCTAATCCGTGCCACATAACATATTTTGCCTCGTCGTATAAGACAAGAATTGTGCCAACTGATAATGAAATTAATGCTGGCAAACCTAGGATTAAACCCATATGCCAACTAGTAAAATTTAGATCATATCCAGCTGGGATATCATATACATAACCATATTCATATATTCTAGGCGCAAATATTTCAATACCGTTCAATAAGACTATTACAGTCATCAAAGTTCCGAATGCGATTGACATAATCCATATTAGAACTTTTTGCGTACCTTTTTTTCTAAAGTTCAATATTATTATCAGTGCTATAAATATTGCAACAGCTACAACGGAAAGGGTTACTTGTATGTATTGCATTTCAAGTGTTAATACCATATATCTTACCTTTTTTTTTTTAAAAATTTGTTTTTAGTTAAATTTTTGATATTTTATATAATTATTTATAATGTTAAATAAAGATTATCGTTTGTTACTGCAGAATAACTCCTACTAAAACCAATAAAAATCCTAGGATCATATATAGGGAAGCAATCTTAAAAATGAGGAAAGTGAGCTTATTTGAGGGTTTTATTAAGTCTTTTATCGATAAACCTATCATTATTAGACAAAGGATCCCCCAAATGATTCTTATTATCCAATTAGCCTCTAAAAGCCTCGCAACCTCGTAAAGTGCTACGCTACTAAGAAATGCTCCTATGGCTATAACACGCATTGTTTGTTTTTCTGAACTTACAACCGGCCACATGGGTATTCCCGCGTCTTTGTAACCTTTAAAGTTTTTGGGTATTAACGCTATTGTAAGAATGTGGACGGGTATCCAAGCTAGAATGAAGATAAGAAACAAGAATCCGATCCAGTCTAATCCAAAGAATTCAATTCCGGGTAAGCTTCCCAATATTGCTGTTCTCCCTGCCCATGCCGGAAGACCGCCAGCAATCCCTCCAAAGATTATGCTATACTTAGTTCTTCTTTTCAAAAGAATGCTATAAACTACGACGTCAAAGAAAAAACCTAAAAATATAATTATTGCTGTTACCAAATTGAGCGTCAGAAACGCAAGAACGACACCTGAAACGGTTAACACAGTTCCGACTATAAGAACCGTCGATGCTGTAACTTTACCACTTGGTAAGGGACGATCTTTTGTGCGCTCCATGATTGCGTCAATATCTCTATCTATATACATGTTCAGTACGGTAGTCCCCGACACTGCGAGATATAATGAAATTGCCAAATGTAGTAAATTGAACCAGTTTATCTCAAATGCTAAACTGAAAACAGTAATTAAATAAGATAAAACTCCAGTATAGAGTAGAAGTAGGGTTTGTCTAGCTTTTATTAGCTCTCCAAAGAGACTCAATATATTTTTTAAATCCAAGAACATCCCCGCGTATTACCAATTATTATTAAGTTTATAAATGAAATCAATACCAAATAAAAGTTTAATATTGAAATTAAGAATAACATATAAAATTTTATTTAGAAAAAAAAAATTAGAAAATAAAAGTTTAACTGATTTTAAACTGTCTTCTCAACAAGAATCTGAGGTTTAGTAGCTGGGCTTCCGTGAGCCGCTGGTGGGAGAGTTTTTACGTTTTTAGCAAGCGCGTACAATCCGATGACAAATCCTACCAAGAGAAACCATACTCCTATAAATACTATGGTTCGAAAACCGTCGAAATATTCCAATGGTAGCGGACGTACCATATGTGCCATTGCGAAAGGAAACGTCAAATTAAACCCGATAAAAAATATCCAACCCAGAATTTTTTTTAATCGACCTTTAACCTGGAAAAAGTCGATAGCGTGGACCATCAGCGCCACTGAAATCATGACTGCCAATTGGTGCCAGTGTGCCACATTAAAATTATACTCCAGTGTTACCATTGTATGCCATCTATAATAATCATCTGTAGTAAGCCCAACATAGATTTGAGGCATAACTAAAAGCTGCGCTATCATAAGAAGGTAATAATATGACATCTTTACAGGTTCGCTAAACAATGCTCTAAGCTTTTTTCCACGCGATGCATCTCGGTAATCGTCTCCCAGTTTATCCTTAATAACGTTCTTCAAGCCAGTTATCGACACTATTAAAGTTCCAACGATCAATAGGCCAGCTCCGACCCATATTATGTAATGGTTTAGAACCCAAGCACCATAAGATAATGTTATAACGCCAATCGGAGTAAACATTAAGATATACATATAAATCTTACCTTTCATATTACTCGTACGGAAGGCGACCAACATAACCATAGCTGCTGATTGAGCAAGCTGTATGTGAAGGTGACCAACTATCATGTCTTGGACGATATCGTGATGTCCCCCGAACACTATACCTTTTCTAATGATTGCTTCTGCTAAAAAGGCAATAGGATCGCGGCCCAGCCCCCAAATAGTACCCGTAAAGTTTTCAATGGCGGAAAGGGCTCCGTATATTGCCGAAACCATAATGCATATTGCTAGAATAACAAGGTTGAAATACTCTAAGTTCAATCCACGGAACGTAGATCCTCTTGGATTATGTTTTGGAAATCTACCTTTCACTGGCCAAGCTGAAACAATGAATACTATTCCACCGATAAAAACCAGCAGCAAACCAAAAGTGAAAAGCTCGTGGAAAAGTCTATAACGTGTATAGGCAAAAAGCATTCCGTTTATACCTACAATAAACGCACTAGGTATTAAAAGAATTTTTAAAGTTGGAAGCAACTTCGGACGGACTTCGTAGTGTTCTAATATCCAGAATACGTTCGCTATAAAAAAGGGTAGAGCTAGCGAGTGATATATCATGACAAGTCGAGCAGTTCTTGACATTATATCGTCGTTAAGGACGAAAGGTAAGAGCGGCTCCCCCCCAACTAAGACCGTCAACGGTTCGGAAAAAAGCATATACCAAATAACTTGAACAAACACGAATAGGAACAATACGTAATGTATCTTCTTAAAACTCGTTTCTCGTCCTTTTTCCAGTTTCTCCTGTGTTTCCATCGAGTTTTCTCCACCAGTTTCCATTGGGACTGTTTCTGTTTCTATTTCTATTTTTAACACCTTTATTTGTATTATAATTTAAAAAAATATTTTTTTACTAAATAAATACACATTGATTAATATATCTTTTGTTTAAGCAATTTTCCTTAAACCTTACATTTAAGAATAAGAAATAAAGAAAATAACTTTTATTGAATGTTTATTTGGAAAATTTTCTAATTTTTTTTTTTAACAGTAATTAATTAAAAAAGAACCAATAAGAAATAAAAAAAAAAAAAATTTTTTTCTTAATTAAATGCGTTTCGATTGCTCTTTCTTTTACGCTCTATCCTCAAATTCTATTCCCGGAATATCGAAATTCCATTTCGCTGGGATTAGCGTTCCAAAGGAGAAGGCTAAAACAGAAACTAACAGAAATATTGAGAAGAGACCCATTACTGCGAAACGAAAATCGATGGTAGTCGCCGCTAAAAGGTCATCAAACATTGGTGTCATCGTAACTAGAACTAAGAGTAATCCAACGGCTCCGAATAGAAGACCTCCGATTGTCATAAATATAGCTGGCCATCTGGTTTGTTTCTTAATGATTGTATACAATGGAAGTATAACAATTAACAGCGCACTAGGTATGTGTAGAACCATTACCAGAATTCCTGGTACCGAGCCAATTACTTGGGGCAATCCCCAGAGAATTTCAAATTCTTCTCCATCTGCTATCCAGTAGAATGGATCGAATTTAAACAAGGCTATCAGGCCTGCCATTATTAGGACGAAGAGAGCGTAAAGATTCCCGATTATCTTTTTCTCGCTGAAGACTACCATAAGAAGCCCAGCAGCGAGGAGTCCTGGAATAAACGCTAACATTGCCGACATAACTGGCCCGAGCATAATTTCATAATCACCAGCGGCGATAACTTGATGAAAGGCGATCCACATGATACTAAAGGACGCGCCCCATAGCAAGTGATGTCTCTTTCTCGTATTAATATAACTGACAATCAAGAGAAATGCCCAGATTATGCCGATAATCGCAACTATCCAGAGGAACGTTTCTGCAAATCGTTGTTCACCTACATCCCAAGGAGTTGGGTCTGAAGGTGGTGGTTGAAATAATACCATTTTTTTATCACTTTTTTTTGTTATATTTTTTTTTATTATTATTTAACTTTTATTAAATAATAGTTACTAATTGAATTGTGGTTATATATAAAAGTTTGGGATTGAAACTTGTTATGAATACGCATTCAAAATAAGAATAAATCTTTAAATATAAGGTATCCTAATATAGATAATCAATAGATTTTATTTCTATTGGATGGAAAAACTTTATAAAAAAATAAACGGTGTTAAAAACGAAAATAAAAAGATATGAATTTGGAGTTAATGTTCTCGTATTAATTCTCTTTGCTATCACAGCGGCCGTTTCACTAATAAGCGCTTATGGAGCAGCTTGCGTCGCTTGGGATACATCATGGTGGGCAAGGCCTATGGGACCAAGGGTAATGTTTGCGTATCTGGGTCCTCAAGTTCCTGGGGGAGTCGAAGTTGGAGTGCTATTTCAGGCAATGAACGTAATAACATGGGTGACCTCTTTTATTACGGCATTCATGCTTTTCGCCTATCTAACGGGATTTTTAGGAAAGTGGATTTGGTTCGTAGCGTTAGCTAACGCTTTTGTAGCGTTCATAGCTGGCTTTATCCCTGCAATGATTGCCGATACTAATGGATTTACCGAACCTTTTGAGGGGATAGGTTCTCCTCATTGGGCTAAAACCATTGCCAATGCGACAGTATTCATCGTATTAGTTATTGTAATCTTTTTCGACCTTATTAAAGTGACCAACTTTAAATCCTTTACAGAAAAAGATAACAGATTTTCGGGAAATGTCGGAAGACAACTAATGCTGGTATCATTTATTCTACTCTGGTTATCTGCTATTTCATTTCTCGGAACAGGTTTTATGGCAGATGCGCACGTCGTTAGTGGAATAAATGTTTGGCAACTAATTGAGATTCAAAGCATAGGTGGTTATATCACACTATTCGGCGGAGTTTCAACGTTAAGCGCAGGTTTAATATTCAACAAATTTAAACCTCCAACATTAGTAAAATAAATTTGAGATAGTAATAAATAGATACACGAAATAAACCTTAATTAAGGCATTCCGCAAGAAAATGGAGTGTTCCATTTTTTTTTTATTTTTTTACTTTTTTTCTTTTTCTTTGTAATAAAAAATTAAGTGGGAATCTTCTCTAATGAATTGATATATTTTAGGACCGGATTATTATTGAACTACCTATTTTTGTAGCAATACAGTAAAGATGATTGAAAGAATTAAATTTAATTTATTAGATGTTAATTGGTTAATTATTTCGAGATTAATAAAGATCGTATGCGAATTTACATTTAGAAATCAAATATATTGCATCTAATTTTACAATTATTTTTTGTGGAACTCGATGGTAATGCAATTTAATTTTGACTAAAATTTGATTAATAGATAATATAAAAATAAAACAGTTAAAAAAAATGTTTTAATTTGCTTAATTCCTGCTTTTATCTTCTTTTAATTTTGGGTGCGGTTTTTCATAACGCATCCAATTTTTACATTTTCTAGTGTATAGTAAAGAAAATACGATTTAATCGTAACTGAAGTTAAATTAATAGATAATATAAAAATAAAACAAGTAAAAAAAATGTTTTAATTTGTTTAGAGCTTAATTTTTTCTTCTTTTAATTTTGGTGTGCTTTTTTGACCTGCCTTCGGTAAGAGAAAAAGTAATGCAAATACTATGATCGTCGAGATCGTTGCAGGCGCTGCTGCTTCAGCGAATGTTAGATGTGGGTTATAGTATGGTAGTCCAACGTAATAATGTTCTGTTAAGCTACTCGGTTCTCCCTCCCAATTAAGGAAGGTACAATTGGCTCTGATGGTAATATTAGTCCGACCTTCACCTAGCCATGCTACCTGTTCTCCGGTAACGTCAGAAATCGGTGCATCCACTACCTGTTCTCCGGTTTTCTGGAGTCCTGGAACATCAAGGTTATAATGAGCTAGTGTGTGTGAGGTTGTAATGGGTGTAATGTGGGTTGGTTGGGAAGTGAAGTTGAATATATAATCAGGCGCTACTGTTAAGTAGTATTCATCATGGTACGGCTCAACATCAGAAGGGTCAAGAGGGGGAGGTACAGCAACAGCATAACTATTCAGATCCCAGTAATATATGCCATGATGAACATACTTACCCTCAGAACCATGTTCTACCCATCTTTGTGTGACATTAACCCACACTTCGATTGAAGATATATAATGAACCTTAGGATCCGAAACTCCGTGAGTAAATATAATGCTAAGAGGGTCATCTCTTCCTACATAGTATTCTATATCTACATTTATAGGAGGATGCGCTCTTGCGTTGAGAACGCTCATCGTCATTCCGAAAAGCAAAAAAACGGACAAAGCGTAAAATATTTTTTTTTTTGACATTTTAAATCGGTTTTTTTTTTAAATTATAAATTTATGAATTGTTAAAATAGTTTAGCAATTTAATATTTTTACTTTTTCACTTATATAATTTTGTGCTTAATTAGATTAATTTCATGTTTTTAATACGTAGGACAACCATACAATTTTTGCTTATTGCTTGATTACGGCTTGAGCTCTTAATAAAAAAAAAAGAAGAAAATTTAGTAGGAATTTTTAGTATTATTATTCGATAACGAGAGGAATAATATTTTCAGAGAATTTTTCCCGTTTAAATATTGCTTGGTATACGACCAAGCCCACAAAGATTAACAAATCAGCGAAGAGGAGGAATAAGCCGCCCAGAATCATGAATTTTAAAGCTAATTCGCCAGCGGCATCTGTTGGTGATCTCAAGAAATAAAATGCTGCTGCGGGGAAAGCGATCATAAGGCTTGCAAACAAAGACCATCCAAACATCTTCCGTAATTTGTTCTTAGGTATCATGTTGTGTATTATTAGGCAGAATACTACGATAGCTCCGAGAGTGATAAGTATATGGGGGTGTCCAGTAGCAAAGTTACGTTCTACAGTAACATTAGAAGAATCTCGATATGCTGCAAGGTCTGCTACAATAACCATTCCAGGAATTACCACAATCAATCCCGCTAAGAAGAAGGGAACAAACATAGTTAATCTTAAGGGATTTTTTAGCAATGCAACAATTTTAGAGCTAAGAGAGGAAGAATCGTATTCTGATCCTAATTCTTCTTTCGACACATTCCTCCAAGCGACAAGCGCAATAATTACGCCTGTAAACAGGATAAACGCTCTTGCAGGCATTAAAATGGCATTCGCTGCTTTACCCATAACTAGCATGAGGAAGTAGCCAGCTGTCATAGCAATTACACCAACTAAAAGCAACCAAAGCCCAATTTTAGCCAATCTACCTTTAACTCCCGTATATCTGAAAGTAAGGATTAATACTCCTGTTAACAATAGTGCGTTCATTAATCGCATGTGGAAACTAGCTAGTTCTTGGAACAATTCTTTGGGAGTGTCCCGGAATATTACGTACTCAATCTCTACTAAAAAGAAATGCTCACCGATTTCCAGCATTATTATAGCAGCAACAGCCCCAAATATTGCGAAGACGATAATACTTCCTATTGTAATTACAGCACTTAAATGGAGGATATTAAAACCAGCAATTTTAGGAATGTCCCTATAATATTCGCTTTCTTTTACCTCTTTTCCAGGAATTAGGCCGTAAACCAATAATACAGCACAAGCAAATAAAAGACCAAGCCCTACCAAGAAGAGGTGATGTAAGAGAAATTCATCTGTGTAAGCCCAGAAAATAGCACCGATACCTCCACAAATACCACCTATTCCCGCCATATACTTAATTGGTTTAATAACTTTCGAGCGCATCTCGATTATATCCAAAAAAAACAGCGTTACGATTCCAATAAATGGCGTTGACATAGAATGGTAAGTCATAATTACTCGATGGGCAGTATGATGAACTGCCGGGTAATAAAAGGGCCAAGCTCCGTAGAACATATGATAGGAAAACGCGATAGTAAGGTTCACTACGATTATTAGCGATAATACCAAGATGAGTAACTTGTACGAAAATCTATTTTTTGATTCGATTTTAATTTCACCTTTGTTTTGAGTAATATATTCAACTTACTTTTATAAAATTTTTAGTAAATTATTTTTTAAATTAGGCTTCACTGTTTATAAGTCTTAAGCTTATAATTTGATTGGAGAGCTTCAAATTCATGTAGATAAAAAAAACCTTATAAAAAAGATGATTGAAAATGAAAAAAAAATTAATCATTTTTAAGATATTTGAAAAGCACTACGAGAGCGATAGCTATGATTAAGGGAACGATGATTCCTAATGCCAAAGTAAATTGGGCGTTATATATGTCGTATGCAAAACCAGAGACAGGACCTCCAATAGCCACACCTGCTACAATTAAGGCGTAGAACGTTCCTGTCGCTACACCGCTCTCAGAACCCTTGGTTCTCTCTTTAACCATTCCAGCGGAGGAGGGAAATATCAATCCATGTCCTAAACCAAGGAAGACCATACCAATCATAGGTATATGCATAGGTATTGGATATTCTGGGGAAATCATGAAAACTCCAAATGATAACGCAATTAGAAATAAGCCAATTAGCATTACCTTAGTGTAACCTATTTTATCGCTCAATTTCCCAGCGGGATAATGAAGGAGTATCGAAAAAATAACCATAATGCTAAGTATCATCCCCCTTTGACTAGTCGTATAAGTTGCTTCCTCTAATATTAGCGTATACGCTGCGGTAATAATTCCCATGTTAAACATCATTGCTAGAATCGAAAAATAAGGACTTATCATAGATTTTCTAAAGACGACTTTTCTAAATTGCTTGATCTCCTCGCGGAGGTTGAATTCCTTTTTATAACCATCTTTGGATGGTTGATAAATCGAAGGTAGAAGTAGTGATGTAAGTGACATGACGAATAAAATAATTGCTATTATGACAAACAAATTGCTATATCCAATTATTTCAGCAACTAGCCCCCCTAACATGAATCCTATCAAATTTGAAAACCCGATGGACATTCCATATAGTGCCATCCCCCTCCCGCTCCGCTTCTGGGTAGTAGCGTCGGATATATAAGCCATTGTAGCAGGACCTCCAAAACCACCTCCTATTCCGTGAATTATTCTTCCAAATAAAAGGAAATAAAAGGAAAGGTTTTGAGCTAATGCATATAGTAGCAATGATAATCCATCTAAAAACACTCCGAAAGCTATTAATTTTTTTCTGCCGAATTTGTCAACTAACCTTCCAAAAATTATATTTGAAGGAATATGGACCATCGAGTAAATTCCTACAATCAATCCCGTTAATCCTATAATAGTTCCCGCTCCTAATTCTCCCGCATACGTAGCAATTATCGGAACTGCTGCGTTGGAATCGAAATTGACCATAAACGACAACATAAGCGCTAAAAAAACATATTTTCTGCTAATTGTCAGATTTTTTAGGTTTTTCCCTTCTGCAACATCTAAAGAGTTCTGTGAAATCTGTTTTCTCACCTGATGTTAATTGAATATTTATGATTTTATTGTTTTATTACTCTATTGATATCCTATGAAGATATATGGATATATTGTATATTATAGTATTTAAGATTAGTATCTACCAATTTAAAATATGAAATTATTGAACATTAATATTATTTCTTTTAATTTAGATTATTTTAAATATTAAATTTGATTACTTTATGTGATTTTAATATGTCTACCTCTAAGAGTCGTTTGGAACAAGAACACAAAACAATCAACACAATGATTCGGATGTACTGTAAACACTTTCATGATTGTAAGGATGATTTATGTCAAGAATGCGCAGATCTTTTTCAATATGCTGAGGAACGATTAAAAGGTTGTCGCTTCGGCGAAGAAAAACCTACTTGTGATACGTGTACAGTTCATTGTTATAAACCCGACATAAGGGAGAAAATACGAACAGTTATGCGCTACGCAGGACCAAGGATGATATATACGCATCCAGTTATGGGATTTCGGCATGTATTTAAAAAAATGAAAAAAAATGAAAATTTAGAGATATAATAAACCCACTATTTATCTTGAATTGTTAGAGTATTATTATCTAATTATACACTACTTTAGTCAGTTCAACTTCTTCTCCTTTAAGGTATTTCTTGAGCGTACCTTTTTCGTTCATAGAAAATATAGCTACTTCAAGACCTTCTTTTATTTGATCTTTAATTGGAATCAGAGAAAATAATTTACCTCGCATCCTTCCAGAAGCATCTACCTTATTTAATTCATCCAATTTCTTTAATAGCTGATCAAGATCATTGATGTTCAACTCTTTGAGCAAATGAGCGTTCTTTCCTAATCGCGGATCTTGATCGTACACACCAGTTACATCAGTGGCAAACAATAATTGTTTTGCATGTAAAACACGTGAGAGAACTACCGCTATTTGATCTCCGCCGCAAACACTAAATCCCATACTATTGTCGTACATCATATCACCCCCTATCAAGGGAACCATACCTAAAGATAAAAATCCCTTTAAAGATTCAAATGTATGATCGATTATTACCATCTTATTGCCAACGAGCATCGAAGAAGCGTGCATCAAATTTATAGGAATTCCTTTATTTAACAAATTTGTAGCAATCGTTTTTCGAAATTTGTTAACTATTTGCTGCGTTTTGGACATAGAAATTAGTTGATCTTTATCTTTAAATCCCTTATGAAGGTTGTACTTCAACACAGGAGGATGACCGAAAGAACCTACGCCGTGGACTATAACTAAGCTCTTGATTAAATCTAAGTCAATACACTCTTTTATTTCAGTGGCGACCGCTTCTATGACTTCTTCTTTTAATTTATATGGCGTTGACTTGTCTGTAAGCAGAGAACCGCCGAGTTTTAAAACTAATATGTCTTCTGATGTCATTTAAATTCCTAGAAATTATATTAGAAATTGAAAGGGTATGGCCAAAAATCTGGAAAACCTAACTCAAGTATCAGGACTACAAATACAACCGCCAGAAAAATTGTAAAGTTGTCTATGCCCTTAGGTGATAACGCTTCTACCACAGTAGCTACTATGCTGACAACAATTATCGGTAGAATAAGTGTAACTATATTAATATCCTGAACTTCTAGAGAAAAGATCAAGACGAGAATAGAGCTTACTAATATCGATCCAACTAGCATCCCGATACTTCCTATGATGGTTTTTTCGCTCCCTCTAATCCCAAACCTTTTTTCTCCGCCAAATTTACGCCCTATTATATCTGCTAACCCATCTCCACCCGAAACGCACCCGATAATAAGTAATGCTGTAGGATTTGCGTTTTCTATACCGGTTGAAGGCACATAAAACCAGAAAAAAGTCATTAAAAGCATAACAATCGCATAATAAAGCGTGCCTTCAAGAAGTTCCCGAGGTTCCCCCGTTCTTGACATCGAATTAACAAAACTTTCGTTTTTCATCATCCCCGTACCAATAGCAACGAATTGTAAAATGAATAATAAAGGAACTATCGCAGCTATGTAATGACTAATGACTCCACCCGAAAAAAGCATCCAAGTAACAACGAATATAGGACCCGCAAAAATATGTACGAATTTTCTCGTTATAATTTGAGAAACTTTCCCTTTCTTTTGCATTAATCCATTAATCTGAACCAAAGCTAATAATATAACAACAGATATTACCATCGCAATTAAATCCCAAACAAATGCCAAACTACTATCAAACGGATTAAACACATAAATCACGATTAATCACTATTCACATGAAAAAATTATTTTATAATAAAATTAACTATTATAAACGTTTCAAAATTAAAAATAATTCCTAAAAATCTTAAAGATATAAGTAAACTTTCTTCTCTATACGATATTAAATTCATTTAGTTCCTGTTCATAACAAAATATAAAAAAATTAAAAAAAAAAATAAGCTTAGGTTCTTTAAATTTCTTGATTACATATTTATAATGGTATCGTTCTCAAATATTAAGTCAACTACATCCTCAGAAGCAACCAATCTGATATTATCAGAAATAAACTTATTCAGTCCCCGAGTATCGATATGTTCTTTGCACGCAGCAACCTTCTTCTTTTGATTAAGAGCTTGTGAAATCGCTCTATTAGATTTATTTGCAAAATAGACCGCGTTTTGAAGTAAAAGTATGGTGACATCATCATCATCTGTGTGCTCCATCGCAAGTTCTACTCCCGTTATGTCTTCACTCGTTATGAAATATAACACTTTTTTACCCATTTTTCTTTACCTCCTAAAACGGTATGGTTACGGTTGAATCCGCAATCATTTTTAATATTTCTCCATGCTCTTTCACTTCAACTTTATCAATGAGATCGTCTTTTGTTAAGCCACGCTCGTCAAGAGATTTTTTGTCAACAAAAATATCTAAATCAATGTTTTTGATAAATTCTATGTGCATATCGTACATGGTTTTATCAACATCTTTTGTAAAGGTGTAAACAGCGTCGTTAATCGCAATTGTAATAGGATCGAAATCGGCGCTAACAGCAACCGTCATTCTTAAACCTTCTACGGGATAGAGAGTTCCATGAGGAGGTTGCCGTAATAATATAACTACATTCTTTTTTTCTGCCATCTTTTATCACCTTAGCAAATTGTTATAAGTTTATCTGTTTCTTCTATTATCCTAGCAAGATCTGGCGTTCCTGCTCGCTTTATATCTCCGCATTCTTTATTTAGACAGTTTTTCATGGTACCTCTAACTAAGAGACATAGATTACACAATCTAATAGTGGCTCCTTTATCGAGTATTTCCCTGAACCCTTCCTCGATGTTAAAGATGCCTTCAATTTTCTTTTGGTTGCCTAAGGCTGCGTTCACAGCATCCATATAACAAAAGATACGAACTTCGTGTCCTTTGTCTAATGCCGCGCTAGCAAGCCTACACACAGTTTCAGCTGCTTGTGTTTGGTAGGGTCCATCAAAAAATAGAATTCCTAATCGAGCCATTTTATGATATCATCTCCTTGTCTATTTAGTCCTTTCTCCACATGAAGAGGAGATAAGCTGCAATCCAAGATCCAAACATTATGCAGGCGCCAGTTATAATGCTATGTAGTGAAAGTTGTGGAATCCCGCCTAAGATGTTCGTAATATTACATCCCATCGCGGTTACTGCACCGAATCCCATCAAAAGTCCACCAAAGAATTGTTTAAGCACTGTTAAACCATCTTTTGGAATTCTAAATTTGAACTCTTTCGCAACGATTGCACTCACCATGGCTCCAATGAGAATACCGAATATGATGAATCCAGACCATGCTAAGCCACCTGTTACAGAAAATTCACCTGCGGTTAACCAACCACTAATGTTCATCCAACCTCCAGTTATACCGATAACGCCATTACTGGCTACAAATCCAGCTGTTAGAATAAGGCCGATTAAAATTCCGGTTACCCACCATGGATATCCTTTTTTGAAGGTTGATTCTACAAAATTATCAAACTTTATGAAGGGTTCCTTAGCATCTATCTTTTTCTTTATTGCTGGAAATGCCCAGAAGAAAAACATCAATACTAATCCAACAATACCGAAAATTAGCATGAAGATTGGTGTAATAGCAGCATTAAATTCACCAAAGAGAGTTAATTGTGTTCCAACAGTAATAGATTTTAACATTATTGAAAGATCACTCAATACTCCACCAGCTGTCATTAAAGCACCTACAGTCAATCCGATAGCAGCAACAAAAGATCCCATCATTCCTTCTCCGACTCGATAGGTTGTCCCACTCGCACATCCACCAGCAAAAACCATCCCAAATCCAAAAACCAGACCACCAACAATTGCAGACCATGGTTTAAAGGCTTTAGGGGCGAGATCTACGATTCCACTAAAAGCAAAAATCGCGAATCCAACCGCTAGCACTGCTAGAGACACTGCAACAGCCTTTGCGAGTTTAAATTCTTTCAAGAGAATAATATCTCTAAAGGCAGAATTCATGCAGAATCGTCCACTTTGCAATATAAAACCAAATATGGCTCCAATTATGAGCCCAACTATTAACATATACAAAAATTCCATTGCCATTTTTTTCCCCTATTTAATTTTAATCAGGATTTCCCACGCAGAAGTCCCTGTCTTTTCTGATGAGATTACTTCGTGACCTAGAGATTCCATCGTCTCGGGAATCCTCTCAGCAGAGAGAGGATAATCAACTAAAACCTTTAAAACCTCCCCTGACTTCATTTTCTTTACTTTTCGTTTACTTCTTACGTCTGGATAGGGGCACACTTCGCCCGTACAATCCAAAGTTTCATTTATATCAACCATTTTTATTAAACCAAGATGTTTTTTATTATTTTTTTGAATGTATATTCGATAAAAATCGATAATTGTTATTATATTCTGAAATATTTAAAATTTATGAATAATAATAATCATTCAAAAAAAAACTCAAGATTTACGAAAAACTATTTCTTTTCCGTCGAATTTGCTATATTCTCAGTTACCTTTGATCAAAGATAAGACAAAATAATTGTAAATAAACCTATTTTTATTGAAATTCAGAGTTTTGAGAATAATCATTCAGAATATATTAGCCCAAATAAGGATAATTTTGTTATAGTCGACTTTTTTTTGTATTGCAATATGAAACTTTATCGCAATATATAATTGCAAAAGCAGAAGTTTTTTTAGAAAATTATGATTAAATTTAAATTAAATTAAATCATTTAAACACAACTAATTTTTAAAAACAAATTAGCTGATTTTAAAAATCAAATAAAAAAAACAAAAAAAGAAGATTAAAATGGCAGTAAAAGTAGCTTTTATGCAGAATAGCGATTGTTGGGGATGTCATCAGTCCTTATTGAACGCACATTTAGGACTATTGCCAGTTCTCCCAGCTCTTGATTTTGTATATTGGCCAGCAGTTGTAGATTTCAAGCACGATTCACTAGTAGCGCGACCAGACGGAGACATTCTTGTAGGTTTCGTGGAAGGTAGTTTAAGAACAAACGCGGATGTAGAAAATGCCAAGCTTATGAGAGCTAAATGCCAACTCATAATCGCTTTTGGCAGTTGTTCTTGCTATGGTAACGTTCATGGATTAGCTAATGAGTGGGATATTGAAGAAAGCATCAAGAGAAAATTCGAACAAGCGGAATCGATTACTAACGAATCTCCGCACGAACCAAAAGAACATATGCCGGGATTTACAAATAAAATCGTTCCATTGGACGAAGTCATAAATGTTGACATACGTATGCCGGGATGTCCACCGAAACCAGAAGCTATCATAAGCGCAGTTCAATTCTTACTCGGTCAAAAGCCACAACCAATGGCAGATTTATCTTTCTGTAACGATTGTTCTCTAAATAACGAAAATTGTTTACTAGAAAAATACGAATTGTGCTTTGGTCCTATTACAAGTATCGGTTGTACCTTAAAGTGCACTGATAACGGCGACCCATGCGTTGGCTGTCTCGGCCCAGCAAAAACAGTTTCGGTTCGGGCAGAAAAACTGAAAAATATGACCCAAAATATTGACCAACTCAGTACCGGAGATAAGAAGAATTTACATGAGTTCCTAACGCTGTTTTTAAACGTTCCTCTAATGTCTGGATTTGATTTAGCGGGGGATATCTTAAAACAAGTTAGAAAAACGGGTGAACCTAAAACCGCTTTAGCTGACATACCTGCTGACACAGCGGATATTTACGCAAACCTCATGAAATTTCTAAAGAACAATAGAGAGTTCATTAAGATTTCTAATGTGTGCGATCAATGCCATATGGAAATCGGAAGTAAATCTCAAATGACGAAAGTTAAACGGGATTACGAAGGACTCCCAAACTCGAATGATTGTTTAATAGAACAAGGTTATTTGTGTGCAGGTCCGATTACAAGAGCAGGATGTGGAGGTTTGTGTATGAGAGTTAACTCGCCTTGTTCTGGCTGCTTTGGTCAAACAGCTTGGGGTGTTAACCAAGCTGAACGCTTTGCTGATGTAGTAACGAAGGGTTTTAATGTAGCTTTATCAAAAGAAGAATTACTTGCCCAGATGAAGGACAGGCTCGGCTTTAGTGAGAAGTTTACGTTAGCCACAAACAAAAACTATAGGTAGGTGTAAAAAAATGGCAAAAGAAATAACTGTAGAACCTGTCACTCGATTAGAGGGACACGGTGGATTAAGAATCGTCATCGGAGACGATGGCAAGGTAAAAGACGCTCAATTTAACATAGCTTCTACACGGTTTTTCGAAAAATTCCTTGAAGGAAGATATTGTGAACATATACCTAGGATCACGCCTCGAATTTGCGGAATTTGTCCAATCCCGCATCATTTAACTCCTACTAAGGCAGTTGAGGATGCATGGGGAGTTTCTATCCCAGAACCAGCTCGAAAATTACGAATTTTGCTACAAAACGCGAAACAATATTCCAGCCATGCACTACATTTTTACGCGTTAGCGGCACCAGATTTCTTATTAGGCCCTTTTGCAGATCCTGCGTTAAGGAATGTCGTTCATGTTATTAGCAAAATGCCTGATGTTGGAGCAATGGCACTGAAGATGATGGATTTCGGTCAGAAGCTTTGCGCAGATATTGGGGGAAAATCAGTTCATCCTATCTCTGCGATTGTTGGAGGTATGAAAAAACCTATGGCTGAAGCCTCTCGGGATAAATTCTTAGCACAAATTAACGAACAAGTCGAATTTACAAAGAAAACAGTTGAAATTGGATTAAAAGTTGTGGAAGATTATTGGGATGTCGTAGCTAACGTAGGGGTTGTTCCTACTTATTATGTAGGCATGACTAAAAATGGTGTCCACGATATTTACGAAGGCGATATCAGAATAGTCACTCCTGAAGGTAAAAAGATTGACTACGATGTTCATAACTATTTGGACGCTCTTGGTGAGCATATTCCAGAACATTCGTATGCAACACATATGTATTACAAACCTGCAGGATATCCTGAAGGAATCTATCGTGCTAACACACTAGCAATGATTAATGCCGCTGATAAAATGGCAACTCCTTTGGCAGACGATGCGCTTAAAGCCTTTAGAGATAAAGTTGGACCAATCTCTCATCACACCTTTGCATATCACTGGGCTCGATTAATTGAATTAGTTGAGTCGATCGAAATGATTGCAACACTCTTACAGGATCCTGATGTAGTAAATCCTGATTGCAAGACCTTAGATGTACAACCAAGAGAAGGAAGCGGTGTAGGAGTAACTGAAGCTCCAAGAGGCTTATTGTTATACAAGATTTGGTCTGATGCTGAAGGAATATGTAAGAAAGCGAATCTCTTAGTAGCGACGAATCACAACATTGCTGGTATTGAAAAAACGTTAATGCATGTTGCCAAACAAGTGTTTGAAGACAAGGCATTAGAAGGATTAAAATTACCAGACCCTTGGATTGATTAAAAATAAAAAGAGGAAACCGTGAAAAAAAATGAGCGAAGAAGTACCGGAAGGTGTAGTAAACCTTTTAGAAATGATTGTGCGTTGCTTTGATTGTTGACTATCGTGCGCAGCCCACATTACCGTTGTTAAAGAAAACGGTGAAGAGGTTTACTCTCGCAAGTTGAACGTTGGCTTAGGATGAATATCCAATAAAAAGAATAGATTGGATATAACGCCCCTGCCCGGGGTAAAAGCCAATAAATATATAAAATAAATGGAAATAAAAAATTGGAAAGATGTGAAAAGAATGACAGTAGATTTTGAATTTCGAAAACAAGTTATGGATTATCATATCGGGTCTGATTTAATCAAATATTGCTATCAATGTAGTCGCTGTTCAGATAATTGTCCAGTTACTTACGTAACGACAGACTTCTATACGACTACAGGATATAATCCAAGGAGTAATATACTAAATGCCTTATTAGGATACAAAGATGCGATATTCAACGCTGACGCCCTAACAATTTGGGGTTGTACAGTGTGCGATACATGTGACGAAGTTTGTCCACAGAACATCGAATTAACTGAGATTTTTACACTTTTAAAAAATCAAAGTGTAGCAAATGGAACTGCGCCTGATTTTATTTATTCGCAAGCAAAAGCAATTTTTGACAATGCGAAGGCTATTCCTTCTCAGCCTGCTATAGAGCGTAGACGAGAACAATTTGGTCTACCTGCTGTTGCGGAGCCAGATGTCAGTGAATTCCAAACTTTATTAAAAAACATTGGAGTAGATAAAAAACTCAAATAAGAGGAATGATAAGAAAATGACAGAATATAAAATGTTTGAAGGTTGTGTAATCGGAAACCGTATTCCCGCTATTGAAGCCGCATCCAGAAAAGTTTTTGATAAAGTTGGTATTGAGACCTCACAAACGAACTTCTCTTGTTGCCCAGATCCTACGGGTATGAAATCGTTTGATAACGACGCTTGGTTAGCAATTGGTGCAAGAAACTTATGTTTAGCAGAAGCTGAAGGAAAAGACATAATTTCTTTGTGCAATGGTTGTACTAATACGCTTCGAGGCGTTCAGCATCAATTAAAACACGATTCATGGAAAAAAGATAAGGTCAATAAAGAGCTCGCTAAGATCGGGAAAGAATATAAAGGCTCGATTGATGTAAAGCATTTTGTTGACGTGCTGAGCGATAATTTAGACAAGATCAAAGGAGCAATTACTAAACCACTTGAGGGACTTAAAGTTGCTGTCCATCCAGGGTGTCATTATATGCGACCTGCTGAATGGATGGAATCTGACGATCCCATGAGACCAACCACGCTAAAGAAACTCGTAGAAGCAAGCGGAGCAACCGTTGTCGATTACGGAGAGGAAATATTATGTTGCGGGAGTGCTGTAACTAAAGCTTACGAGGAACACGGATTTGCAAACTTAAAGATTAAGATGGACGCTATCAAAAAATCTGGCGCAGATGTAATTGCAGTCAATTGTCCTGCGTGCTATCAACAATTCGATGAACAGCAGAGAGATTTAGGTAAGAAATACGAGACGGAATACAATATTCCGGCGATGTATATCACAGAGCTTTACGCGTTAGCGATGGGCTTCACTCCAGACGATATCGGTTTGAAATTTCACAGAACTCGATTAAAATCCACATTAGAAAAACTAGGTTTATAACTAACCAAATTCATAACTTTATTTTTTTTATTTTTTTATTTTTCTCTTATTCTTATGAACTGTTTACTACTTGTGAGTAGTAACTGTTGAGAATTTTTAAATATTAAAAAAAAATCATGGTATGAAGAAGTCTTGAACCTCTTCCATGTATCGCTCAAACTGCTCTCGACGTATGCTGTGACCCGCACCCTCAATTTTGACCCATTTACAATCTTTACTAAATTCCACAATTTCTCGTGCCTTGTCGTCTTTCGTCATACATTTATCTGATGTTATTAAAAGTATCGGGCAGGTGATGTTTTGAATAGCTTCTTTCCAATCAGTCTTGTCGTCCATTAATCCCATGAAGACCTTTGGATTATTTTCCTTATAGAGAACTTTGGATTCTGCCCATGGCTGTAATTCCTCCTCAGACCATGTAGGGTTTCGTTTACGACCCTTCTTTATGATTTTCTCGTATGAACCTTTTAACATTATTTTCATTACTATTTTTACTAAGGGTTTAGCTAATTCTTTTATAATTTTATTTGTTTTTTTAAGCCTAAATGCAGGATCTTCTAATATAATTCTACTCACTAATTCGGGATATTTTGACGCGATTAAAGCCGTCATAGCTGCTCCCATCGAATGCCCTATTATTTGAGGTTTTTCTAATTTAAGATCCTGAATTAGCATTGCAATATCTTGCGCCATCAGTTCATATGAGAAATTATTTTCAGATATTTCAGTTAAACCATGACCTCTCGCGTCAGGCATTATAGTGTGATAATTTTCGGATAGTTTTTGAGCCACGGGAGAAAAACATAAACCATTGTCCATCACTCCATGCAATAGAATTATTGGTTTCTTATTTCCATCTCCATGAAAGTAATGTATTTTGTTTTCTTCATAGTTTATAAATTCAGATTTCCATTCCATTTTTTTTTAACACTATTTTTTCCTTCTTTCTATAATATTATTTCTCATTAAGTTAGGATTATAAAATTTCTCTTTTACATAAAAACAGAAGAAATTTATTAAAATTAGATCAGAAATCCTTTAAGAATATTCCAAATATTTAGATTAAGTTACATCTTCTCATTAAAAGAGTATATAGATGAGAAAGATATTAAAAAAAATAGGGAAATACAATGGATAAATTCGACTTAATTAAAAAAGCCTTAAAAGCAGAACCCACCGAGAGGGTCCCCTACGCAATTTGGAAACATTTTCCCGAGTTCGATAAAAGCCCTGAAGGTCTTTTAAGGGCGCAGATGATTTTTCAAAATAAATTCGATTCTGATATTATGAAAATCTCAATCTCGGGTCGTGCTTTTGCTTCTGATTTTGGAGCAGAATTAGGGGGATATGACCCAGATTCTGGTTCCAGAATTGGTGTGGAATATCCAATCGAAGTACTAGAAGATTGGTGGAAAGTTAAAAAGATTGATGTAACCAAGGGTGAATTCGGTAAGCAGATTAAAGCAATGGGCTTAATTCATCGAGAAGTTGAGGGTAAAATACCAACCATGATGACGGTTTTTTCCCCTTTAATGGTTGCATCTGAAATCGATCGGAACATCGTTTCGCACTACAGAAAGGATTCTAAAGTAGTCGGAGAACAATTTAAAATTATTGTTTCAGCGATGACAGATTTTGCAAATGCTTCGTTAGATGCGGGAGCTGATGGCATATTTTTAGCCACTCAACATTTTAATGACAAATTAACCTTTGAAGAGCGAAGAGAACTCGAATTTAAGCCAATGAACTCCCTCATTAAAAAAACCATAAAAAAAAATAACTTTGTGGTCCTTCATCTCCATGGTGATAAACCTGATTACAAATTGGCAACTGAATTACCTATAGACGCCATTAACTGGCACGATCAGCAAACAACACCGTCGCTCTCTGAAGCAAGAAAAATATTTAAGGGAGGACTGCTCGGTGGATTAAATGCAGAAGCTTGGAAAGATATTTCAAACCCTACTGATGTTTCCTCGACGATCACTGCGGTTTACAACAACTTCGAGGGTTCGGGATTAATTATTTCTCCTGGTTGTGTCATTCCTCAATTTATCAGCGATTCAATAATTGGAGTAGCAGTGTCAACAATTAAAAATCTCAAAAAATAATTAGGTTAAGAATCATAATACTAATTATTAAAAGAATAGCTGTTTTTTGAAAATTAACTTGTTGCTAAAATGGATAGAAGAATAATCTTTTCAAAGTGAATTATTAGTGAAAAAAGAAACTAAAAACTATGTTTATAAGACTCCACCTATTTCTTCGAAGTACGATGGTCCAAAATTTGACGCTCACGTTCATTTAGGAAGTAAAAAAGGTATTCCTAATTTAATTAAGTTCAGAGAAGATTTTAACATAAAAAAATCCGTTGGAATTGTCTGGGATGATAGCAGTGAAGAATATGAGACAAATTACCCTGATAAATTTGTATTGGCAAAGTATTTTAGAAGCAAGCACATGTTTGATGCAAGCTCGGATCCTAAATTGTTAACAGATGAAATTAAACAAATTTACCAGCAAGGATTTCCAATCGTTAAATTCTGGTTTGGACCGCGAGTGAGAGATTATGTAAAAGAATACTTTAAAATAGAAGCAAAAGAAATTCATTTAACCGATCCACTTTTTAAATCCATATTTGCTAAGATGGAAGAATTAGGGTTGTATTTATTAATACACGTGGGCGACCCTGATCTTTGGTACGAGAAAGTTTATCAACCGGTGAGTAAATATGGTACAAAAAAAGAACATTTAGATGATTTTGAAGAGATTTTGTCAAGTTTTCCTAAATTAAAAGTACTGCAAGCACACTTTGGGAGTCAACCAGAAGATCTAGAGAATTTATCAAGGTGGTTTGAATCATATCCGAATTACTATGTTGACACCTCTTCAGCGAGATGGATGGCACGGGAGCTTGGGAGGTATCCAGAAAAAGCAAGGGAATTTTTTATTAAGCATTCAGATAGGATTCTTTTTGGGACAGATATCGTCCAAGATCGAAACAAACCAATTTCAACCTACTATCAGACGCGGTTTTATACGTTCCAGGCACTTTTAGAGACTTCAGTAAGAGACTTACCCTTACCTTTTCCAGATCCTGAAAATGACAATAACACGAAAATCAATGGGTTGGATCTACCTCTTGACGTTTTAAAGAGGATTTATTGGGAAAATGCAAACAGGTTCTTCAAACTTGTGTGAACCTTATAGGTTATAGAAATATCTCCATTCCAGGGGGAAGCCACGGTTTATAAATTTGTAAGTAATCTTTAAAGAAATTAGATAACCCATTTTTTAAACTCAAATCCACCCAATGAAATACTGCCTCTTGCCCGGATTTTTCCTTAGAGATTTTCCCAAACATATTGCTTAAATAACTCAAGATTTTGTTTTTATCCTCTGGGGCTATACCGGTTTCTTGGAAATTTACTAAGACGCTTTCAAGTTGCGTCATATATGATTTAAATTTTGTTAATAGCTCTTTTACTTTAGCCCGATCTTGAACATAATCCTTGGGTTTACTGAGTAATTTATTAAACTTTCCAAGGTTTTTCATTAATCCTTTAATATTATCTATAAAATCTGGTATATTTAACTTGATTAAATCCTGTTCAATTTTCCGGGTCATAAACGTATTCATTGTAATTTTATTATAAAAATAAATGACGGGTAAAGTTATGTTTTTATCAAAACGCCTAATTAACGGGATTCCCATCGTATAATATCTCGCTTCACCTGTGCCTGCGACATGTATCACCGGTTGGATGGTTTTTGAAACTAAATATTGACGAGATTCAACCCTAGGAGTGAAAAATGGAGCGTGTTCAGAAAGATCAGGGCTGTCTTTTTCGAGACTGAAATCTACTGTATTCCCACATTCGTTGCACTCACACTTAACATGAATCATGGACGTATAGTCTTGACCGGTTAATTCCAACCTCCGACAATGACAATCTTCACTATTGCATTCGTAAAAAAAGGGAACAAAATCACGGCGAATCTCCCGTAAGGGAGGAAGTATATTATTATCTCTAAATTGATTTTTTAATTCAATGTAGGTATCAACGTACTTACTCTGATTCTCTAACAAAGTCTCGTAAAAAGGTGTTAATAGCTTCTTAAATTCAACATCTGAAGCAGAAACGAAAAGATAGCCTTGATCAAAAATAACATTGGAAATCGTCCCAATTATGTTGATAAACCAATCCGTATAAGTCTTTGAGTTATTGTGCGCGATTTTGATTAACCGTAATGCTTCCTCTAACCGTTCTTCTAGTAACTTTTTATGCCAGCTATCATCTAAACAAGAATTAATAGAGTTCTTGTACTTTTTTCTAATTTCTTTAAATTGCTCCAAGAGATACGAAACAGATGGTAGTGGAAGAATTCTAATACTCTTATCAAGAAAATTCTTTTCTACATCAGGTTCGATTGAAATTGAAAACCCGTTGGGCGAATCGCTTTGCGAAAATTTAGTTTTTATTAATTCTGAATGGACTTTATCGTAATCGGCTATGTAAAAAATTGGAACTATAGAATTTTCAAGATTCGCGAAAGCTGCTCCACATCCAATTTTGTTAAAAAGAAATCGTTCGCCACCTAAAAATTTTGGTTGGTGCGAAACCTCTAGACTTAGACTATCGTTATCATTAAGATACTTGTTCAAGTTGCTCTTAGCTTTATCAGTAAGCAGATTATATTTCTTATTTGTTGTTTCGAAAATTTTTCCCAATGCCAACTTTATTTCTTCGGTATTTGTATCCTTTTCTATTTCTTTGTTTATTTTCTTAGCAAGGGAAATAGTGTCGCCCATAGATTGTGGTATTAAACCTTTCATACCTTCAGAAATCCAGGATTTTTTGCCCTCTAAAGCGTATAACAAGTAATATTTTAATGGATCTTCGAATTTATTTTTTGACATCTCTGTTTTACCTACTATTTGATGTTTTCAAAATCCAACATTAAATGTTCAGAGGTAATGAATCCTTCAGCGTACTTTACACCAATTTGATATCCCAAAAAACCAGCGCGTTCTCTTATGTAATCAAAAATCCTTATGTGTTTTTTGTTATCAACAAACTGTGACTTATAGGCTTTAAGCGCCTTTAATTTATCTTCGAGAGAACCAGATATATCTATTAAAAAGTCCAACTTTCGATTCTTATCCTTTAAATGGGAGTGGTCAAAATAAAAGACGTATTTTGGGTAATGTTCTGGATACTCGGATTCTGTCTTTGTTAGTTTTGCTTGAAATTTGGCGGCATTTACAATCTGATGACAAGCTATGTGATCTGGGTGCCAATCATTTGAAGGGTGTGTAATGAGAATTTTAGGTCTATATTTTCTAATTACTTCAGAAATTTTTTTTCTATTCTCTATAGTATTTTCTATATATCTATTTGTCATTTCTAAAGTAATTCTTATATCCAGCTGCAAAATTTCAGCAGCGGCTTTAGCCTCGATCATTCTTTTTTCAACAGTACCGTAGGGAGTGGGTTCTCCATTTGATAGATCTAAAATTCCAATTTTTTTGCCTTTTTTCTTATAATGAGCAATTGTTCCTCCACATCCGATTTCTGCATCGTCTGGATGGGCTCCGATCACTAATATATCTAATTCTAAGTTCATATTAATCTACAATTTTTCTAATTCTCTTATTTGTGCAAATATTGATTCTTGGATGTTTTTAAAATTAGTCTTATTAATTTTATCTATTTTCTTGAAGTAATTTGAAAAAATTGATTTAAATACATTAATATTTGTTTTTAGAGGAGTTTTCTGGAGTAACTCAATTAGATGAATATATTTTTCAATTCTTTCTTCTCCTTTCTTAAACAAGAAACTCTCTTTAGCATTTTTTAAAACCTCTTCTCTATCTTTATAGATTACTGGAACTCCTTTCTCAAAAATTTTGTATCCTCTTTTCAGGGATTTAATCCAAATTTCGATGGGTATTTCATATCCGTTTATTTCTAAATCTAAATCATTAATAGCATCACATTCATATGCTTTTAATCCACAAAATGCATCTGTAATAGAAAATCCAATTGTATTAAGAATTCCTGTTATGATCGCATTAACGAGAAATCTATCTTTCCATGGATTTTGCCAAAAATGGTTTGAGTTTTTATATCTTGAACCAGAAATAATTTGAGCCGATGGTCTTTCAAGGATTAAATCAATAAACTTGTATAAATATGTTGGTTCATGTTGACCGTCCATATCAAACGATATTATCCAAGAAAAATTCATTTTTTTAGCATATTTAAAACCACTTATCAGCGTATAGCCATAACCTTCATTTTTTTTAAGGTTTTTAATAGTAAAAAGGGATTTTTGATCATTTTTCTCCAAAAGCTCCATGGTTCTATCAGTAGAACCATCATTAATAATTAGGATTTCCAAATTAAATTCGTTTCTTCTCCACAAATTTCGTTCTATTTGTTGGAGATGTTCTAATATTTGCTCAATGTTTTCCTCTTCATTAAAACAGGGGATAAGTAAAAGTATGTCTATTTTTTTTTCAGAAATGCGAAACAACCCAGTTTACTTTATGAATCTTCAGTGAAACAACCTATCTAAATTTTTAGAATTTTAAAATCGTCGAGTTTCTAATGCTGAAGTTATAAGAAAAAGATTAAAAATTAAAGAAACTTTTTACCCCAACATGAAATATTCGAAAGAACATGCCGCAGTTTGTTGTCTTTATTGCCCCGCTTGCTCGATACTTATTGGAACCCAAGAGGATCCCCAACGGCTTGAGTTTATCGCTAAGCGGTCTAACAGTATTCCAGAAGAAATTAAATGTTATGGATGTCGTTCTGAGAAACGGTTCCGTTTCAGCTAAACTTTTTGTCTTAGATATATTGCTTGTAATCGAAATGCTTGATAAATGTGACCAATTGTATGATGTATGATGAATCCAAACCAATCTTCGTATGTAATTTCTCTCCCAAAGGGGGATGTAAACGTTTTGTTAAGATCTTCTTCGGTATATTTAATTCTTTCCTCCTCATAGGCATCAATCGCTTTATTAAATAAACCCAATAACTGTTCGTGTAAAGGTGCGGTGGATTCAGGATCTAGTTTGATTGTTATATCTTTACTACCTGCATTAGGATTGGTTGTTTTTTTCATTGCCATATACAATGTGCTGATCGAATGTACAAATAAATATTGGGCGGTTTTCTCGCGTTTAAATAAGGGAGTATTCATGGATTCCTCAAAATGATTATCTTTTCGCTTCTCAAACAAACTTTTAGCGTAATCATATACAAACTTCAAAGATTTGATACTTTCTGGCATAATTTTTAATATAGAATGTTAAGTAAATAAATTTTTTGGTATAAATGGGCATAGCGTATCAGTCAAGAAAATACAAAGAGTGTTATTGCTACTAAAAATTTAATAATATTTATTAATATTAGATCAAAAATCCTTTAAGGATTAAAATAGCCCCAATATCGATAATAACCAACGCTAATATTTCTATCTCTATCGATTGAAGCAATCCTCCTGCTAAATTGATAAGGAGCCCTAAAATAATTATAATAACTCCTAATGAAAACCATTTTATTCTATTTTTAGTTTCGCCTTCTATTTTTCTGGTAATCAAAATATACCTATAAGCAGCATATATGGCTAATAATATCCGAATGGTATTCACAAAAATTAACAAACCGGCAGTAGTATGGGTATTGACTATACCAAGAGCGTAATCACCCGTGTCTAAATAAGGAGGAAATATAAAATATCCAATACTCATGACAAAGAATACAATTAGCATGGTTCCAAGATACTTTATACTCATGGCAATCTTGGTATGTTTTTCTAACACGAACAAGGTCATCGTTAGGGAAATTGAGTTAAAATTAAAAAAGACATGAGCTGTTATCATGAACGGAATAATAACATCCTTATTATTTAAAATTAAATGATAAACGGCATATATTATAAATCCTAAGGATGAGGATATAAAGTATAAGGCAAACCATCTGTTCAACAAGTCTCTTTTGTTTAAAGAAAGAACCCGTAATCCTATAATTAGTGCAATAACGGCTGTTATTATTGTCGTGATTATTTTTAATATATTTAAAGGATCCAAATTATGCAAACCTTATAATTAAATTATTTTTTTTGTAGTTAGTAGGAGTATATAATATATATAACTAACTTTTCGATTTTTTGAGTGAAAGTTCTTTCAATCATGATTAAGTTCTAAAAAAAAGTTAAAAAAAATTAATCTTCAATATGAAATTATTTTTTTATTTTTTTAAATTTGCCTATAGTTATTGATACAATAGATATAATGCAAAGTAGAAAGAAAACATTATATCCGGGAATTATGGGAAGTATAGGAATTATAGGAGTTTCTGGTTGTTCTGGTTCAAGCATTTCAATAATTTCATAGTTCTCAATTGGTTCTATCAACGGATAATTATCAATAATTCTGTTTTGTGTGTAAGGAGTATCTCCAATTCCATCATTATCTGCATCAGTTCCCGTGTAATCTCCCCAATAATTCCCGAAATAATTCGTATAGTTTTCGCCTTTGTAAATATAGATTATTTTTCCTGGCGACTTCCACTCATTGCTTAGAGAATGAATATGATTTATAGTACCTTTTATGAAATTATTGTAGTATATAGTATTGTGCTTGGTGACGCCAAACCAAATACTTTCTACCGCCCTATTACTACCATTTTTGTTTCTATAAATAAGGTTATAATCACTGTAATCTAAATTTATCCCAACTTCTCCAGAAGTAGTTATGAGCGTATTTCCCGAAATAATGCTGCTATTGCTATATTGTAAAAGTATCCCCATCCAATTGTTGCTTAAGATGTTTTCTGAGAGATTATTGTAATTGCTCTTATAAAATGATATCCCATACCAACCGTGGGTGATTGCAGTGTTTCTTGAAACGTTGTTGCTATTGCTATGAGATAAATATATCCCATACATTTCGTCAGTTGTGATGTTGTTTCCTAAAATGGAATTGCTTTCGCTATAATTTAAGCAAATCCCAAAATAATTGTCAATTCCGATATTTTTCGAGATAGTGTTATTATTACTGTAAGATAAATATATCCCATACTCATTGTTATTTAAGCATAGGTTATCAATTAATCGGGAATTATTAACGTGAGATAATTGGATTCCCAAATCAGAATTATCGACTGTACAATTTTCAATCTTAAAATACTCACTTGAATTTTCAATCAAGATGCAATTTCCCGAGCCACCGCCATTTATTACCAAGTCTTCTATGATATAAGGATCGGAATAAGTTCCTCCCCCCGTACAAACTCCCGCAATCTCAGCAGCAGACCAATTATTGTCAATATGAATTTTTCCTGATATTGCAGAGATTTTCAATTTTTCATTGTCGCAATTAAAATCATCGCTATTTTTAGAACTAGTACTGCTAATTCGAGTATTAAAATTAAGATTATTGTTAAATAGAGGTAAGAACGCGAATACTAATCCTAATGTAATCAAAATTATTATTTTTAAATTTGACTTCATCTTATTTACACTTAATTTCTGGATTTTATTGACTGTTGATAATTAATTATATTAGACAAATATTTAAAGCTATTTATCTATCGTGCTAAGTGCTGGTATACTGATTATTGGTTCAAGAATACTAGATGCAAAAAGTGCGCTGTTATATATCTGTCCTCTACAAAGAAATATAAAAGAAAAAATCTATTAAAAAAATAAATTGTATCTTTTTTTTTAAATTAAACTTTTTTAGAGTCAGTCATAGGTTTAGATCGCAAATATTAAAAATAGTGGTAGTAATTATTTATGTGCAATTTATTTCTTCGAGTGAAGAAGTATAAATTAGGTATAAAATATATATAAATCATCTTAAAGAGATATATTAGGAGTAGAGATTAAATGATATCGTTTGAAGCTGAGAGGACCCCCCCGTGGTTCTTTCCGTATATTGAGAATTACTCTCACATAACGTTAGAAATGAGATTTAAGACGGAGGAAGTGTCAGTTGAGATGTTAAACTTCTCGTTAGACTTAGAAATCCAAGGTTTTGAAGGTCTTATTTTTTACATTTACAAACCAGCGTTAAATAGGATAGAATTCGATATTCTTGACCATCGAACTGAGCTCATCCATACTATAAAGAATTTATATATAAATGTGAACGATTATACCTCGTCAGATTCGTTAGATTTCATCGTTATTCCTTTTGGTCATTTCAAAGAAGACCACAAGTTTATTCCGGTTGTTCATAGTGGAAAAATAGAGTCCAACTATCAAATTTTCACGTGGACACCTTCCCTACTCTTCAAAAACATTAAATCGGTAATAAAGATCGCAAATAAATACGAGGAATTAGTCCCAATGGAATATTTCGATCGATATTATTACCAGTTTGACAGTTCTTTTAAAGGAAATAAGACAGAATTTTTGTTTAATCTTATTAACATTCTTGTTCGACTCGAGGATATACCTAATATTGACCCTTTAGTATCCAAGGTAAAGGTGTTAATCTCGAAAACAAACGAGTTGTTATTCGAGCTGTGCCAAAAATCAATTCCCTTAGAGATGATAAATCTTCTGAAAGAAATCGAGCGGTTGAAATTTAACGTTGACAATTTGTCGAAGGAAGAGATATTTAACTGGCTCGACGATTTACTGAACTTTTACAGCGAAAAGGTTTAGACGGTGCTATTTGTAATAACACCTAAATACATTTAAGATTCATAAAAGAATAAAAGAAAAAATTTCTTAATCTTGTTTTTTAATCTTCTTAATAATAAACAGGGCTAAGGCTACTAAGAAGAAGATTGCCCCGACTATCAAAAACCCAAATTTAATCATCGCCGAAACCGAAGCAATTAATGGTACGAACGATGCAAAATTTGACGGATCGTTAAGCATGATTAACAAATTAATGTTTTCAATTACATCAAAAATCCCTGCTGCGATTGGTGTTAGGCTCATGTAAAGTCCGATGGTTACTGCTCTATCTTCTAATTTTCTCGAAAAGAATAATATTAACGCAAAAAGAGGCACAGCATAACCAAAGATATAAAGAAAGTCCCAGTAAACTCCCGTTGCTTGTAAAGCTATTCCATTGGGCCCCCAAACGAAGAATATCGTTAAAATCTGTTCTTTGGTCCACGCAAATTCGAAATCCAGGATGCCATACGGATAAAACGCTTTTGCTATGTCTTCAAAAATTACGATATTGATGGTGAGAAGAATTATAATGCCTAGTGCTGCTGCTATTAATAGTATTAAATCGCTGGGAATTTTTTTTAGTTTTTCTAAAATCATACATTTACACTTTAAATTATGATATAAATTAAATTAAATTATTACGCTAAGATATATAAAGAATTCGCGTGAAATAAAAAGAAGTTAATTATCTTTAACAAACGATAATCATTAATTTTTTTTAGGGCCAAATATTAAGGAGTACAATTAAAATTAGTTTTAATAAGATAAAATGTGTCTCGCGATTCCTGGTAAAATTGTCAAAATCGAGGGTAATAGTGCATTAGTGGACTTCGATGGAATACAACAAGAAGTAATAGTAGCTTTAGTGTTAAATCCAGAAGTTGGAAAATATGTAATTGTTCACGCCGGCTATGCTATTGAGCAAATGGAGGAAAAGGACGCTTTAGAAGCGATTGATCAGTGGAAAGAAATCGCAGAAGATCAAAGTTTAGATTTATCAGATATGTTATGAGTAAAATTGTATCGATAAAAAAATTAGACTATCTCTTCTTTTTTTCTGAAGATGCGAGAACTATATATCCCGCGTTAGAGAATATAGCGATACCAATAAAAACCAAGATTACGACATCAAGAATTACGCTCGCGTTTCCGAACATTTCAAAGATAAAAGCTGAAATCAAACATAACATTCCTAAGACCAATAAATTTTCTTTTTTCTTCACCATTTAGATCTCATCCCTCCTTTTTTTCGGTAATTTCTATAATTTTTGGATTGCTCCAATCCACAAGATAAAATTAGCTTATTTATTGCTTTCATATATAGACTATATATATAGATATTTAGTAGAGAAACGAGTAAAATAAGGCGGATTAAAAAATTAATAGAATTTAATTATTATGTTCTTTTCCTTTTGCGTCTAATTAATAGTAGGGTTGCTACACCTATCACTGCCCCTCCACTTATAACCGAAATTACGACAATTAGCTCGATCGGAATTACATCATCTTCATCTTGACCCCAAGTGCAATCACCATTATCGCTAAATGTGTTGTTGCCTTGGCAATTTGGATTCTCCAGGATGCATCTAAGATTTCCTATTACTGTGTTCCCCGAAATGAAATTTCTATTACTTCTGCTTAAATATATCCCGCACCAAGCATTATTATTTGCAGTGTTCCCCGAAATAGTGTTATCATCGCTATCCCTTAAATCTATCCCATTTGGGGGATCTATGAGATCAAGGGGGCCAACGTTATTCGCAGTATTCTCCGAAATGGTGTTATTATCACTATAGCTTAAAGATATTCCATGTTTTATGCTATTACTTGCGTTGTTTCCAGAAATTGCGTTATTATCACTATAGCGAATAATTATCCCATAAAATGTGTTATTACTTACATGGTTTCCAGAAATTGCGTTATTATCACTATTGTTTAAATATATCCCATTATAATTATTAATTACATGGTTTCCCGAAATAGTATTATTATTACAATGTTCTGTGCGTATTCCTGCGCTATTAGATGAACAATTGTTATTAATTAATTGGGAATTATTAACATATATTAATCGGATTCCTGCAACCGAATTGAAGACTGTACAATTTTCTATTTTAAAATACACATCGGAATTTTCAATCAAGATACAATTTCCCGTATTATTGGCATCGATTACCAAATCTTCTATGACGTAAGGCTCAGAATAAGTACCGGTCCCCGTACAATTTCCGGCACTTTTAAAAGCAACCCATCCGGAATTATTGATTATATGAATTTTTCCCGATACTGCTGAAATTTTTAGATTCTCGTTATCGAAATTACTATCATCGCTATAGTCCGAACTTTTGTCGCTATTGCCCGTAATAAAACTATGATTAACGGTAATTATTGGTAATAGAGCAAATAGGATACCTAAAGTTATCAAAATTATTATTCTTGTTTTTGCGTTTGATATCATGTTATCTTCGCCATAAAAGTAAAATATAATTTGTAAGTAGTTACAAATTAGACCGATTTCCTTTATATAGGTTTCTGTCTATTAGGGAACACATCAATTAACATTTCTGTCAAATAAATATAATGGTTTTCAATAACAAGATAATTTCCTCATTCTATATATTGTCTATATATAAATATATTTAGTAAAGAAATGAGTAAAATTAAGTGGAATAAAACACACATCTCGAGTTATAAATCAAACAGCTCTAATTTAAGTTTCTTTAACTTACTAAAAAGTCCTTTTATAGAATTAATAGCTTTTGAATTAGAATTAAAATCTAAAGGAGAAATACCATCCAAATCTGCTTTTCCAATTTCAAGATCAAAAGGAATAGAATGATACAATGGAACTTCCCATGATTTAATTCGATCATTTATAATAGCTAGCTGAGAATCGTCAATGATTTTGTTAGCAATGAGATAGATATTTATCACACCTAATTTTTTCGATAAATCTATTATTTTTGAACAGAGATCTAACGATTTCTGAGATGGTTCAGTTACTACTAGCATAACATCGATTCCTTTAGCAGTGCCACGCCCTAAATGTTCTAAACCCGCTTCGAAATCTACCACCACTACTTCGTCTCTTTTTACTAATAAGTTATACAATAACGTTCTTATTAATGCATTTTCGGGGCATAAACAGCCAGTAGCAGGTTCTTCAATACCTCCTAAAACTAAAAGTTTTAGGTCGTCTGGACCTGTGACTTTGAATCTATCGGGAATATCAGATACTTCGGGATTAATGTTATAAACTCCAGGTCCTGCTCCCTTGACTACTGTGCGGTCTTCAATCATTTTTTTCATTTCCGATATCGGAACGATTTTTGATTTTACTTCTTCTTCAATTCCCAAAGTATAACTTAAATTCATTGCCGAATCGTTATCGATTGCTAACACTTTAAAACCATCCTTAGCAAATAACCGGGCTAAAGTCCCGGCAACTAAGGTCTTACCAACCCCACCCTTACCAGAGATTGCTATCTTAATTATTATTCCCCTTTAATTAGTGTTCAATTTAAATTAATTATTCTATTAAAGATATAAAATCTTGAGATTTATTTCTGTAAATGACTACAAAAAATTGATTATCATTCATAAGAAATTTACCAAATAATAAATAATATATTACTACAGAATGAGATAAAGCAATTACAATAAAATTAGCCAGTTTTACTCATAAACTGCATTCTTCTTGATATTTTTATCATTTCCCTAAAAATTTTAGAGTTTTCTTCTGGATCCTTACAAACGACCAATTTATCGTTCAAGATTTTGATTTTTGTGATTAATTCGGTAAACTCTTTAGGTGGATTTATTTGATAATAGTAAACTAACTCTCCGTTGTCTTTGCTCTCAATAAAAACCCATTTATTATCCTCTTGAGACCAATTCCATCTATTAGGAGTGAATCCTCTCGCCATGCTATTCAATCGTTGAAAAGTAATTTAGATTAGATAGAAAACATGTAATTAATGGCTTATACCTTATCCTTAATTAATGTGATGTGCGATTTGGTATATAATTTTGTTTGTTAAAAAGGTATTAACGGAGTAATAAAAAAGATTATTGGATATTTAACTTCGAGAGCATTTCTATAGCAGCTTCTCGAACGTCGGGATCTCCATCCTTTTGAAGATCTTTTAATAATTCAGTTGTTTCGCTATATTTAAAATTGCGTAGAGCTTTTATTAGATAAAGTTTTACGATCCAATCGTCATCTTTAATGAGTCCTTTCAATTCATCGAAAATTTTAGGTCCGTTAATTGCGCTTAGCACCTTTATGGCGTAGGTTTTTGAATCTCGATTGCTACTCTTTAAATTTGCTATAAGCTGATCTACGATTAATGTTTTATTATCATTAGAGAGCATCTTATACATCTTAAAAAATAGAGTCGGAGGATAGTTCTCAAAAACAGTTTGCTTAGGGATGGATACAAGTTCAACACGGTCCTCTATGTTGTCTTCTAGAACTTTTAATTCTACAATTAAATCGCTTAGTTGTATATTAGCAGTCTCGATTTTCTGCAACTTAAGATTTAGGTTATTTAATTCTTCGTCTTTTTCTAAAGCTATCTGTCGAAGATCGTCCAATTTTTGATCTTCAATCTTAGCTTTTTCTTCTAATTTATTTTCTCTATCCTGGTTCTTTTGTTTTAAGTTTTCGATAATAGCTATATTTGTATTTATTATATTTTTTAAATCGTTGTTTTCTACTTCTAGGTCGAATAGTTTTTGATTTATTTCTTCAAAGTCTGTACTTTCCTCAACTTCTTTAAACTGTTCTTCTTGAAGTTTTACGGTTTCTTCTAATTTTTGTTGCAAGTAATTAACTTTTTCGTGATATTGATCGTTGTCAAATATTAATTGGTCTATTATTTTATTTGCTTCATTTAATTCTTGTGAATATTGAATATTTAGAGCTTCACTCTCCTGTTCTTTTCTTTTTAGTTCTTCGATTTCTTGCCTTGAAGATTCTATTTGGACGATATTAATACCGTTTTCTTCCGTTAATTTAATAATTAATTTTTTCGCATCTATTAATTCAGGACTTTCTTCTCCAGTTTTAATAGTAGTTTCGTCTTTTCCATTTTGCAACTCTTTGAGAGCATTACTTAAATCTTCAACTTTGTTGAGATAAACTTGGTTCTCTTCTGTTAATTGAACTATCTCTTTGTTTGCGTATATTAATTCTTCGTTTTCGCCTTCAAACTTTTGTAAGTTTTCTAACTCCGTTGAAATATCGGCTATAGTTTGTTGGAGAATCTCAATATCTTTATCTTTTTTGATTATGTCTTGACGCTGTTCCGTTACCAAATCTTTTAACACGGTGATATCTTCGGGGATGTTATTTTCAGATAATTTTGATTTTTGTTTTTGGATAATCTTTTTTTGTTCACTCACAGTAAAATTTAACCGCTGTACTTCCTCCATTAAATATGTAATCCTAGCTTCCAAATCAGAGTGCTTTTTATTCGCAGAATCGACTGAATCTATTAAATCCTTTAAATCTTTACTCATTTTAAAAGCACCATAATGTTCTAATTTGAATTAATAATAAAGCCATTGGCTAATAAATCTTACGATCGTAATCTTTAAAAAAGATTTAAGATTTGTATTTCAAATAATACATGATGGATTAAAACCGCTAAAAAAAATTAAAAAGACGATCAAAATAGGAGTTCGTTAGTATGGATTCTAAAAATTTATATAATGAATATCAAGATAGAAAAGAATCTGACGAAGATTACAATGAAGACGATGAAGACGATGAAGACGATGATTACGATGACGATAATGATGGCGAATGGGCTGAAGAAGATGATTAACTTATATCATTAATTTCCCTAACTTGAAAAAAAGAAAAAAAAATTAATCAAAATCAATAAAAAAGAAGTTTGTTTGATCGATATTATATAATTTCAATCGTCTTTATTTTATCTCCTTTTGTTATTGCATCCACTACATTTTGATCTGTAGGACCTAACACTTCTCCGAATATCGTATGTTTATTATTCAAGTGTGGAGTAGGAACGTGAGTTATGAAAAATTGTGAACCGTTCGTTCTTGGTCCGGCGTTTGCCATAGCAAAAATACCCGGTTTATTGAAAACTTTTCCTGATTGAAATTCATCTGCAAAAGGGTATGAAATGTCTTTCCCTTGAAATGTAAATGAGTTTACACCCACAGCTTTAGGACCTCCCGTACCATTACCGAGAGGATCGCCACCTTGTATCATAAAGTTTTCGATAACTCGATGGAAAACAATCCCGTCGTAGTAACCTTTTTTAGCTAAAAATAAAAAGCTCGAAACCGTTAATGGCGCTTCAGAGTCGAATAAATTAAGGTTAATGTCTCCTTTAGTAGTTACCATTTTTACTCTTGTCATAATATTTGTGTAGTGATTTATTATTAAAAAACAATTGTACTAGTGAGTATTCAGGTTTTAAGGTCAAAATACAACTCTTATTCAAAAAATATAAAAACTTTTAAACAAATGGTAATAAAACTCTGTAAGGATTAATCTTAAAATCAACTTGCGTTACTTTAAAAATGGTAAAAAATAGCGATATCTCTTTCTTTTTTAACCCGAAAAGCATTGCAGTCGTCGGTGCGAGTGGAACTCCTGGTAAAGTGGGATATAATGTTTTGAAAAATATTATTGAATCGAAATATTCTGGAAAATTATACCCTATTAATCCTAAAGCGAAAGAAATACTAGGAAATAAAGCATACAAGAGCGTTTTGGATGTTCCAGAAGAGATCGAGGTAGCAATATTTGTTATTCCAGGGAAATTTGTTAATCAAATTGCAGAAGACTGTGGAAAAAAAGGGATAAAGGGATTGGTCGTTATTACCGCCGGTTTTAAAGAGATTGGTGACCAAGGCATAAAGCGAGAATTAGAATTAATTAAGGTTGCTAAGAAATATGGAATGAGGATTATCGGACCAAATTGCTTGGGATTTGTTGGCATTAATTATAACGGCTCTTTTGCGGCTAACACGCCTAAAAAAGGTGAAATTGCGATGATATCTCAATCCGGGGCTATGTTAACTGGAATGATGGATTATTCTATGGATCAAGCTTTTGGGTTTTCGTGCAATATTAGCTTAGGCAATAAAGCTGACTTAGATGAAGTTGATTTTATTGAATACTTAGCTGACGATCCAAACACTAAAGTCATTTTATGCTATTTAGAGAGTATTGAAAAAGGAAAAAAGTTTTTAGAAGTAGTCTCAAGAGTAGCGCGAAAGAAACCAATAATTATTTTAAAATCAGGCGTCAGTATAGCTGGGGCTAGAGCCGCTTCTAGTCATACAGGAGCTTTAGCTGGTTCGGATATAGCATATGAATTAGCATTTGATAAGTGTGGAGTATTAAGAGCGGATACGATAGCTGACCTCTTCGATTATGGAGAAATCCTTTTATTCCAGCCAATTCCTCAGCAAAATTCTTTTGCGATAATTACCAATGCTGGGGGCCCCGGTATCGTAGCTACAGACGCATTTGAACGAGAAGGATTAAAATTTGCTCAATTTTCTGAGCCAATATTACATATGTTACGTGAGAATTTACCCGCAGAAGCTGCTATATTTAACCCAATTGATATCATCGGGGATGCTTCTCCCGATAGATACGAATTCACGATAAAGACTATATTTGGATTAAACAATGATAAACATTTTGAAGAAGTTGAGGATGAAGATATCACGACATATGGAGCTCTTATTATTATGAGCCCTCAGGCTCAAACGCAGCCTACTGATGTCGCTAGACTGATTCATAGAATATCGTCTAAATCTTTGTTAGATAAACCAATCGTTTCCGCACTCATAGGTGGCGTTTCAATGACTGAAGCTACGAAATATTTAAAACAAAACCGCATCCCTTGTTATCGATTTCCCGGAAGAGCAGCTCAATCACTTAAAGCAATGGTTAAATATAGTGATTTCCTAAATAGAGTGCCAAATGACAAGATAGAAGTTCCGAAATTTAAAGTTAAAAAAGATAGAGTTCGAGAGATATTCGAAAGCGCTAGAAAGGAAGGAAGAACAGTATTGTTAAGCCACGAAACGAGCGAAATTTTCGAAAAATATGGCATACTATCTCCTAAATCTCGATTAGCAAGAACGCCAACCGAAGCGAGTAAATTACAAAAAGAAATAGGTAAATCCGTTTTAAAGATTGTTAGTCCTCATATAATCCATAAAACAGAATTTGGTGGAATTTTTCTTAACATAGAATCAGAACAAGACGCATTTGAAGCGTATGTACAAATTCTTGATAACGTTAAAAGGTTTGGTCCTCAAAATGCCCGTATATATGGTGTAGAAGTTCAAGAAATGATTGATTTTAAGAAACAAGCAAAAGTAAATGAAATCATTATTGGTATGAGTAAGGATCCACAGTTTGGACCTTTGATAATGTTCGGAACAGGAGGTATTTACGCAAATTTCATGAAAGATGTATCATTTGCGTTATCGTATAAATTTTCTAAAGCTAATGCAAAGAAATTGATCGAAAATACCAAAATATTTAGCTTATTACAAGGTGTTAGAGGCGAACCCTCGTCTGATATTGATGCAATCATAGATGTCCTATTAAGACTTTCTCAACTAGTAAATGATTTTCCAGAAATAGTAGAATTAGACATTAATCCACTTCTCTCGTTTGTAAAGGGATATAGTGCTGTAGATATAAAGATAACAATATCACGATAATCGTAATAAATTAAGGTAAAATTAAGATAATAAAAAGTAAAATAAGAATTAAAAAAGTGAGCAAAATGGTAAAAGCGTTTTATTTGTGTTCGTTGAAAGAACGAGCGGGAAAAAGTTTTCTATCGATTGGATTTATTCAGAAATTACAAAAAGAAGGTAAGAAATTTGCCTATTTTAAACCAATTGGGTGCCCAAAAGGAGCGTTTAGTTTAAAGTCAGATAAAGACATAGATTTTATTTTAAGAACTGTATACAAAGATAAAGATCCTTACGATACAGTCTGTCCTATCTCTATTCCAGATGCGTATTATATTGATCTAATAGACGCTACTAAGAAAGTAGAATATTTGGAAAAGATTAAATCAACATACGAAAAAATTTCTAAGGATGTTGATTACGTGATAATTGAGGGAGCACCTTCAGTACGAAAATTCGTGAGAGTAGGCATCGATGATGTAAGCATAGCAAAGTCGTTAGGGATCAAGGATATGATTTATATATGCCCTGAATCTTCAGACAAATGCATTGATAATATATTTTTCACTAAAAATTATTTCGAATTCCGCGAAGTAAATCTTGCTGCAATAATTTTTAATAAGATTGAATTCGAATACATACCTCGAATAAAAGAGCTCCAAAAAGGTCATATCGATAAGTATAACATTCCCGTATTGGGGATAATCGAAAGAAGTATCCAATTATTTTCTCCTCGAGTGACAGAAGTGAAAGAAGCTATAGGAGGGGAACTGATTAATGAAGCAGCTACAGCCGGAATGAATAACATTGTTGAAACGATTATCATAGGGGCGATGAATGCTCAAGCGGCGTTGAAATACTTAAGACAGGTTAAAAAAGCCGCTGTAATTACTGGAGGAGATAGAGCAGATCTCGCTTTAGCTGCTCTAAACGAGGACGTCTCAGTGCTTATTTTAACGGGTTTTATTCAACCTGACGCAAAAGTCGTAACTGTTGCCAACGAAAAGAAAATCCCTATTATTTTAAGCCCATCAGACACGTATACTACTATGAGAAACTTAGAGCGATTAAAACCAGGGATACAGGAGGACGAAATTCAAACTGTTTTGGATTTAATGGAAAGTCAAATAGATTGGGAATTCTTGTTAAAATAAAAAAAAAGAAATAGAGTTAAATTTAAACCTAATCCTATTACAGAAAGGGGCTTATTAATATATATTCGATTAAAGATCTTATAAGAGGGAAGATAAAAATTAAAAGTATAAATGCAACCGACCCTAGAACTAATCCCGCAATTGCCATACCCTTTTTCTCCTGTACACAGATACCTACTATACCACAGACTATTGCTACAACCGGAAAGTAAAATTCTCCAAAAGGAAGAAATGGAAGAAATAGCTCTAAAACCCAGCCTACAAGTAGCCCTAACAATCCAAAAATTAAAGAGATAATGCCTAAAGCTTTTCCCATTTGATTCGCCAATTTCTCATTTATAATTTTCGATTTAGATTTATATTATATTAATGATGAGAAGATATATAAAAGAAATAGGAATTCTTGTTAAAATAAAAAAAAAAAAGAGTTAAATTTAAAATTAAGCTTACTAATACAGGAACATTGACATACCGAAAAGGTAAATCATGAGAGATATTAAAATAGGGAAAATGAATATTGCAAGTACAATTCCAACCGATCCCAGAACTAATCCCGCAATTGCCATACCCTTTTTCTCCTGTATAGCGGTACCTACTATACCACAGACTAATGCTACAACCGGTAAGTAAAATGATCCAAGAGGAAGAAATATTCCTATAGTCCAGCCTACAAGTAGCCCTAATAGCCCAAAAATTAAAGAAATAATGCCTAAAGCTTTTCCCATTTGATTCGCCAACTTTTCATTTATTATTTACTTATTAAATTTATATTATATTTAGGATGAGGATATATATAAAAGAAATGGGAATTCTTGTTAAATTAAAAAAAAAGAATTAAAATTAAGTTTAAAATTCGTCCTACTGCTACTACAATTAGAAGAATGCAAGTAAGAAAACAGCTAAGACAAGAACAACGATAAATCCGAATACGAGACCAATTATTCCCAGAATAAGTCCCGCAATTGCCATACCCTTTGAATCATCCGTGATGATACCGATTATCCCAAAGACGATTGCTGCAATAGATAGATATAATTCGCTATAGGGTAAAGGTACAAAAAGCCATAATAACCAGCCAAGAAGTAGTCCTAGAAGTCCAAAAATTAATGCTAAAATACCAAATACTTTTCCCATTTTTTTAAGGATATTCTTAAGGATATGACGCTTCCAGGTTCAAAAATTATTGCAGATGGGAAAGTTATCTACGAAGAGAGCCAATGGAAAATCTAAATGTAATTCTCTTCCCATTAGTATTTGTTATATAAGATTAATATCTTCTCAAATTGTTCAATATTTCATAAAGCTTATAAAATAGAATTGCGTAATTGTTATTTGCACTTTTCTGTAAATAATATTCACAGGAATTAATATGAATGTTTTAGAAGAAGGATTTCTATTGTTTGAAATTGATGAGGAAAACGAGATTTTTGTAGAAATTGAATTTGAAGCTGGTCCATTTTACACTACTTTAAATTCTTCCTCAATTTTCATAATTGTAGACCCTGTAAATAAAATAGTTTGGATATATCATGGGGAGAAAGTTAGTATTAGAAAGAAATTTATCGCTACTCAGAACGTACCTAATATTCGAGACAGATATGGTATAGATTTTAGAATTGTGACTGTGGACGAAGGAAGCGAACCGCCTGAATTTAAGGAAATTGTGGGTTTATAGCAATTTCTCTTCTCCAATATGTAAGAAAATATTTCATAAGGGTAGAAATCATAATATTTAGGTGTCATTCTTATATTACGGGCGTATATACAATTAAGCGTGAAATTAATCTTTCACGATCATAATATCATGCATCTTTGTGTAATGCATTATAAAGCGTTTCTGCTATAGTATAGAACGCTCGCTCAACATTTTCGCCTGTCAAGGCGGAAGTTTCAAAATATCCGAGATTAAGGTACCCAGCAAGATCAGAACCTTTTTCTGAGAGACTATCAGAAGCAAGGGCTAAATCTTTTTTATTTCCAATAACAAAACCAGTTAAAGCCGGTCTATCTTTTAATTGATTTTGAATATCGTAATACCAATTTGAAATGCTTTCTAGCGAATTTGGTTTTGACAAATCGAATATGAGGAATAAGCCGTCAGATCCTAAGTAGAATTGTTGTCTCATAGTTTGAAATTTCTGTTGGCCAGCTATATCCCATAGTACTAATTGTATGTAAGACTCTTTAATTTGAAATATCTTATCCGAAACATGCACGCCCAATGTAGGAATGTAATGCCTTCTAAACGCGTTGTCGGTAAATCTTAATATCAGAGACGATTTCCCAACAGAGGGATCGCCACAGATAACTATTTTAAATTTGTAGTTAATTAAATTAGCTTCTTTTATCTTCTGGTCAGGAAATGCTTTTGCGTTCTCCTCAGAGATCTCGTTGTTTTTAAATTCGGTTAAAAATTGATCAATCGTGAGGGAAAGCTCATTTAAAATATCTATATAGTCCTCTCTTGGAGCTTTTGATTTTTGCAAATGTGCAATTTTTTCTGCTACTTCTTCAAATGGAGCATTAAAATAATTCAAATATTTATAAAAGATAACATCGTCAGATTCCTTAAATAATAAGGTAATTGCTCCTTGCCCAATTCCACCTCGTCTCGCCTTTTCATTCCATAGTACATATTTTATTAAACCTTTTAAATTTAAAGAGGGAAATGGAAGAATAACTAACGATTCTGGAATAAGACCACTTTCTCCTGATAGAACTGTAATTGTTTTAACACTAATATGAAGTCTACTAGGCATGGATATATCTCCTAACCATACAAATGGATTTGGTCCTACTTCTTCGTCCAATTCCGTGTATAATATCCCTTTTATTAGTTTTGCTTCCATAGTTAGGCGATGTTAATATAAACAATAAATTGAAAATTTCTTAATATAATTAAAGTGTAGAAATATAAATATTAACGCTTTTTGGATATCGAAACTAGTTAGTAATAATAATTAGGATGGATTAAAAATAATAATTGTTAGTCCTTTATATTTTCTAATAAAGAAATTATCCGATATATTGTAGTGCGCGAATGGAACGGAATATTTGCATCTTGGGATAAATCTGTAATCATATACATGACATTACTTGCTAGGACTGCAGGTGAATCGTCCTCACGTTGTAATTCATCTATCCCCTTCTGAGCAACGCGCTTAATATTTCTCGGAACTCCTCGGTCTTTAATCATACCGTTTAATAAATAGTCGACTTTTTCAAATGTATCACGTATTTCATCCGTAAATTCATCACCCCTTGACGACATAGTATTTGAAAAAAAACTTTATTTAATAAAATATTTAAAAAACTCGTTTACTTGATTTTTTTGAATATTCATTGAAATTTAATTTTTTTGATTTTTAAAATAAAAGCTATAGTAAGATTTTCAAATTCGCATTCAAAAGTTAGAAAATTCCAAACTCACGAATTTGTTTCGTTAATTTTGGTATTTCTTTATCGCAATTGGTGACTTTTTCGTTATATTTATTGTATAACTTAGTAAACGCCATAAGATCTCCTTGATTTAAATCTATTATAAAATTATAAGATATTTCAGAAATTTCCTTAAAGATTTCATCAAATTTTTCTGTAACTTCTAATAATTTCTTATCTACTTCCTTTCTTTGCTTTCTTAACATGTTTCGCAACTTTCCGCGAGGAATTCTAATATTATCTATTAAATTATCACACCTATCTAGAAATTTGTATGTATTTACCCTGTTTTCTTCTGTTAATTTTGCTTCTATTATTTCAGTGCGCCAGGTATTAATCCGTCCGCGAGCGAATGTATCAAAATTAAGTGATATAGAATCAATTCCTTCTCTCACTAAAAATCTTAAAAATTCAGGGTCGTCACTTGGAGCTTGTCCACAAATTCCGACTTTTCGTTTTCGTTCGTGGGCAGTTTTAATTAAATGACTAACTGATCTTCGAATAGATTCGCTATTAGTATTGTAATCATAGCTATTCATTAATGGAATCATTTTTTCGTTGTCTCGACCGACTCCATATGTTAATTGGGTCAGATCATTGCTCCCAATGCTGAATCCGTCGAAGTATTCGCAAAAAATATCTGCGCATATAATGTTTGAAGGAATTTCTGCCATAACATAAACCTTAAGATCATCCTGACCTCTAATTAATCCTTCGTTTTCCATAATCTCTATGATTTTTTTAGCTTCTGTTGGACTTCTACAAAACGGGAGCATGGGAATTATGTTAATTAACCCCCATTCTCGTGCTTTTTTTATTGCTTTCAGTTCTAAAATGAACGCTTCTTGGAATTCATCATGAACATACCGTGAACATCCCCGAAAGCCAAGCATTGGATTATTTTCTTCTCCTTCGTATATCCATCCCCCAATTAGATTAGCATACTCGTTGGTTTTAAAATCTGAAAGACGAACTACACATTCAGCTAATTTTCCGTTAGGTAACACCTTCCAAACGCCTGCTGCAATAGTGGCAATTCCTTCCGCTAATTTTTCGATGTAATATTCCTCTTTGTCTTCGTAACCCGCTGTAATTTCCCTAATTGAAAAAATTGTGTCTTTTAATTTCAGAATTTGCTTATTAAATGGATCTTTATGATAGAGATCGCTTTTCTTGATGTTTTCAATTTTTTTTCTATGTTCTAATAGAACTCCATACCTCATAACTAAAGAATCAAATTCAATTAAAGCATTAGGGTGTATCCGAATCTCGTCGTTTATTATAAATTCTAACCTTGCTAACCCCGTACCATCGGGATACTTACCGGACGAAAGAGCACCTTTAGGAATTCCTAAATTAACTAAAACTTGAGTTTTTGTATTGGGAAGTTGAGCAAATTCGATAGAATCAAAATCGTAACTGACATCTTTCAACCATATTCGTGGTTCTCCCTCACTACAATCTATCGTAACACTTTCAAGACCGTCTCGTTGTTTTTCTTTAATCTTTTCTATTATATTATCTGCTCCAACTATTGATGCGATATTTAATTCTCGAGATACAATAGCTGCGTGACAAGTTGGTCCACCTTTCTCTGTAATAACACCTCCTAAGTTTTGCATGTAGGCCGTCCAATCCGGGTTAGTTTCTTCCGTAATTAATATATCCCCTTCTTCTAATAGGTGTGCGTCGTTAATAGACTCAATTACTTTGATTTTACCATAACCAATTCTACGACCTATGGCCGTTCCATTATTTTCAACTAAAAAGCCATCGTTTGTGAGTTTTATAGGATCTTCTAATAAATAAAAGATGTCTTCTTTATCACCTTTCTGTGAGTGAACTGTTTCAGGTCGAGCTTGTACAATATACACTTTACCATCGTTACCTAAAGCCCATTCAATATCCATAGGACGATCATAATGTTCTCGTATTTTAATGGCGAATTCAGTTAAAACTCTAACGTCATCCTCAGTTAAACAAAACTGTTTTTGTCTTTCTAATTCTACGGGTAAAGTTATAGTTCCGCCTTTTTCCGTGTCAAAGATCATCATTTGTTCTTTTTTTACTAACTCACGACTGATTATTTGTAATTTAGGGCCGTGTTTGAAAACGATAAACTCGTCTCCTTTCTCTGCTCCTTGAACTATAAGTTCTCCAAGACCAAAAGTTCCTCGAATCACAACTACATTTGGATTTCCCGAATCTGGATCTTCCGTAAACATTACGCCAGATGATTTTACTCCTTTCAATCCACCAGCAATCTCTTGCACTCCAACGCTAAGTTTAACAGTAAAGTGATCAAAACCAGCTCTTTCTCTGTACATTGTAGCTCTAGTAGTGAAAATTGAGGCCATGTCTTTAAGGATGTATTCTAAAATTTGATTTTCTCCAGAAATATTTAAGTGTGTATCTTGTTGACCCGCAAATGAGGCATCGGGTAGATCTTCTGCTGTCGCGGAGCTTCTAATTGCAAAAGTACTTTCACTTCCGATTCGATCTGTTAAGATGTGGTATGCTTCTACAATCTCATCGGCTAGACTGTCTGGTATTTTGGCTTGTTCAATTACATACCGGATATTAGCACAGAATTTATCAACCTTTTGAATCGATTTTATATCCTCTTTTTTAAGTTCCTCCGCAATATTATCAATATCTCGTTTAATGTAATTCTTTAGCGTTATCTCTTCATTCTTAATCCTAAAATAATTAGTTTCTAAAATGTAATCATATGCATCAGCAGTAACAGCAAATCCTAATGGTACTGGAATGCCAAAAGAGAGTAGCTCTCCTAAAGAAGCGTTTTTACCTCCAACAATAGCTACATCATTAGATCTCACATCGTCGAAAAATTTAATATACCGAAAGCTTGATTTTTCTTCATCCATCGCAAAATCACTAAAAATTATTTCTCTATTACTTTTTTCTTAAGTTTTTGATGCTTAATAAAATTTTTAATTTTTTTTCATTAGATACATTTTAGAAAAGGCGATTTGTTCTTTTTCACATAATCAAATATAATTTAACCATAATATGTTCAAACAATAGGATTTCAGATATTCGTTAGCAAAGCGTTACAGGAAAAATCTCAGATAGGAAGCGATTTATTTATTAATTCTTTAAATTCTCTTGAGTCTCTTATGTTATCAAGATCCTCATCGGTCTTTGCCATATTACAATACTTTTTATCAAGATCAAGTGCCTTCTTCAAAAATTTAATCGATTTTTCTTGGTTATTTCTTAGTGATTCAATACAAGCTCTATTATACCATGCAGGCTTATAATTCGGGTTAATTTTCAATACTTCAATTATACATTTTTCTGCTTCTTCTAAGTTTCCCATGTCCATATATAATATTGCAAGGTTATTCTGCGTATCAGCAACTTTAGGCAAATATGGTTCAGGACTTTTGGTAGCTAACTCTTTTCTTATTTGTAGCGCTTTTTTATATGCGATTTCTGCCTCCTCAAACCTTTTTAAATCATAATATAATGCTCCAAGGTTATTCTGCGTCATCGTAACATTAGGTAAATTATTTTCAGGATTTTTGTCAACTACCTGCTTTCTTATGGCTATTGCTTCTTTATAAGCGTTATCTGCTTCCTCAAATCTTCCCATTTTCCAATATAATGCTCCAAGGTTATTCTGCGTATCAGCAACTTTAAGCGAATAAACTTTGGGATATTCCTTTGCCAACTCTTTTCTTATTTGTAACGCTTCTCTATATGCGTCTTCTGCCTCCTCATACTTTCCTAAATCACTGTATAATACCCCTTGGTTGTTCTGTGTCATTGCGATGTTAGACAAATAAACTTCGGGATTATCTTTTGCCAACTCTTTTCTTATTTGGAATGCCTCTTTATAAGCGTTTTCCGACTCCTCATATATTCCTAAATTCCAATATAATGCTCCAAGGTTATTCTGTGTATCAGCAACTTTAGATAAATAGGTTTCAGGACTTTTTTCAGCTAACTCTTTATATTTTTCTAACGCTTCTATATATGAGTTTTCTGACTCTTCAGTATCTTTTATTTTCATTTTTTTTCATGATTTCGAATTTTAGGATTTAAAGAATTAAGGTATATGTAGATAAAATTATATTTATAATTGACTCCAAGCTCGTAACCTTTTTAAAGAGATTTCCTATAAATCAATGAAGAAATTTTCAAAAGAAATAAAGAATTGGATAAAGTTTAAAGT